>VFQN01006061.1_pt1 | contig 14210 bp, 17 predicted proteins | sample 3512371 | NCBI WGS metagenome assembly VFQN01 (sample SAMN10412370, study PRJNA504923) | tailings metagenome | isolation source: Replicate 2 from Balatoc abandoned mine | place: Philippines: Itogon, Benguet | collected 2017-08-28
CTTCGCTGAGGCTGCCGGTGTAGATGTACTCGATGGCCTGACGCGCAAAGGGCTCCTCGGCCTCCGAGCTGAGGGGCACGAGCACCTCGGGCAACGCGCTGACAGCCGCGCTCTTGTGGCCCTCTTGTCCATCCTCGGAAGACTGCTGTGAATCGTCGTCCAAATCAGGCATTCTGTCGCGTTGCCTCTTGTCGCAGCTCCTGCACGCTTTTGCGGCATGGCTTGAGGAGCCCCAGTTGTTGCACCCCGCCAGCAAGCGCCTTCTAACCTGGCTTCCAGGTAGGTAGAACCAAGCGTGAGAATAATCTTGTGCGCTTGGAGGGCATCGCCAAGGAAGTGCAGATCGCCAGCGACGTCTGTCCCTTTCACGCCCTCAGCTTCCGGCCCGAGCTGTTCCTGATTCTGTTGCTGCTCCTCGGGAGTACGCTCGAGATGAAAACGTAACAGAACATCTGCATGTGTCCCTGCTCGAAGCTTTGCCAGTAAACCATCTCGAACGCTCTCGCTCATTGTTACCAAGTTTTTTAAGTTCCAAGCGCGTGCACTGCAGCTCACCGTGCAGGCAACTATTACTGCAATAACACTACACTCTGCGAAATTGTTCAGGCTTGCAGTGTGTTGCGGTCGCAGGCACCGCATGCAGTCCATGCTGACAGTTGCCACGACAGCTGCCGTGATTACACGTCATCCACTGGTCGCTCAGGACGGTGCAGCTGCTTTGCTCGAGTCCCTCAAAAGCCTTCAGGCTGTGGCGTTCGGTGGTGAGGTTCCAGACTAGGCTCCGGCTAGGCGCATACGGCGTACGGTACCGTACCCCTACCCGCCCTGACCGCCGAGGTTGCGCCAGGATGCGCTGTACCAGGCTGTGCTGCATGCACAGCATGTGCAAGGCCCCACTGATGCGGAGCTACTGGAAGAGCTCTGAGGAATTACTGTGACGGCCAGGTGACGGCTTTTACAGTATTTTTGGCCAGGGCCCTGGCTGTGGCGCAGCACGTGCCGTGAGCGCAGCAGTGCATGGGGCCCGCCGACCCCCGCCGTACAGCGAGCATTGGACCCACGCGCTGACCTGCGCTGACACAGAGCTAGTTGGCCTCAGTCTAGATTGACGCTGTGCCGTTGGTTGTCGCTTGCACAGGGCATGCTGTCTCTTGCTTTCGTGGGAAGGTTACTGGAGGCTAGGAATTCGATCGACCCTGGCACGTGGCACAATCACCAGTCGTACGCCCTGTTTCATGTATGGGAACCCTTGAGCCCCGGCTCGTACACCGGTCGTTGCACTTGCAGAGGTGGTCTCTTGCTGTGAACACTGTAAGACTGTATCAATGACTGATTGCCTGGAAGGAAGCTGTCAAGGCCCAGGCTCCGATGGGCCTTGATGACTGTTTTTAGCCGGTGCCGGGGACACGGCTTTTCTCTTTATTGAGTTACAGGTGACTGCCATGCCTATGCACCCTTCGTTGCAGCCACACTCAATGACTGCCACCGTGCAAATAGCACAGGTGCGGACTACTGCACCACCAGTAATAAGCTATGTACAGAACACTACCGCCAGTTTAGGACTGCCACCGCTGCTTCCGGACACGAACAACGCCTGCTTAGCCTGCACCGGCCCCCACATAATGGCTAGGGTAGAGGTGCCCCACGCTGCTCAGTCCCCACACACTGCCCCTGCCAGCGAGTGAAGCGCCGGCCATGAACATCAAGCAACCTGACATGCACTCTAGCAACCACCATCAGACGGCACCAGGCATAGGGGATGCACCGACCACGTCCTCAAGCGGAGCAGCCCGGCGGCAATCCCTTATACCGGTAGCACCAACCCTATGGGCCCATGGGTCCTATCCGCCTGTGATCCCTCACCCGCCCTTGGTTGCCCCGCCCCCTCCGTCCCCACCCCCAGTGCCCCAGCTTGACGGCAGCACCATCCAACTAACGACTCGGCGCGCAGCGCCTATTACCGTAACCCATAGCGCCGCCTCCCTGACAAGGAGGTGCAGGCTCCACAATAGTCACAGGGAGCACCCTCATCCAATCTACCAGAACCACAACATAGCTGCCTCCTCTCCCGGCGAAAACCCGTTCTCCATTAAGCCACTCCCAACCGACGGCTCCGTTCTAGGGCCAGCCGTGCAGCAGGTATGACACCAACATACCTGTTGCCTTTCTCTTACTCGCAGCGCATACAGCCAAGCAGTCCCTCCGCCATGGTCCCGCACACAAGGGAACAAGACCAGTCCTGCAACAGGCCCCACGACGTGCCCCGTCCTTGACTACCGGTGCACGTGCAGCCGTGCAAGAGGCCACGTCGTGTCGGGTGCGACAGGAGCTGCCGCCAACGTGGCAGGCCGTCACCTCCGTGCGTGCCCGCCCGTGCAGGACCCTCCGGATGCCTCTCTTTGACAGCCAACCACCCCTAACCCCCACCCTCAAAGTCCTGTCCGACACGAGCTTTACCTCACAACCGCCCTGCGGCCGCAGCCGTCTCACAGGCACATACGTCACCACCCCAGCCCTGTCCACAGTCCTACCCATACAAGACCTCAGTCAACGCAAGCTAAGTTTGGCCTTTGAAATGGCCAGGACCAATAGTACAACTACCAATTCAAAAGCCAGCACACTTCCCCCGCTTCGTACTGCATTATCTCCGTCGGAAGGGAGTACAAGCGAACACTGTCAGAGACCGAACACAATACTGGGTATAGCGACGCAAGGATGCGGGAACACACAGAATGTGCAATTGGGATGTGGCCACCTGAGTACGTGTGGCCCTGGTGCTCACCCGAGATCCAACGCCGCAAGCAACAGTGCGACACGACAAGTGCATGTGCCTGTAATAAAGCAATTGTGTTAACCGCGGCCTGGCTATAGAGCCGATGAATTACGTGGGCACGGTCAAAGCCAACCAACTCGGTCCAAAACCAGTGCGCTGCCGACGGCCCGCAATTTCGGCGCCGAAAAAGCCTCGGCCTCAATGCGATGCAATTCGCTCGCACGCCCAAACGAAATGCTGCTCTTCACTGATATTCTCTTCTCACAAGGGAAAGGCCCTCGGCCTGACAACTGTCGTACAGTGCTCCTGTCCAACTGGATAGATCAAGCCAATTGCCGATTGTCTCGAGTCTTGCATATCTTGTGATGCCATGGTGCCAAATGCTTTGCAAAGCCAATAAGGAGTGGAGCTCCGTAGCTCCAAAACCATCAACAGTATACATCGTGTATGGTGCAACAGGGCTTCGGGGGGATATGCATGGGTGTGTGCCTCGACCCCAACATAATGAATCGTGGCAAGAACTAAACGCTCGTTCGCTATCTTCGATTTCGCACAACAAGGAGCGAGCAACAAGGGCCCCACGACAAGAGCAACGTTGCCCCGCCGCTAGATGCTGCTGCTGCCGCTGCTGCGCGTGCGGCGCAGCACAGCGTGACAATGCGCAACCGATGGGAGTTTCGCTCCGCTGACAGTCGCCACTCGGACCCCTTACCTAAGTTATGGATAGCCACTGACAAAACCTCCTCTACACACCTGACACCTCGGCGAACCCTCCCCAACCCTTGGCAAAATCCATCCGGGTACCTCACCACCCACACCAGGCCCCCGCTCCTCTTCCTGCGAGCACTACACCAGCACCCGCAACCACGTCCTCAGCGTACACGCCAAAGGACGCCCCCGAGCACCACGCCTGACCCGCATTGCCCTCCCGCGGACCAGGCCCCCAGCATGCCTTCCTGTCCCCCCTCCATGCCACCCACGGCCCGTTGCTCACGCTTGCGAACCCACCCTCAGCAGCCCCGGGGCCAGGCGCCCCCTCGGCCGCAGCCCCGGCCCCTGCCACGCATGGCGCCAGACCCGGAGCCCCGGAGCCCCTGCAGCACCTGCGGCCGCACTGCTCACGCTTGCGAACCGGGGCCAGGCGCGCCCTCAGCCCCGGCCCCTGCCACACCTGCAGCAGCTGCTGCTGCCGCCGCATCACCGTCCGCCCCTGGCTGCAGGTCGGCCAGGTTGAACTCGCCACTGGCGCCGCCGACGGACAGCAGGCCTGTGGAAGTGAGACCGGTACGGCAAACAATGAGGGAGGAGTTGGCACCGCAAATACATGACGGAGAGGGGTTGAGGTCGAGTCCCAGGCCGGGCACAACGGATGTACACAATGGAGGTGGAGATGCAGATGCAAGCTGAAAGTTGTTGTTGATAAGGCCACATCCATAGGCAGCGCCGAAGCGGGCGGCTATGGAAACGTGGAATGCAGCCTCGGTTCATTGCATGCTCCTAGTAAAACCCAGGCCCTCACCACGGTTTTCACGACCCCACCCAAGGCCCCACCTGTGCCCAGCGACACGGCCGTCTGCGCGCTTTGCTGGCAGGGGTGCTGCCCCTGGCGCTGCCGGTACTCGATCTTGAAGTTGGCCTGTGCAACAGTACGGCAGTCAGGCGCAAACCGGGTATCAGTACGGCGCCGTACTTCGGCACCTCGAAGTGCATGGGGCACCTGGCCAGAATCGCATCAAAATGGGCTTCGCCCACGTCGGCCTGTCCCCTCTCCTCAAGGCCAGTAGATTTTCAGGAGTTGTAAGGACGTAGCTCATCACTCCGCACCTGGCGCAGCTTCTTGACGTTCTCGTCGATATCCTTGTCTGGGTTGTCGTACACCTCGTCGCGGTACTCGTACAGCTTCTGGATTACCACCTGTGTACGACATGTACGGCAGGGAGCAAGAAATCAGCGACCAGGTCCCTCTTGGCCATCGCACCCATTCATAGCACGCAGCCACCCCAACAGCCCTAGCATACCGGTAGCAATCTTGCACAGCTCTTGCAGCGCTCTGCGTCCACCAGGACTTATTTGGCCACCGCACTTTTCAACAGCACGCAGCTAACCAATTATCGAAGTAACCAGCAAAATCCTCGCCGTCAACCCACCTCGCAGCGCTCGGCGCCCACCAGGTCCCCGTTCGCCAGCGCCGCTGTCTTGTAGCGCTGGAACGAGTCTATGAGCTTGGCCATGGACTGCAGCTTGCGGTACGGCCAGCGCGGCACGCGGAACTTGCGGCAGTACTTCTTGAGCACCGTGACGCCGATGTTGAGCGCAGCGGCCGCCTCGTTGATGGGCAGGTGGTACGTCTGTACGGCAGATTAGCAGGGGTACGGTAGGTTGTCTGCTGTTCTGCGAGTTTTGTGATGGCTGCGGGGCGTAGTGCCATCACGACATCCCGTTGGCAAGTGCAAAGCCCCCAAACGACAGCAGGCAGAGTCCATTCCCCAGCCCTGGAGTCCCACCTTACGCAGGGCGACCTTGGTAATCTCGCGCTTGACCACGCCGCACTTGACGGGCCGGATGAACTGCACGCTGTCGTCATCCACGTACTCCTCGTCATCGCTGCCGCTGCCGACGCCGTCCGCGCCGCCGCCGCCGCCACCGGCGTCCTCCGAGCTCCCGCCCTCATAGTCACTGTCGTCATCGTCATCGTCCACGGCCCGCCGGCGGGCCCTGCCGCGAGCGTTACGCTTGGTAATGCCGCCGCCACCGCCGCCGCCGCCGCGGCGGCCGCCGGCAGGCCCCCTCCCAGACACTGCCATGCCGCTGCCGGCAGCGGTGTCGCCGCCACTGGTGCGCGTGTCGTTCATGCCAGACATGGTGGCACGGCCGCCCATCTGCATGCTCTGGGAGCCCTGCGGGTTGCCGCTGGCCTCCGAGTTGACGCGGCCGACCTCGTTGACGGTTGCGGCGAAGGCGGCGGCGCTGGTGGGCGAGGACAGCACGGAGTTGGACTGCGCGCCGCGGCGGCCGCGGGGGGTGGTGTTGGGCCCCTGCGCACGGGGGCTGCCACGGTACGACGGCTGCTGCAGCTGCTGCTGCTGCGGCATGGGCATCTGCGGCAGTCCCACGCCCTCACCGGTGCCGGACAAACGCCCGTTGGAGCTGCCCTGGGTGCGGATCGAACGGAGGTTGTTGGGTGGGCCGTAGCCGGGGGCGCCGCCGCTGGGGCCGGGCGCGGACGATCGGTTGAAGGCCGGCATTCCGTGGGGCTGCCAGGGGCCGGGCGGCATTGCACCCTGGTTCCCGTTGCCCTCCTGCATGGAGTTGCTGCTGCCGCTCACGTGCAGGGCAGCCATGGCGTTGATGTCCATGCTGCCCCCTGGCGCAGGTTGCAGGGGAGCCCCTACGCCGCTGACGCTGCCCCCGGGGGCCGCTCCAGGCATGGACACCGACATGGGCCGCTGCCCGCCGGCCGTACCTGGGACCCATGCCGTACGGTCGTACGGCATGGCCTGAAAGGGCGGCATGGCAGACATGGGCATGGCCTCCTGCGGTACCATGCCGCTGCCGTACTCGGTCGAGTCAACGCGGCCGCGGCGGGCGCCGGTGATGTGCGCGGGCATGCTGCCGTCAGGGAACGAGCCGGGGACGTGTGGGTTAGGCGGCAGGCCGAGGCCACTGCTGGTGCGGCCCAGGGAAGGGTCGTTCTGCGGCACCCGCAGGCGGCCGCTGCTGACGTCGATGGCGGAGCCGTTGCCGCGACCGGGGAGCGAAGGGTGGGCGTGCAGCATGACCCCGTGCTGCTGCTGTTGCTGCTGCAGGTGCATCTGCTGTTGCTGGTGCTGGGCGTGCTGCAGGTGCGAGCTCTGCTTAAACAGAGCCACGTCTGGGACAGCGCCGTCCGGGGCGGAGCCGCCAGAAGAAAGCTTGGGCATGGGGGGCAGCTGGTTAACGCCCAGGCGTGCGAGGACCGCTTGCGGGCCGTGCAGCTGCTGCAGCTGCTGCTGCATGTGGTGCTGGTGCGAGGGAGGGTGGAAGAGGGGCTGCGATAGGTGGGGCGGGTGGGGTCCGGGGCCCATGGGGATCATGCCCGGGGGCAGGCCGTTGCTCAGCGGCCCAGACGACCCGTGGGTCATCGCGGGGCCGGTCGCACCCATGAACGGAGGGTGCTGCTGCTGCTGTTGTTGTTGCTGCTGCATGTGGCCCGGCTGGTGTGGCAGGGGCGGGAGGGGTATGATGTTGCCGACAGCGTCGACCATAGGCTGGGGGTGGGGCAGGTGGGGGTGGCCGGGAGCCTTGCCGAACAGGGCGGGCGCGTTACCGTTGTTGCCGTTGGCCGAGGCGTTGGTGTTAGGGTTGCCGTTGGCGCCCATGTTGAGGTGGTGGGCAATCATGGAGATGGGCGGGCCTTGGCTAACCAGCACGGCAGGCGCCGAGATCTGGCTGTGGTGCTGCATGAGGGCGTTGACGTCGTACATGGGAGGCCGTACAATGCCGTGCGACATGCGTCCGTCGGCCATGCTCTGCGGCAGGCTGCCCACGTGGTGGTGGTTGGGGTGGCTGAGGCCGCCGGAATTAACAGTCGGCAGGGGCGGCGGAGCGGGCATTGGCGCCTGCTGCTGCTGCTGGCCGTTACTGTGGCTGCCCACGCTTGGGTACTGCTGCAGCTGGGGCGGCTGCTCTGGCGCGCCGCGGCTTGACTGGGAGTCCAGGGAGGGGGCAACGTGCTGGTAGAGGCCGGGGATGGAATGGTTGGCAGCTGGAGGTCCGACGTTTCCGCTGTGCTGGGCGTCCAGGAAGCCATAGCCCGACGGCGGCGGGTGCTGGCCATGCGGCGGCGGGTGGGGCAGAGAGGTGGTGGGCGCGTTGGTAGGCGCAGCAGAGCCGGACGCGGCGGTGCCTTGGCCGGCGGCGGAAGGCGGGGCGGCCTGTCCCGAGGGCGCTTGGCCGTGCGCAAAGTCCATGTTCTGGAGCAGCCGGTCGGCGGCGGCAGCGGCGGTGGCGGTGCCGCCGCCCCCTTCCGCCAGCATGAGCAGAGGGTCGCCGCTGTCCAGGAATGTAAGGTCGTTGCTCTGTGGGGCGGGCAAGTAGCAAAGATTGGGTAAGGGGACCGTTGGGTAAGGGGGCAGTAACGCAAGTCTGAAAGTCCAGCGTCAGTGGGGCGGGCAAGCAAGAGAAGGACAAGGTTACGGCAAGGGGAGCACCGTTCAGCGCTGAGGTGGCGTCGCGACAGGACAGCAACCCTGCACACGGAAGCTTGCAAGGTCCACAGTCAGGCAGGACACTTATCTGCCTACCGGGAGGCTTTCAGACCAAAAAGGCGGGGCCGGCTTGAAGAGCTTACCGTCAGCATGTCCATAAAGGCGACGCCGTTTGCACCGCTGGCTTGCCGCATGATGATCGACATGGCGTTGCTCAGCCGGTGGCCGCCGCCGGCCTCCTCCGCCAGCGCGTCAAGCGCGTCGCTGCCCGTGGTCGTCCTCCGACCGCCGCCGCCGGCGCTGCCCGACGGGCGCCGCGGGGTGCTGGCCGCCGCGTGGCCCGCAAACGCCGACGCCGAACCGCCGACGGCGCCGCCAGTCGCAGTCGTTGCCTCATCGCAGGCGGGAATGACGCCACTGATGGTGCCGCGCTTGCTGCCGGCGGCGGCGGCGCCGCTGCCGCCAGAGCTGGCGGCGGCGGGAGCGGGGCCGGCGGCGGCGGCGCCGGGCTCCTCAGAGACGATCCAGGCGTCAACCATGGTGACGCTGCCGTTAGTCCGCTCGTACCGCACCTCCCCGGCCGCTGCCGCCGCCGCCACGGCCGCCGCGGCGCCCATGGACGTCGGGCGGGTGGCGGGGGCGGGTAGGACGGGCGACAGCATGCTGTTGGGGTTGTAGCTCGCAAGATCGAACCCTGCCCCGGCGCCGACCATGGGGCTGAGGGTGCCCGACCGCCGGCCCATCTCCGCGTCTGCCACAAACTGCGAGAACGCGAGGTCAAGGATGTCGGCTGGGAGTGCTTGCTCTTGTCCTACGGCGCCAGGTGCGGCCGCGGCAGCAGCAGCAACCAGGGGGTGCTGGTGCATTGGGTGCGGAAGGTGGACGAAGCCGTTGGGGCCGAAGAAGCCGACGAGTCCGGTCCCAATGGCGGGCGGGGGAGCAGCGGTCGCAGCACCAGCGGGACCAGGGAGGGGGCAGGGGGGCAGGGCGCCTGGTACGGCGAGGCCGGTGGCTGGGGCGGGGCCTTGGCCGGCGGCGGCGGCGGCGGGGGGCTGCAGGGAGCCCAAGGCGCCGCTGAGGAGGGCGGCGGGGTCGATGCCGGTGTTCTTGAGTTGCTCGCTGAGGGTCTGGAACGCCTCCATCACAAACTTGGTCTTCTGCGCGCCGCCTGTGTGGTAGCAACGCATGAAATAGGCAGGGAACAAAGCGTGAGTCACACAGGCCAGAGTGCCAAAACGCTGCAGCAAGTTGCCGCTGCGCTGCCTGCTGACGCTAACAAAACGAGCCCGTGGGACGGAATAGCAAGCAGCCTTTTCAAGACTTATACCGGTGCCGCACAGCACCACGCACCTAGGCCGTCCTGGGTGCCGTCCCTCCGCGACTGCAGCCCGTCCATGGCCTGCTTCAGCGCCTGGTTGATGGCGAAGGGCTGGCCGGCGGCGTGCGCCGCCAGGGCGCGCTTGGTCAGCTGGGTGATCACGTTGGCGGCGACACGTGCCGTGTTGGTGGGGCCGTACGAGTTGCCGCCCGCGCGGGCGGGGCCCGGGGGCTTGGGGGCGTTGGAGCCGCCGCCGGCGGCGTCGTTCTCCGTGGTGGGGGCGATGTTGTTGTTGTGGAAGCGGATGTGGGGGATCTCGCCGCGCTGGTTGGCGGCAAGGATGATCTCCACGGCCTGCGCGCAAGATAGAGGGAGGAGACGTTGTTCGAGGGAAATGGCTCAGTGCCATGTACCACAGCTACATGAACTGGTAACCGGGCTGCAACCGGGCAATTAGTTCGTGCGGCGGTGCTCCTGAAAAGCATTGAACACGCAGTTTGTGAAGCAGTAGGTACGCGTGAACCAGTGAAGCGTGAAGCAGTAGGTGTACAACCCATGAGAACTCCATGGTCAAGGGGAAGCTCAAACAGCACATGGGGATGGAGCCTACCTCTGCTGCATCCTTGGCCTCGGCCGCCGTCAACGGCCGGTCAGGGATGTCGCTAGGCAGCTTGCTGCTCCTGGAGGCACCAGCACCCGCCGCCGCCCCTCCCGCGGGCTGCACCGCCGCGCCGCCGCGGCTACCGCCAGCCGTACCCGCCGCGGCCGGCGCGCCCTGCCCCTGTCCCGCCCCCCCAACACCCCCAAGAGTGACAGTCACGTCCGTCGCGGCGCCTGCCGCCTCCATCACCGCCTGCAAGAAGGTCTGCTGCATCTCCAGCTGCTCCTGTTGCTGCTGCAGAAGCTGCTGCTGCTGGAGCTCTGGCTGCTGCTGCTGCGACTGAGGGGCTTGGTGGTCTTGGGATGTAGCTGCCTGGTGGCCCGAAGGTGCAGCGCCGCTGGACTGGCCGCTCTGCAGGGGGCAGAGACATGGCTTTACGCGTCAGAACAGCAAACCTTATGTACAACGCGAGCGCACTCGTGTGCTACCGGCAAATGCAACAGCGGCAGGTCACGACCCAAATCACGCCGTGGAGAAGGAACGGAAAGCCCTCCTCACCTCGGCTGTGCTGTGCTCAGGCCTGCCCTGGGTTGCCGCTGTTCCGTCCGCCGCGGCGCTCCCGCTGGCCGCATTGCTGGCGTTAGACTCATCGGCCCTGTTGTTTGAGCACCTGTGCTCCTGCCCAGCCGCTGCCATTGCTCCGCCAAACGTCTTGGAGCGCTGCCGGATCGGGGCCGCCCCCGCCGACTGCTGCGTCTCGCTGGGAGGGCCGTAGGCCTGCTGACCGGAATGGCTGTTGCCCCCCGACACCTGTGCTGCAGAGATCCGCGTGGCATCTGCACCGGGCAGGCAGTGCTGCTGTCGCGGAGCGTCTGCGTTCTGCGGTGCGGCGTCCGGCCCGGCTCGGGGCTCCTGCGCCTGCTGTCCGGTGGGTGGTTGCGCCGCATAACCGGTAAACGTTGCAGGCGCACTGTGCGCCGTTGGGTAGTTGTCATTTGCAAGATGCTGCGGCACGTGCTCTGTGGCGTACTTGCAACCCTGAGCTGGGCGCGCTGTGTCGTTGTTTAACGCGGGATGTTCCAACGCGTCAAGCAAGCCCACAGGGGCCGCTGAAACAAAGTCATGATATTTGAATCCGGCAAGTTCTGGCGGCTGCCTCGCGGTAGGGACTTGCGCCGGAGAGACTGGATGGAGCATAAAGCAGAATGCGCGGGTCAAGTTTGACAGCAAACAGCAGATTGGTGCAGCACGAGCATCAGTTGCAAGGATCAGCCAAACAAACAGATAGTCATCGCAGAAACAAGATGTAAGGTCAAGACATGCAGCTGGCGATGCGTCCCAGCCTGCTGACAGCGTGCGACAGTGCCCGAGCACACGGCGACCAGCGGCGACGATAGACTTAGGTGCGACGCTTACGTGGCTCAAGGCTTGGGACTTTGCCAGCGTTTGGGGCGAAATCCGCCAGAAAGTCCAGGCTGTCAGCCATGTTGAAGTGCGCGTTGTCCTCCTGCTCCACCGCCGCAAGCACGCGCTGGCTGTGCTGTCTCCCTTATCGACCAAAGTTCCAGATTGTAGAATAGGCAGGCTCGACACTGGATGCTACTCGAACATGGTCAAGAGGCGGTAAATAGCAAACGTGTGAATGCTGTTCCAGGTCTCGTCATGTACATGTATCCACTGCCGTCGTTATGCTTCGGTTCATGACTGCACTGTGTAGGGCTTCAGGACCTGCATGCAGAAACAGCGAGCCTGAGCGCGCCTGAGTCCCGGAGTTCCCTCCTCCTAGCAGTTGCCCCGCTGCGAAAGCGCCCACAATGCAGCATGTGCTAACACAGCAGCTGAGATGCTTGAACGCTACATGTGTGCACCACGCACCGTAGCTCAGGCAAGTCGCGAACCCTGACTTGCTCGTTTTTGTGATGGTCCGTGTCGGTCTCAGCTAACAATCGATTGGTTACTGTATATGTATCTAGCATACACGAAATATGTTTCGGAAAGATGCCAGTGTGCTATCGCAGTTTCGCACCCCCAATCGCAAGTGACTCTTCGGCTTCCCGCAATCGGAGCAATGCAGCGCACCTGCAACAATAAAGCTATTTTGTCATAATCAGTCCATGGGTAGTTCCATTGCTCACGGTGGTGGAAAACGACAATGCAATGCAGTAACGATACTCGCCGTCGGGGCTCGTTCCAGAGTAAAGACCAGTACCCAAATGTGCATGTGCGTTTAGCTATGCGTCGAACATCGGATTGCTACGTCTGCTTTCGTGTTTGAGAAAGTGCTCGTATTGGATCCGACAGTACGGATAAAGGTTAACTTTTTTTATCAAACATATTTTCCAACAGAACCAAGACTAGCACAGGAAGTCTGTACAGCCAGCTACCACATTCAGTTACGCGCGCTGCGCGTTTTCTGGGCCAATGCTAGCAGGTCGCAGTAAACGGGTTCCCAGTCGCCGGAAGAGGCCACGCGCGTCCGTCCCTCAGTCGTCCTGAGTCGCCTCTGGTCGCCTTCACGCCCTTGAGTCCTGCCCATAAGTCTCAACCATGCCCCCATCGATCCAGCAGCCATGCTACCCTCTGTTCCGTTCCGGTACAAGCAGCTGAAAAAAGGGGCCACAGCATATTGCCAGACCATGAATGCCTCGCTGCACAGAGGGATGACCTGCGCTGCACGTGCTCTGCCCAGGGAACTGCGCCGGCCTCGCAGGGAAGCTCCCTTGGACGAGGCCGGACCAGGGAAGGCATGGGAGCCAGTTTCGGTTTGAGACCGTACGGCATCTTGCATCTTTCCCGCTGCCGCACCCACAACCAGGCCAGCCTCCACCTGCAATCCACAGCCAGGCCGGAGGGTCCCTTCCACCCCCGAAGGCGCGCTGCAGGGAACTGCTGGAAGCTGGCGTGTACGCCCAGGGGGCTCCCCAGCTGCCAGCTGAGAGACATTGTCAGTCCGCCCAGATGAGCACAAGCTCTCACAGGCCACAACCAACAAGCTGCGAAGCAGATCCTTCGCCTTCCCCATCCCCGCTTCCCCATCATGAGTGTGCTCGTTCGCTGCTGGTCGCTGAGCACCATCGATGCATCCCCAGCCACCCTCAGCACCCGATATTCTACAGACAGTTGTACACGCAGGGATATGCAGGTATGAACACGGCACAGCCTCTACCAGCAGGGCCATCGGAGTTTCTGACAGCTGGGTGTGGGTGCTAGGACGCTATCGCTGAGCATCACTAGCTTGTCCCCCGCCACCAGCACCACCAGGCACCACCCACATACACACGGTCTGGTCCTGCGTGTGCCGGGGGGCAACCGACACAGCCGGCTTTCTATTGCAGCTAAGTACCTCGGCATATCAGAATCAGCGATCGCGACCACAGCCACCGACTTGCCGCTCTCCTGCCTTGCCTCGCCGCGCCCCGTCTGCTATTCCTGTATGCCCGCAATTGTATCAGGCCTATTATGCCTACATCCCGCACCGCACCCGCTATACACACGGCAATGAACGCGTAACCACCAGCCTGCAGCTCCCTAGTAGCTGTCTTCCGCGCCCTTGCGTCAGCCCAGCCGTCGTGTGTGTGCTACAGGAAGCTCCCACTTAGCACCACCAGCTTGACCCCCGCCACCACAAGCTCCCAGCGCCACCTACATACACACCGTCACACACAAGGAGCTGCCTGGAAGCTGCTGGCAGGTGGCACATGTTGCGTCCACGTTACAACGCTACAGGAAGCTCTCGCTGAGCACCACCAGCTTGTCACCCGCCACCAGCACCAGCTGCGTGTCCCGCGGCGGCGCCAGGTGCAGGTGCCCCCGGTGCAGGTAGCCCAGGGCCAGGTCGTCGCCCTGGGAGCGCACCACCTCGCACACCTGCAGCACAGAAAGGTGTGTGGTAGCATGTGTATTAACGTTGCAGATGTTCATGGTAGCGGGTGCCCCCGGTGCAGGTAGCCCAGGGCCAGGTCGTCGCCCTGGGAGCGCACCACCTCGCACACCTGCAGCACAGAAAGGTGTGTGGTAGCATGTGTATTAACGTTGCAGATGTTCATGGTAGCGGGTGCCCCCGGTGCAGGTAGCCCAGGGCCAGGTCGTCGCCCTGCGAGCGCACCACCTCGCACACCTGCAGCAGCACAGGAGCATGTGCGAGAACATGTGTATTAAGGCAACGGTGTGTATGACTATGGGCGGTGTCCCATAAGTGGTAGGTCGTCGCCCTGCGAGCGCACCACCTCGCACACCTGCAGCAGCACAGGAGCATGTGCGTTACGTGTGTGGGAGCATGTGTGAAACCAGTGTTACACTGTGGGCAAAAGCCGGGGGTCCATAGCCGGACCG
>VFQN01006065.1_pt1 | contig 14189 bp, 19 predicted proteins | sample 3512371 | NCBI WGS metagenome assembly VFQN01 (sample SAMN10412370, study PRJNA504923) | tailings metagenome | isolation source: Replicate 2 from Balatoc abandoned mine | place: Philippines: Itogon, Benguet | collected 2017-08-28
CACCTGCCCGCCTCTCCCGACGATCTCCATTAGCTCCACGGCACTGATGTCGCTGATGCGGAACTCGGCCCTGCATCGAGCACAGCACGAAAGCATGGATGGACTTACAGCAACAGGACATAGTTGCTTGCCTCCTCCCCCACCGATTGTACGAAATCCCTCTTTCCCGCAAGCAAGACGCTAGCCCACGCTCATCACCGAACAGCACAGTACATTTGAGCACCTAAATCGTCAGCATCAACAACAGAGCGCACAGCTCCTCACACTGTCCCGAGATCCCACACCAGCAGTGTCGTGCTCTTATCTCAACACCACTGTGCCACGATTGTATCATACGGTAACTCACAGCTCCTGCGTCTCGAACAGCTGCATGGTGCTGAGCGTCGACTGGATGGACGACACCATGGCGTCCAGCTGCATCAGCGGTTGCTCCACGCCCGAGTCAACCAACCGTACGGCAGTTGCCGTACTGGAGCGCATGATGTCGGTCGAGAGACACGTGCCGCCGCCGTACGACTCTGCAGGTGGTGGCGGAACGACGTACACAGAGTCAGGGGCGGAATTCTTAGGTTAAAGAGACAGATGCCATGGAGGGCTGTGGAGGTCTGAGGTGGTGTTTGGGTACGGGGTCTCAGCGGTGACACAGAGCGTTCGCGGAGCCTGCTTGAGCGCTCCCCGCCAACACGATTATCCACATGCTGAACAGGTAGTTGTTGGCCATAGCTTATGCCTGCACTCTGTAAGCATAATGACCTGGCATTGAGCACCAGTCTTGTGGGCTCAACCGCTTGCTCCTGTCGTTCAGCACTGGGTGTGGCAGTACGACACAGTACGGTACGGCGCCCCTCCCACAAGCACCGCCAGCTCACCCAAGTGGCTCCGCGACGGGATGGACGCCATGGAAGGCAGGAAGTCGACCGAGGCCTGCGGTGCGCAAGACACCGGTGCTTACCGGTCATCACGTGCTCATAACCACAGTGTGCTGCTTCAGCGGGTGCCGTGGCGACTGTGTCATCATGAAGCTTGTAAGGCGGCAGAAGCAAACACTCACGTCGCGTAGCCCTAGCCCGGCCCCGTCGCTGCACTTTGCCTACCGTATCAACTACAAGCACGACACCCAACCTCCAACCGCCAACCGTCACCTGCGTGCACACGTGCGGGTGCGCGTGGCTTAGCAGGCCGCTCCGCGGGCGCAGCAGCTGCACCAGCCTGCTGCTGCCGTACGACACGCGGCCGGTGGCGCTGCTGGGCGTGAGCGCCTCCAGTAAGCCGCTCCACTCGTCCACCATGCACCCGCGGGTCACCAGCCGCCACAGGACGGTCAGGGCTAGCTGCACGTGTCAGGGCACGGTGGCGCGTGTCAGGGCGGCACGTGTCACGGGCACGGCTGGGAGGAGGGGCATGGACCCACGGGTCACCAGCCGCCACAGCACCGTCAGGGCCAGCTGCACGTGTCAGGGCACGGTGGCGCGTGCCAGGGCGGCATGTGTCAGGGGCACGGCTGCGAACTAGGGCATCGACCACTGCGTCATCAGCCGCACAGGACGGGTAGGGCCGTCTGCGTGGGATAGTGGTACATCCGTACACACCAGACTGCAGAACGTACGTGTCTACTTGGTCCACGCCCTCACCCTCAGCACGCTGTGCGCCTCCAGCTGCGCCAGCGCCAGCGCCTGCCGTGCCACGTGGTCGGGGCTGACCAGGTAGAGCGCAAGGGAGGGCACGGTGGCCTCGCGCACTCCGACCGCGCCGTGCGGCAGCCACCGTGCCTCCGCCGGGCGTGCCACCACCAGCGCCAGCGCATGCACCTGGACACGTGTCAGGGCCTGGCACAGCGCCAGGTCGCGGCAGGGCGCCATCTCGTCCTGCGGCACGTGGAATGTGCGGTGGTGTTCGAGTACCGATACGTCGATTGCAAGTGCAGATGCAAAGAGGTCAGCAGGAGGGCGCCGTCTCGTCCTGCGGCAGTTGACGTGTGGAGCGTCAACATACAGAGGGCGTGGGCAAAGGTTACGGGTGAAGATGGGCGGATGGGTTGGTTGGATCGCAGCTGCAGCGGCATTACCACCCAGGGGTCGCAGCAGCATGTCATACCCAGCTAGTGAGGAAGTAACAGCAATAGAGCAGCTTATGGAGCTTTCAACTTTGTTACCCTAAAGGGGGCTGCTTTTAAGTCCCATCCATGGGAATGAAAGCCGGAACAGACCAGGACCACCAAGCGCACCTGCATGTGCGCGTTGCAGTTGGGGACCACACAGCCGTCGGCCGTAACGCCGTACGCACCCGCCCCCACTGCCGCCGCCGCCATACCCGTCCCCTGCCCTGACCCCACCGCCGCCAAAGGAGTTAGCGCCGCCAGCGGACTGACCGCGTGCTGTACTTTCCTCCGCTCCTGCAAGGACCTGTTGGCCGCCCCGCCCGCCACCGCAGCCCCTGTGCCGTACGGCAGGCACGTGTCAGCGTGCGCCGCCGCGTCGCCCTGCGCCGCCGCGCCCAGGCACGCCAGCAGCAGCGTGTGCGCCAGTGACGCCACGTGTGCCTGCACCGAGTGCTGCACCCCACAGTCCTCGTCCTCCGTCATGAGGCCAAAGTCGCCGCTGAGCAGCGCGCTGTTCGTTCTAAACGCCGGTCCTGCACGCTCCCCGTCGCGCCCAACGGTGCCCCTGCCCGGCCGCACGCTCGTGCTGTTGCTTGTGCAGCCGCCCACGCCAGCGGCCCCACTGCCCCACGTGGTGGCGGCGGCGGCGCCGCCACCGCCACCGTTACCGCCGCCCGCCAGAGCCTTGCCGCCGCCGGTCGACGGATGGTGGGCGTTGACGGTTGGGACACGCGATTGGGCTCCGGAACCGCCGCGGGGTTGAGACGTGCCCAGGGCGTTTGCCACGTGTGCGCCGGCCGGGCCTGACTGCGTTTGGCAGCTGCTGTGGCCCCCACCGCGCGTGCCTCCGCCGCCGGGCCCAGGCGCCAGGCCAGGGACAGGGACAGGGACAGGGAGGGTACGGCCGTGGGACTCCTGGACGTAGGCTGCCGTGGGCAGCGCGGGGTGCGCCACAGCGAGTACGGCACCCATGTCCAGCTGGCACCGCTGACTAATGGCCTCCCGTACGCCAGCCATCATTGCGTCAAATGCGGCCTGCGGGTTGGGCGGTTGGGCGGCGGGATCGGTGGATCGTGGCGTACGGAGAGGGTGCACAGCCGCAGGTCACGAGGCAGGCTCTCAGACAGGGCTCTCGGGCAGGATCTGGCAGCCGTACTTGTACGGGCTGTGATGTGTGGCCTGCATGCGAGGCTATCCTGTTGAGCCCCTTGCCCCACCTGAGCCTGGATCCCACTGCCTAGTCTTCACCTACCTAACTCCGTCTCCTATTGCCATCCTTCTGGTCTTTAGACCCCCTGGCTCAAACGCACGTCATCCTACAAGCCTGCTTATGAACCGCCTGCTATACCACTCCTCACCTGTAGCGTGTGCGCCGTGGATACGCGTGCCAGCAGCGCTGCCACGTGCCCTCCAAACACCACGTTGGTGGGGTCTCCAAACATGCCAAGCGCAAACACCTGCGCCATCTGCACCAGGCACGCCCGCTCCGCCGCGGTCGCCGGCGCACGCCCCGCCCCCGCCGCCGCCTCCTGCCCCAGCCTCTGGGAGCCTCCCTCCCTCCCCTGGAGGCCCCCTGGCCCCGACCCACGGGTCGTGTTGAGCGGTTGGTCGGTATGGTGGTTGTGCACAGGGCGGAGGCCGGGCGGCACAGGGCAGTCTGCTGCCCAGGCGAGGGTGATGAAGCCAATCAGGTGGTCGCCCACGTGCAGGGGCAGCGCGCAGAAGTGGGTTAGCTCGCTTGCGACGTTTGTAATGTGCGCCCAGTCGTCAGGCAGGCGGCTGCTGGTGGTGGGCAGCAGCAGGGCGCCGCCCTCCGCCTGCTGGGGGCCAGGGCGAGGCGTTGGGGTAAGGGTGGATTGGGTATGGGTGTATTAGGTGCGGGTGTATCAGCTGTCGTGGAAGGGCAGAGAAAGATGCAACGGTAGGAGTGGGGAATAGCGTATTGTGGTGGGGTCTGCACGATGCATGCGTGGGACGACCTCCCTGCATGCTTTGGTGTGGCTGTGATGGAATCCAGTTTGCGGAAGCCCGCGTAGGATGACACGCGGGACAGCAAATACAGCAGCAGTGTGCTCTCGTCACAAGCGCAGCGTCCTAGGCCACGTCAGCTGACGTACGGCGATGTGCGCGGACAGGCCCGGGCAGAGGGCAACATGCCACCGCTGTAAGCAGGTGTAAGCTACATGTGCTGCTCTTGCTACGCTACTGGTCTGCATTCGCTGTACAGCTTCTTTGACCCACCTCGCCGTGCATGAGCATCTGCCAGCTGCATGTCGTGGCGCCGGCTTGGGGGCACGAATGGGCTTGGTGGAAGAGCGTCGGGCCCCAAGCCCCACAGGCGGTCAGCACGCTGGCTCGCATACTGCCGTCGCGTCCTTCGGCGTCGTCATCCGCCAATAGCAGCGATATACTGTAAACCGCAGCATAAAGTGCATTTAGGATCTTAGTTGACCGCACAATCCTGACCGGGGCGTGATGTTTGCGCGCGAGGCCGGGGCCTCACCTGGCTCCGTCGGCATGCACCAGCGACGCGAATAGGACCAGCCCCGCCTCCAGCCGCATAAGCCACGTTGCACCCCCCATCGCTTGCGGGAGCTTGACACAGAGCTCCTGAAAGCATAGAGTGTACTTACGCATGAGGACCACTTGCCAAGTGCGTCCCTGACCATCCGCGTTGGCCACAGGTATCATTTACCATCTGCAGTTGGGGTGTAGACGGCTCCGTGATGCTCGGGCGTTGTATCGGCCGGTCCGCATGGCCGTTCACCTGGCTGACAGGGAGCCCTTGGGTGGCGGAGGGCGCTGCAGACGCCTTGGATGGGGTGTTCTTTGATTTTGGAACAAACCCGAAACACCCGCAAAGCAATGCGCTCCCCATACTTTAACGACTGCGACTGAGTCAGAAAGGTATCAGCGTCTCGGCAGCCGTTTCTTCATGTCTCGCCATCATCTTATTACTCAATGCCGGTACGCTATCAGGCGCAGGGGTAAGCGCGTAAGGCAGTGGAGTGCAGCATGCAGCGAGCCCACAGCAGAAGCCAGCAGAAAATGCCAGCAGGTCGTCTTGCTTTTGGAAAACACTGTGCGTCCTGTAGGGCATAGGAGTCTGAAGGGTATTGAGTCTGTTTAGGCGTTCGTCCACATGCTGGGCCGTAAGAAACGCTGCCGTATGCATGTACCGCTGCGTATACGTGTACCGCGCTTACCCTTTTGTTGCGTTCTCCGGTCGAGCAGCTCTTAATGAAGCGGACATTTATCCATCTCGCCGTGAGAGTATCAGTCACGATGCTCACCTCGCAAACTACCTCCCCTGTCGCTAACTGCCCATTGCCTGGCCCTCAGCAGGGTGCCGGCAGCAGGCTGTCCGCAGCAGGGTGACCCGAAGGCGCGCGGGGCCTGGGAGGGGCCAACACCCGAGTAACGCGTCCCACAATACCTACGGCACACTGTGACCTATATACAGCACTGGCACTGATAGCTTGAACTAGTTTGCCCCACTGCGTGTGCCGAACCCGAAGTGGAGAGGAGGCAGGACCAAGGAGTCTGTACCAGTGCTGCCCAGGGGTGCTCCCCTGGTGCTGCCTGCCCTCTGACACCTGTGCTGCACAGCAGCGACGCAACGCTAGATACGAGTACTTCCTGATAGGTGTGGTTGGGACCAGTAAGGATCGTGTGGCCACACCACCTGGAATGCACCTGTGAAGTTACAGACCCCAATGGGGTACGTCTGGAGAGCCAGGGGGCCATAAGGACGAATAATGCTATCATGATAACTAGTGTGTGGGAGGACGGGGCTTAATCGCCACTACTCACGTCTCGGGCCTCGCAGCTGCTGGTCGAGCACCCCGCTGGAGGATACATTGCCTTTCACGCCATATCTTGTCTAGGAACGAAGCAACAAGCAAGGGCAACCGGGGGCGTCTCCACCCAGCTCCACCATGACTGAAGGCATATCCCGCTCCTTCAACCGGAGCTCACTCGCATACCGGTCTCGGATGGACTCGTACCGTAAGCAGGACACTCGCGTAGCACATGCAGCTCATCTTCCACGGCTTGGTCATCACCACAAATGCGGCATGTACGGCAACTTCGCGCGCGACCCTGAATGTAACACAGATTGCCAAAATGCACTCAGGGATCTCCCCTGTGCTGCACCCGCCCCACGCCCCATGCAGCCGGCCCCAGGTGTGCCGACATTCTAAATTAACATGCGTGCACGTGCCCACGGTTGCACGGTCTGCCCTCGGTGCCGGCCACATTATGTCCAAGTGCTGGGCAGGCGCACTGTCGTACGCGTCAGGTGCCGATTGCAGGCGGAGCAGCAGCAGCATCAAGCTGCTTCAAGGGTCTGTGGCTCAGGTACGCATGGGGGCAGATGGGAGCAGCCGCACTAATGCCCAACCACCGCGTGTACTGGGGGGCTAGATCTGGCTAGACCACGTCAGGTTATGCACGGTCGGGACGCGGGTCAAGCCGCACTGCGTACGGTAATCAAGTAGCCCCTGTTACGTTAGCACGGTACTACTAGTACTCCACCGCAATGTGGCCGACACTTCGCGCCTACGTGGCGTGCGGTACACGACGTGCAAATGGCCAGGAAGAAAAAAGGAGAGCAGAGGAGGTGTATCCCTGCTGCTGTAAGTTTGTGGCACGGTACATATCTCTAGCATGCATCTGTTGTACACAGGGCATTGTACATGTCGGTACCTTCATTTGCACCCCATCATTTCGCTCACGCCAAGCGCTGCTGCGGCCCGCACCAATGACCCCGTGGGCAAAAGGACTGCCGTGCCTCTGCCGTACAGCTGCAGTGCTGCCGTACAGCAGCTACCCTATCTCCTGCCGTACACGGCGGCGGGGGCCACGTCCGCTGCCCAGCGAGCTGCGGGCCGGCTCGGCAGCGGCCCCTCGGTCCCTTCATGGTGCCTGCACCAAGACGACAAGCAAATGGGTGTAACAAAGCAAGTTGAGTTCCCAGCTTCCACCTCCCACTTCCACAAGCTCAAGCCGCTGGGATGCTACGATACCAAAAAAACCAGGCCGTGCCACGGCACAGCCGCGCTGCGTACCTTACCCCCCATGCATGACCCCTAACGCCAGGGCCCCTACTCACTCTGATTTAGCTGCCGGTATACTCTGCGCCGTCCATGCCCCCTGCAGCACATCGTGTGCAGGCGCTGGTGGCGCGGGCGCGCATGCGGCCTGCACCATTTTCCAGATGCGCTCCTGCTGCTGCGGCGGCAGCGGCACGGGATGTTGCTCCGGAGTGTGGGTTGACGTGAATGGAGACGACACGGTCCGGCGTGAGGGCGACCACGCGCCGGACCCCAGCGTGGATAGCGGGAAGTTGTGCGTGGTGGAGCAGGCGGGGGAGGCGTGCACATGCAGATGCTGCACTAGGGGAGCGCTGGGGGTGTCGGAGGCCAGCAGGGCCCCTGGCATGTGCAGCTGCTGCCGGCGGGCTGCTGCCGGGCTGGTGCTGCCGGTGGCAAGGGAGACGCAGCCCTGCGGCCAGGAAGGGCACCAGGTAGCCAACGCAAAGTGAGCACGTCACCAACAATCTTGGTGTTTGTAAAATAGCGGTCGCTAGAAGGTTTCGTGGCGGCGGCCGCCCTGCGGCTATCCATCATGGCGTCGAGCACCATACCAGGGCACGTGGCGACTAGCTGTGCGCCCAAGGCAGCTTGGGCAAACCTGTGACGTAGCGCGCGCGTGCGTGCGTGTGGATTGCCAGGTACCGGTGTGCAGGCTGGTGCCCGGAGCCTCCCCTTAAACCCAAGCTCACCTGCTCGGAGGTCAGCAGGCCTTCGAAGCGAGCCCCCGTGCTGACGCCTGCGTCCACCAACAGCTGCTGCTGCGGCGCGTTGCCATGCAGCTGCAGGCTCATCGCCATGTGCGTGGAGCAGCTGGATAGCGGCGCATGGCGCCTGGCGGCACCTGGCGGGGTGTGGCCGGGCCGGGGGTCCGCAGCCGCAACTGCATCCTGACATGGGCCGCAGCCCACGCTTGCGCAAGCCGCGCGGCTAGCCGGCCGCCGGAAGCCAACGCTTCTGCCCGGCTGGGGCTGCTGCTGCGGATGCTGCTGCTGCGTCGTGCGCAGGTGTTCCATGGAAGCCACCGGCGGAGCCGGGCCCGTGCTGTACGGACTGGAGGGGGGCTGCTGAGCGTGCGCGTCCTGTGGCAGGCAGCAGCAGGTGGCGCCATGGGCACCCGGACTGCTGGCAGCAGTGGGACTGCAGGCGGCGCTGGTAGGGTAGGAAAAGGCGGCGGAGAGGTCAACGGAGGACAGGGGGGGGGCTGTTGTTGGGCGGCCGAGGGAGTAGGAGGGTATGCGTGAGACCAGGCGCGAGTAGGATGATGGGCCTTGTGGGCTCAGGGCGGAGGTGTGGCAGTCGTTTTGGGATAGCCTGCTGAAGGGGTCGAGGGAGCTGCTCGGCTGGTCGACGAGTGTAGCGCTGCCGCCGGTGGATAGCGCACAGAAGGCGGAGGCGGAGGCGGGATTTGACTGGCGGCTGAAGGGGTGTGAAGGGCTGCTCTGCTCGGTTGGGATCTCGAGGGTGTTGAGGGAGGGGGGGCTGAGGGCAGCAAGGCGAACCCGGTTTGCAGTTGCGGGGAGGTGGGAAAAGGAAGGGAGGCTGTCAGGGCGGAGCTGGGCGGGGGGCAAGTGTGCAGCTTTGTCGTCGAAACACAATTTGCCGGTCTTGATCTCAAGGGAGCTGCGGCTGGGGGCCGCAAGCCGGGTTGAGGGCTCGCACAGGCTCGCACGGCGCTGGTGGTGCTGATGAGCGAGGTGCAGAGGCTGGGGGCCATCCGCCGGCGGGTGTAGATGACGATACGGACGTTCCTCGCTTGCCGACGCAGGGGACGACTTGCCCTTGAACTTCTCGGCAATCCGGGCCATTATTCCTTTGCGTGCGTGCGGAACCGGTTGCTCTGGGAGCTCATCCGCACTTGCGCTTGCAGCGTCGGGGTCGCCGGTTACAGGGTCGGAGTCGGCCGTGAACCCCGCCGACGCCTGTCCTGGCGATTCCTACATGGTGTAGGGTTGAAGCACAAGCATCACAAGTCAAAAACCTTGGACAGAGCCACCTGGGTTAGTTGCGTACAGTCAGAGCACAGGCAGGTAGGACTGCCCGTCTTCTCACCTTGTGCCGATCGCTCCTACCCAAACTTGCGCGAAGAGCTTCAACAAATGCCTTAGACCGCTCGTACTCTTTCGCGAGTCCCTCTATAACTTGCTGGACACTTTCAACCTTAGGCGACTCTGCCATGCCTCGATGGCAGCAAACCAACACGCAATACCTAGTGCTTGGTAACGCGTATGTGATCACTGCTAGCACCAGGTTTGCTGTACCAAGCCTGGTGGGTTTGGCCGAGTTCTCCCGCTTGTGTTCGCTGTGAGCGAGCCAGCACAGGGCGGGAGTTGATCCGCGTCAGGGTCTGCGTTTCCTTGCACAAGTCTACGAGGCCAACACCAAATGGGTAGGCGATAAGCAGGGCGTTGCGTTTCTTCGTCGTAGCCATGACCGACGTGGGTAACGCCCGTATTGCCGGACGACTACGTAGATGCACTTACGAGTAACTGCGGCCAGAAGGCAGACACCAAACAGATAGGTTTAAGTCTGTTCTCGCGTACAGCAGGACATGTAATTCCAGTCGGTGCGTTGCTTGATACTTGCAGCGCGTACCGACAGCCCTGTCATGTTAGGAACCTGTCCCTCCGCGCTCCCCGGCCCACATGAACCCAAACCAACACATGCCATGGGTCCAACTACGGTACTTTCCGGCTTTGGTTGTACTTGCCAGACCAACCCATCCTGACCCATCCAAGAGTCTCCCGTCAGGACCGTGATAAGGGCTCTGGCCTCTCGTACATAATGGGGTGCCCTGACCCACACAACGAACCCCTACACCCGCGACGGGCAGCAGCAACAGCAGCAGCTACAGCCTGCGCGCCCAGCCTCCCAGCCTCTCCCGTCCAGCCCCCGCGCCCAAGCTCATGCCAGCCACAATCATCACATGCACCAGCCGTACGGCATCACCTGCCCACACGCGAGCACACCCTGTACCCCACTTCCCCTAGACCACGTCACATCAGGTTGTACAGGTCCTCCACCCCCTTCCGCAGCCGATCCACATCCAACCCAGCCAGGTCCGCACCCTCCCCCTCGCCCCCTTGCCCCGGCCCCTTCACCCTCCCTCCCTCCCCCTTCCCCTCTCCATCTCTACCCCACGCCGCCGCCGCCGCCGCCCCCCGCCCCTGCCCCCGCCGCCGCCCCCGCAGTGGCGCTACCACCTCCGCAGACGCCGCCCCAGCCGCAGCCCCCGGCTCCGCACCTCCCTCACCCTCCCCTTCCTCCTCCTCCTCCCCCTTTCTCCTTCCACCCTCCCCCCCTTGCTGCCACAGCCGACTCCCCCGGACGTCCGTCCCCTCCCCCTTACTCCTTCCACCCTCCTCCTCTTGCTGCAACAGCTGACTCCCACGGACGTCCGTCCGCCCCTGCCCCTGCTGCCCCTTTTCCTCCCGCTCCCCCTCACCCCAACCGCCGTCCTCCTCTTCCTCCTCCTCGTCAGGTGGTGGTGTTAGGCGCGGCAGCACCCCCAGCAGCTCCCCCGTGGCCTCCTCCTCCTGCACCAACTGTATGCCCAGCTGCCGCCCCATGGCCAGCAGGGAGGGCAGCTGGTCGGGGGTCACGATGGTGGTCACGATGCCGCCTGGTTGGCGGGTGTGGGTTAAAGTGTGTGGATTAGCACGAGTGCAACAGCTGCCGCCCCATGGCCAGCAGGGAGGTCAGCTGGTCGGGGGTCACGATGGTGGTCATGATGCCGCCTGGTGGGTTAGCATGTGTGGATTAGAATGTGCGGGTTAGGTTGTGAGGGTTAGCAGGGATGCCCAGCTCATAGAGGGTCACGATGGTGGTCACAATGCCGCCTGGGGGTGGGTTAACATGTGTGGGTCGGCCTGTGGTCCTGGTGCCACTTGCACACAGCGGTCACCGAATGGGTGAGCCACGGTACACGGCACGTGGCCGGCCCTGGTCACCGGGACGGACTGCGGCATGTCGCGTCAAAACTTATCCTAGGTGAAAGGGGGCATCCAGGCTTGGGACCCGAGCCTTATCCCTGCTCTATGCGCCTGCCAAGGCGGTACTCCCACGCCCGCCGCAAATTGCACAAATCCGAGTACACGGTATCCTTGCTCACCCGACGTGGCACATGGCACGTGGCACACTTGTGAGTTCATGTCCTTGCTCACCCGACGTGGACCCGATGCGCCCCGCGCGTCCCGCGCGGTGCAGGTAGTTGGTTGCGTCGGTTGGCGGGCCCAGGCTGTACACGTGGCTAACCGCCGGCAGGTCCAGGCCGCGCGCCGCCGCCGCCGTTACGAGCAGCAGCGAGGACTTGTTGTCACGGAAGGACTGCAGCGCGCGGATAGGGTCGTAGGCTGCGTGGTAGGAGATACAATAGGAGTTAAGGGGCAGTGAGTGTTGTTCGGCCTTCCCGGAAGGACCGTAGCACGTGTATATGGCCGTGGGCTGCCGGATGAAATGTACTTTAACCAGCATAAAGGAGTCACGCAATCCACCGTTTCGCAAAGACTGCTGCGCCCGCGTGGGGGGTTGCAAGTCGCGAGCCGGAAAGCAAAAAAGGCTACCGGTACATGACGGCCATCCAGAGGGGGTTTAAGGCAGGACGCGGGAAAAGAACTGCAGCGCGCGGATGACTCAGTTACCTTCCCAGGCGCAAACCCTTTCCCGTGAAAAGCCGGACACACCCACCGACAATCGAGTAACTGCCCATGATACAAACATCTCGTCCCCTAGCACTTGTTTACGCTGCGCTTCTTGTCATTCCCGCAACTGCACCGCTACCACCCACCGAACAGCTCGTCTATCATGCCGCCCGCCTCGCCGCCGCCCTCCTCCTCGTCCGCGGTGCTGCCCAAAATTGTGCCTGCGGGCGGCGGGGAGTGTCAGGATGCGTCAAGGGGGCGGGTCAACACGCCTCCCTCACGTGAGGTCAGGATGGTGCCTGAGGGCAGCAGGTCAGAGTCAGGGTGCGTGTCCCCGTGCGTCGGGAGGGCCAAGCCAAGCATGCCACCGGCACGGTCGCTCCACAGAGAGCAGCCTGGCTGCTGATCGCATCTAAAGCTAAGACACACCCATCGCGGGCACACTGCTAATACACATGCACACGCACCAGGGGGCACCAGCACGGCCATGCGGTGGTCGCTCCACAGGGAGGAGCGCAGGGGATCCGCCACCGCAGCCGCTTCCGCGGGTGTGTTGACGAACAGCATCACGCGGGCAGGGGCGGCGTCCTGCGTTGTTGCGGTGCATAAGATGCAGCGGGATAGTTTACAAGTTGTGTTGTTGTATTGTTGTACATGTTTTGCAACGGTGCAACGGGCATGTTGACACTTAGTGTTGCCTGTTACGCCAACGTGCGGTTGCGGCCTCCGTGCGTCCAACCGCATGCCCTCCTTGCCACCACCCATGCACACACCGGATGTTGCCCGCCTTGAGCGGTCGTCCTCAGGCGGTGCGCTGCTGCTGGTGCATACCCAACATACCTGTTGCCCACGTAAGACATAGCTAACACATACACGTGCCCCACCTGGTCCGCCTGCAGCAGGTCAGCCCGGAGGGAGCGGGCCAGCGCCGTGAGACGCCGCTGTGGCTCCACCACAATGTACCTGTTGGGCCCGAGTGGGTTGGGTGGTTGGGATGGGGCGAGAAAATATCGTGAGGATGTGTGGTGAGGTGCGGGGTAGGGGCAGGGTGTGGGCGTGCTTGTGTGTGCCTGCCTAAGCACAACGCAATCGCACTGGTTGGTGGGGAAGCAGTGCAGATGCACCCGTTGCACATATCCGGAGGCCCTAGTGCCCGCAAGAAGAAGCAAAACTCCTCATGCAAACGGCCCCCTGCACCGGCTTTGTCCGTGTACATCCACCACCCCCTCCCCTTTGCACCTGCCTGTGCGACAGGCCGGCTGGGACGGCCCCCTCGTTGCCGACCTGCACCACCACGGGCTCCTGTGGCACGGGGTGAGGCAGGAGGTGGCGTGTGTATTAGCAGCGCGTGGGTTAACGCAGTTGGTACACCGCCTGCACCCGTGCCTGGACCGTGCGCTTCTAGGTGCAGCTACCTGTGTGGCGCAGGGTGCAGGGCAAACGTTGGCTGTCGGATGTCATGCACACCCGTGCACCCGCCCGCAGCCAGCTCCAGCCCCTGTCCGCCACGGCATCGAGGCAACAGGTGGTGTGCACAAGCAGCGCGTGTAACAACGTAATACACGTTATTTCCAGTGTAAGCTCCGCTCTACAACTTCACGGCTTTGTGTTTAGCCGGCTTGAAACGTCATACACGTGTGTCCTCCCCACCCGCACACCCGCACCCACCCGCAGCCAGCCCGCCTCCACCGCCATGTCCAGGATCTCCTGCCGCTGGGTGGCGCCCACAAACACAACCTGGGGGCGTGGGGAGAGGAAAAGGCGAGTGGAGGGCAGGGCAGCGCTAGGTGAGAGGGGTACACCGTTCAGGAGCCTGCACGGCTGCAGCTGCGGCAGTGTCGCAGCTGTGGGTTCCAGTGGGTTGTGCGTCACTGAACCCACACCCTAACCCACACCCACCTGCGGCTTCTGCCCCTGCGCGTTGCCCGACCCCGCTGCGTCCGCCGCCGCCTCCAGGAGCGCCGCCATGTCGGCAGGGGAGGAGGCGAAGCACTCGTCCACCTCATCCACTGCAATGACCTGCGGAAGGGGGTGGGCCGGGGTGTTTCATTTGCGCATTGCTTCTAATGACAGACTGACAGTGACACTTTGTGGCTTATGGCGTGTACTTTTCAGCTAATGGACAGACGCTTTGCAGGGGCGTGCCAAGCCAGGGGCGTAGCTCGCACGCCCCGAATGCCTCAACCCACGCACACGCCACGGGCGGCGGCCCCTCAACCCACCTCCACATGCTAATACACACAGACGCCAACCCACACCTTGAGGTGCCGGAGCAGCTCCGCCACGGGCTGCGGCTCCCGCACCACCTCCATCAGGCACTGCGGGGTGGCCACCACCACGTGCACCTGCAGGGGGTGG
>VFQN01006066.1_pt1 | contig 14189 bp, 13 predicted proteins | sample 3512371 | NCBI WGS metagenome assembly VFQN01 (sample SAMN10412370, study PRJNA504923) | tailings metagenome | isolation source: Replicate 2 from Balatoc abandoned mine | place: Philippines: Itogon, Benguet | collected 2017-08-28
TTCTTGATGATGTCACGCCATTTGGCTTCCTCGTCCACCACGATCTGATGGAACTCCGCCGGCGTGGTGAAGGCAGGGCTCTGCCCGAAGGGCTTCATCTTCGCCTCGATGCCGTCGCTTTTGACGAACTCGCCGATCGCAGCGTTGATCTTGTCGACGATCTCTTTCGGCGTTCCCTTGGGCGCCATGATTCCCGCCCACGGAGACGCCGCGAAATTGATGCCGGACTCCTTGAACGTCGGTACATCCGGATAGTCCGGAGCACGCTTCTCGGACACGACCGCGAGCGGACGGATGGAGCCGGCCTCGAACTGCTTGATGTACGTCTCGCCAATGTAGTCGATCGACGCATCGACGCTGCCCGAGAGCATGTCGACGACGAGCGGTCCGCTGCCCTTGTACGGGATCATCTTGACATCGATGCCGGCAAGTTCGGTCAATGCCAGCTGGATCATGTGTCCGTAAGAGCCGATGCCGACATTGCCGAAACTGACCTTGCCCGGGTTTTCCCTGGCGTAGGTGACAAACTCCTCGAACGTCTTGGCCGGGAAGTCCTTGCGAACGCTCAACCCCATATAGCCGACGCTGATCTGGGCAATGTGCTCGAAGTCTTCCAGCGGCTTGTAGGGAAGGGATTTGTAGGTGTTGGTGTAGTTTGCGGCCGGTCCGGGATAGGCCGTAATCAGCGTGTAGCCATCCGCGGGCTGTCTCGCGCCATAGGCGGTTCCGGTGGCGCCGCCCGCGCCCGGGCGGTTTTCGAAGACCACGGTCTGACCGAGCGTCTTCTGCATCGCATCAGCCACCATGCGCTGAAGTGCATCACCGCCCGGTGCGAAAGCATGAATGACGGTGATCGGCTTGTCGTTGGGCCACTCGGCGCGGGCCATGCCAGACATGCCCAGAAGCGGAAGCGAAAGGGCAATAAGCGTCAGAAGTCTGCGCATTGGTAAAGTCCTCCCCATTACCGATATCGATTTCGGTTGGAGGGACGATAAGCCAGAAGCCGCTCCCCTCGATGAGGAGGCTCCATTGTATTTCAACGCGTGAAATCCAAAGGGGCCACCTTGGACGACCGGATAGCCGGACGCTACCGCATGTCGACGCTGTCCGGAAGCGCGCAGAATCCGGGTTCAGCCGGTTGGGAGCGAGACAGGTGGCAACACTGACGACTGGTGACCGCGAAGCAGCGGTGCGGGGCCTTCTGAATGGGGCAGTCGACCTGCACTGCCATAGCGGGCCGTCCGTGATGAAGCGCAAGATAGACCATCTTGAAGAAATCGCCGAGGCAGAGGCCGCCGGGCTGCGGGCTGTCCTGTTCAAGGACCACTTCTACTCCGCAACGCCGGTGCTCAACCTGATCAACAGGCACCGCAATGCGGCCTCGAACCTCACCCTCCTTTCAGGCGTGCCCCTCAACAATGCACTCGGCGGCTTCAATCCGCACGCAGTCGCTCACGGCCTGAACCTCGGCGCCCGGCTCGTCTGGATGCCGACTCTGTGCTCCAGCAACCACCTGCGCACCGCATTCCGTTATGACCTCTCCGGTAAGCTGGGAATGCGCCAGCCGACCGGTCTCTCGGCGTTGACTGACAGCGGCGACGTGAGGGACGACGTGAAGGAGATACTCGACATCATCGCCGAGCACGATGCAGTGCTGAGCGGCGGCCACCTGCATATCAGCGAGATGTATCCTCTGTTCGAGGAAGCCAGGGCGCGGGGAGTAACGCGACTGATGGTTGCCCATCCGACCTTCTGGATCGAGGCCGACGTCTCCGACCTAAGGGAGCTAGGCGGCATGGGCGTATACATGGAGCACTGCGCCTGCATGCTGGTGGATTGCCCGACGCGCAAGTTCACCGGTGAGGATCTGAGGGAATATGCGGCGGCGGGCGGCATCGAGCATACGATCCTCGGCTCCGATCTCGGCCAGCCGATCAACCCGACACCCGTGGAAGGCTTCAAGGCGGTCATCGAACTCTGCCTCGACAGCGGATTCTCCGTCGAGGACACACGCAGGATGACGTCGCTCAACGCCTGTCGGCTGATGGGTATCCCGCCGGCGCTTCACTAGCTCGACGCGGCCCAGACGTGCGCCTCCAGATCTTTTCCGCCTTGAAGAGCGGTCCCTACCGCGCCGTGGCCCTCGGCAACGCGGTGTCTATGGTTGGCATCTGGATGCAGAAGGTGGCCGTGGGCTGGCTGGCGTGGGAGCTGACGCATTCGCCGGCCTGGCTGGGAGCGGTCACGGCAGCCGATCTCCTGCCTGCCGTCCTGCTCAGTTCATTCTCCGGTTCCCTTGCCGACGGGCGCAACAAGGCGCGGATCGTCATGGTCGCGCAGCTTTTCGCGATGGCGCAGGCTATCGTGCTCGGAGTGCTGACACTGGCCGGAACGATCGAGATCTGGTCGCTGTTCTTCCTGACGCTGACGCTCGGCGTTGCCAACAGCATAGACCAGCCATCGCGACTTTCGCTGCTGCGCGAGATCGTGGAGCCGGAACATCTCGGTTCGGCCGTCACGCTCAATTCCCTCAGCTATCATGTGGCCCGCTTCGTCGCGCCGATCATCGCGGGCTTCCTGATCGTGCAGGTGCATACGGGGGCGACGATCCTCATCTCAGCCGGGACACTCGGCTTCTTCGCGGCATGCCTCGCACGCGTTCCCGCCCCGTCCGCGACGACAGGACAGCCGCGCCAGCGCATGCTGGCCGCGACCGGCGATGGCTACCGCTATGTCTTCTCAAACAGGCCCGTGCAGCGTGCCCTGCTCACAATGGTGACATTCGGCGTCGGCGTCGGAGGCGTGAACCAGGTGCTGCCCGCGCTTGCAGATCGGCTGTTCGGACGCGGTGTCGACGGATTCGTCGATCTCGCTGCCTCCTCGGCGCTTGGAGCAATGGCGGCAACGGTACTGCTGCTCGTCTCACCATCAAAGGCGCTGGCGCGCGGCTGGATCGTGACATGCCTGCTTCTCGCGGCGATTTCATTGGTCACCTTCACGACGACCCAGAACTATGCGCTGGGCCTTGCGGCCCTCTTTCTTGCCTCGCTCGCCTCGACATTCGCGGGCGTCGGCACGCAGACGGTGCTCAACATCGAAAGCAGGCCGGAGATGCTCGGCAGGGTGATGGGCGTCTACAGCGCGCTGGTGCGCGGCGCGCCGGCTGCCGGTGGGATGCTCATCGGCTTCCTTGCGCCATTGATCGGCTTCGCGGGGGTCATCGGCGCCTGTGCATTCTGGGCCGGTCTCTACGGTATCCACCTCGCGGTATCGCGTCGCCCGTGACCGCGATGCCATATTTCATTGTCTGAAACGGCTGTGCTTCCAGCAGTGCTTCCCGTGCCGAGAAGCGTATCGTCCTCTTTGTCGGTGCTGTCGGACCGACATTTCGGTGGGAGGACCGGATATGCTGCTCGACAAGACGACATCGCCTGCGCCCGCTTCGGAATGGCGCAATGCACCCCTGCCGCGCTGCCGGGCGAACTCTGTTCGAGGCTCGACGGAGATGGCCAATGCATCGTACGAGCCGATCAAGGCCGTGCGGCGCGCGTTTGCAGTGCTGCGCGCTCTCAATGACCTGCGCTTCGCATCAGTAGGCGATCTCCACCGCGAGACCGGGATTTCCAAGCCGACGATCGTGCGGATGCTGGAGACCCTAATCAGCGAAGGATACGTTGCTCGCGACAATCTGTTCGGGGGTTATCGCGTCACCTCGAACGTGCAGAACCTGTCATCCGGCTTCAACGGCACCTCGATCCTAATCGAAGCCGCGCGCGCCTGGACCGTCACGCTGACACGCGACATCAAATGGCCGATCAGCCTGGGCACTGCCTCCGGCAGCGAGATTTTCGTCGACTTCACGACATCGCCGATCAGCCCTTGGTCCTACCCCTTCGCTGTCCTTCACACCCGCCTGCCGATGCTTCGTACCGCGATGGGGCGTTGTTATCTTGCCTTCTGCACCGACGACGAAAGGGCTGAACTGGCGGATCGGCTTCGCGGCGGAGCGGCTGACGAACTGGACCGCGCCCTGCGCGCCGTCGACCGCATCCGCACGAGCGGCTTCGCCTATCCCGACCCGCAGACCACATCGCGGCGGTTCCAGTTCGTCGCGGTACCGATCATCGAGGGAGGGCGCTGCGTCGCCGCCATGGGCCTGGGTTTCTACCGTCGCGCGGTTCCATCGAACCAGATCATCGAGCGCCTGATAGCGCCGATGCGCGAGACGGCGCGGCGTATCGAACACGACATCCGCAACATCCGCGCCTGTGTCCACGACAGCGCGGCCGCAGCCTGAACAGCACGAGAGGACATATGAAACGCAAGGTCATCATAACCTGTGCCGTCACAGGTGGTTCGGAATACGGCAAGAACAGCATCTACGTGCCGAAGACGCCCAGGCACATTGCCGAAGAAGCCGTCGCGGCTGCGCGCGCCGGCGCGGCCTCCGTCCATATCCATGTGCGCGATCCGGACACCGGAGCGCCGTCGATGAAGTTCGACCATTACAAGGAAGTGGTCGAGCGCATCCGCGACAGCGGCGTCGACGTACTGATCAACCTGACGACGGGCATGGGCGCACGGTACGATCCACCGGTCGAAGAGGGCGACGACACCGCCATCTTCGTCAAGCCACCTCTTGAACGCACCCAGCACGTAAGCGTGCTGAAGCCCGACATATGCACACTCGACGTCGCGACGATGAACTTCGGCCCGAATGCCGTCGTCAACACGCCGCGCCATCTCAAGGCAATGTCGCGGATGATCCAGGATGCGGGAACCAAGCCCGAGCTCGAGGTCTTCGATCTGGGACAGATCGGCATCGCGCTGGGTTTGATTGCAAGCGGCGACCTGCCCAAGCCACCCTTTTTCCAGTTCTGTCTGGGGATTCCGGGCGGCGCACCCGCCACGCCCGAAGCCATGCTGATGATGCGCTCGCTGCTGCCAGCCGGCACGCTCTGGGGAGCATTTGGCATCGCGAGAGGACAGATGCCGATGGTCGCACAGTCCGTGATCCTCGGCGGCCATTGCCGGGTCGGCCTCGAGGACAATCTCTTCATCGAGCAGGGCGTGCTTGCGAAAGGCAATGCGCCGCTGGTCGAGCGCGCGGTGGCGATCGTCGAATCGCTCGGCGAGGCAGTCGCATCGCCGGACGAGGCGCGTGAGATCTTGTCCATCGAAACGCGTCAGGCTGCCTATGCAGCCTGAGCCTATCATCACCGGCAGCTCGACCGCGTTCAACCTGGCCGCGGAAGGCTGGGTGGCGGATACCCGCAGGACATTCCTGTCTTCGCTGACGACCGTATGGCGGCGCGAGGTCGACGGTCTTCCCTGCGTGGGGATATTTTGCGAGCCGGCCCACGACAACGGATCCGGCAAGATGCACGGAGGCATCCTGATGACCCTTGCCGATGTCGGCCTCGGCGCGGTTGTGGGCCATATGCGCAACAAGGATCGGCGGCCGGAGGATGGCCGGATCTACAGCCCGACGGCGCAGCTCGACATGCACTTCATCGACGCGGTCGAAATCGGCGACTTCGTCTACAGCCGTGCCGAACCGCTTCGGCTGACGAAATCGCTCACCTTCGTGCGCGGCACGCTTCGGGTCGGGGAGAAAATCGTCGCGTCTTCGCAAGGTGTGTTCAAGGCGCTGAGGCCGGACTGACAGCCGGCAATTTCAATCAGCGAAAAGGCCGCTCGGCGCGGCCTCAAAGGGAACGGGGCGAGCCTATCGTCCCGGCAAGCGAGCTTGGCGGGATTCCGTCCACCAGCGGAATACGGTCCAGGCACGCCTCAATGTATTCGGGAGGCAGACAGATGTATGCAGCAGGAGATCCGCGGGCGAGCATGGCGCCGGCCGCGCCCAGAGCGCCGGTGAAGTCCTTCAAGCAGGCGGAATATGCCCGCTTCTACGAGCAGGCGCCGCAGGAGAGCCGGGATGGCAGCCGCACATGGTATGCCAGGGGCCAGAACATGGTCGTGGCCTACACCGACGGCAGAGCCGGTCTCGAACTCTCGCGGGAAACACAGCCGGACGAATATGTCGTGCTCGTTCCGGCGCGGGAGACCCGCGTCACCGTCACCGTCGCCGGCAAGGCGACCGAGGTGCCGGGACATTCGCTTGTGGTCGTGCCCGCCGGCGCCAGCACGGTAAGGCTGGAGACGGACGGCGTCGTCGTGCGCCTGGTCACGACGCGGTCGAAGGACCTGGCCGCGATGTGCAGCACTGCAGCCTCATATGACAGCCGCGCTCCGAACGTGCCGGAGTTCGAGCCGTGGCCGGCGGCCGCGGACGGAGACAGGGTCCGGGTCTACAGCCTGGACGTGCCCGACGAGCCGGGCCGTTTCGGACGCATCTTCCGCTGCTCGACGATCATGGTGAATTACATAAAGCCATCGCCGCCGCGCGATACGTCGAAGATGTCGCCGCACCATCACGACGACTTCGAGCAGTATTCGCTCTGTCTGGAAGGCGGCTATACTCACTACCTGCGCTGGCCCTGGGTGACCGACATGGCGAACTGGCGCGCCGACGAGGCGGAGTACTGTGCCTCGCCCTCCGTTGCCGTCATCCCGCCGCCCGTGGTGCACACATCCCGCAGTATGGATCCCGGCGGCAATCTCCTCGTCGACGTCTTCTGCCCCCCTCGCGCTGATTTCTCCGCGAAGGAGGGATGGGTTCTCAACGCGAAGGACTATCCGCTGCCCGGCACGAGCCGGCCGGCCAGGGCCTGAGCGCCGACAGCAACGAAACACCAGCAGGCAAGGTAATCACATGGCTGAGAACACAGCACAGGCAGACGGCGGCCGCTCGGTGGAGGTCGCGGACCTTCTCGTCGGCGCAGTCGATCTTCACTGTCACAGCGGCCCGGCCGCATTCCCGCGCAGGCTCGATCACTACGAGGCGATGATGGACGCGGCCGAGGCGAAATTCGCCGGCGTTCTCTACAAGGATCACTTCTACCCCGGCATGGCCCACGCGATCCTGCTGGAGAAGCTGTTCCCGGATACCGGCGTGCGGCTCTACTCCGGCGTCGCGCTTAACAATGCCAGTGGCGGCATCAATCCGCATGCGGTCGACCATGCGGTGAAGCTGGGAGGCAAGATCGTCTGGATGCCGACCTTTGCTGCCGCGAACCACATCGAGAAGAGCGCTTCGGAGACCAAGAATTATCCGAAGAGCCCAAACCCGATGCTGCCGCCCATCCCGCTGACCGTCCTGGATGAGAAGGACAGGCTGACCAAGGAGACCAACGAGGTCCTCGATGTCATCGCGGCCGGCGACATCATCCTTGCGGGTGGCCACTTGAACGTGCACGAGCAGAAAATCATGTTCGCCGAAGCCAAGCGGCGCGGGGTCAGGAAGATGCTGGTGAACCATCCGACCTACGTCATTGGCTGCAGCGACGAGGACATGTTGGAACTGGCGCGTATGGGCGTGTTCCTCGAACACTCGATCTGCATGTTGATCGATTGCAAGGGCCGCAAACACACGCCCGACGAGGTGGCGCACATCATCCGCCTGGTCGGCGCCGACAGCACCGTGCTCGGTTCGGACCTCGGCCTCGTCGGCATGCCGCGACCGGTGGAAGGCTATCGCGAGATCGTCGGCACGCTGCTCGACCTGCAGTTCTCGCATTCGGAAATCCGCAAGCTGGTCGGCGGCAACGCGCAATCACTGCTTTGAAGCCCGCCGCGAGCCAGCCGTTTCAGCAAAGCAGGGGCGGCTGGCTCCCGGAATAGTTTTCGACGTTCCGCTTCAATAGGCGCACATTGGCCTCGATGCTGGCAACCGTTTCGCGCGCCGGGGCAACGACGACAGCATCGACATCCTCGCGTCGCACCGCCCGCTTGTAGAAACCCACCCCCAGGCATGCGATGCATTCGCCGGCATCGCGGATCGGCAGTGCCATGAACTGGAACCGCTGCGCTTCCTCGAACATGCGCAAGGTGACGAACGGGTCCTGCAAGGCGTAGCCACGCTTCCTGATCTCGTCGAGAGCCCGCCTGAGGCGCGGCAGGTCAAGGACCGGGTTCTGGCCCGCGGTCCTGGCAAGCTGGTCCAGCAGCCGCTCACGCAGCGGGGCTTCGCAGAATGCCAGATAGCAGCGACCGATTGCTGTCTCGGTGATCGAGAAAGGTCGATTGAGTGTCGGAAACGGAAATCCGTACGGACTGATCGGCGCGGTGGAAAAGTTCACGACCACTTTGCCGTCGACGACGGTGCCGATGCTGACCGGCCACTTGATCCGCTCCGTCAGCGCGATCGCCTGGACACGCGCGGCTTCGATGAGCAGAGGCACACCGTTGAAGCCGCGACTGAGGGCCTGCACCTGCGACGTCGTGCGGTAACCGCGCGAGAAATTGTCGCGCACCGCATAGCCCTCGCTCATCAGCGTCTCGAGCGCGCGGACGATGGTCGGCTTGGGATAGCCGGTCATTCGATGAAGCTGTGCGATCGACCCGTGCTGGAGTTCGTTTAGGCAGCGCAGGACCATCAGAGCCCGCGAGACCGCTTTGACGGGCTGGTAGGACGACCCCGTTGCGTCGCTGTTGCCACGCGGCGAGTTCGCCCTGCAGCGCGGAACAGTCTCCTGTTCGCGCTGATCGAGATTGTCCACATGAGTGGATTCCTCCCTCAAGGTCATGGCTCCTCCCAACCCTTGATGGCGACGAACCTTCCGGCGCGTCCGGACGCAAAGCTACTACAAGTCCAATGCGAAGGCACATGCCTTCTGGACAACCTCTCCCCACGAGAGCCGCGATAGCCGGCGCCAACCGGCTAGCGTATCTCACGACACATGACGCGAGCCGGTGCACCGTCGCTTCCGGCAATTGCAATGGCGGCGAACACAAACTCAACCCGCCTCCCGGCAAAGGCGGAATGGCCACGCAGATGTTCGCAGATCAGGATCCCGCAGGACAGGAGGGTGCGATGAACGGGCCAGTCGAATCCCGCCTCGCGGCGATGGTAGACGAGGTCAGGCGTTGCGAAATCGCAGGCAAGAAGCTTGATGCCCCGGTCACGCAGCCACTCGGCCGCCTTCGGCGAAAGGCTGGGATGCCGCTCATAGTCCGCCGTACCAGCCAGTGCGGCCCAGCCAGTGTCGAGTGCAAGTATATCGCCGGGTTTCAGGTGTGGGCGCGCAGCCTCCAGCCTGTCGACGCCTAACACCTCCTCGGCTTCAGCATCGATGCGCCACACGACACCCGGGCCGCAGAGGCGGTCCAGCGGAATGTCCTCGAAAGCGGGACCGTCGAGGTAATAGTGGCGCGGCGAATCCACGTGCGTTCCGGCGTGGACCACCGTCTTCAGCATTGTCACGTTGAAGGGATGTTCAGGCATCCGCCGCAGCAACGACGTCTCAGGCACGGGAAAGATCGAGGCGCACGGAGCACGGTTGTCCAGCGCATGGGAGAGGTCCACCCAGTTCCCCACCGGCACGATAGGATTCTGTGGCGGCAGCTCGTTCCAGCCAAGCCAGCCTCTGCCTCGTTCCACGCAGTGTTCACACATGCAGGCCCTGCCCGATGACCGTCTTTCGCGGCAAAGGATAGCGACCGCTCCGCCTGCGATCCAATTATGGTTTCAGCGCCCGGTATGTCATCGCGATATGCCGAGCACGGGAAGTCCTGAGGCGTCAGTCCCGACTGGCGGCCTTTCGGATCGCATCGCGAAGCATCTTCGCAGTCAGTTTATCTGAAAGCGACGACAGGAAATCGAGGATGAACGGGCGAATATAGGTGGTCGGCCTCAAGGCCAGCGTTGTGCGGCTCGGCGCGAACAGGTGACTTGCGTCGCGCGCGGCCAGGCCCACATCGATCTCGCGGTCGTAAGCCACATTGGTCAGGATCGACAGTCCGAGGCCCATCTTGGCGTAGGTCTTGCTGACGTCGGCATCGATCGCACTGAGGCTGATCCGCGGTTCGAAACCCGCCCGCCTGAAGGCCTGCATGACCATCCAATGGCCGCTGTAGCGAAAATCATACGCAATCAGCGGATGCGCGGCGAGCGCCTCGTAAGTCAGGTCCGGCACCGAAAAGATCGGATGGTCCTGAAGCCCGACCACGACACGCGGGATCTCGGAGAGAGATATTTTCAGTAGATCAGGATAGGGGGTGAGCGTCTCCGGCCCGATCGCGAAATCGGCCGCCCCCTCATCCACCATCTGGCAGATCGTCTCGGGATCACCCTGCTTGAGAACGAGTTCGACGGACGGATAGCGCTTGATGAAGTCGGCCACGATCTTCGGCAGGATGTAGCGGGCCTGTGTGTGCGTGGTCGCTATGACCATCGTGCCCTTGTCGACGGATTCGAGATCCATCTTCAGCGACCGCAAGGCGGCGAGATCGGAGGTTACGCGCTTGGCGATCGCGAGCACATGTTCGCCCGGCTCGGTCAACCCGATGATGCGGTTGCGCGTGCGCTGGAAGATGTCGACGCCCAACTCGCTCTCCAGCAGCTGTATCTGCCGACTTACCCCGGGCTGAGACGTGTTCAAGGCATCGGCTGCGGCGGAGAGATGGTTCCCCTGCTTAACGATTTCAACGACATAGCGAAGCTGCTGTAGTTTCATCGCCGGTATATTCGAGACGGATGGCAGGATGTCAACTTATTCTGTGTCGGTATACTCGGGCTTGGCTATGGTCCTTGCACCGGACCGAGATCGGGGCACGAGACGACTGTTCTGCCCGTCAGGATGGAGCGAGGAATGCATCGGAAACGAGATTACGACGTCATCGTCGTTGGTGGCGGCAATGCGGCGCTCTGCGCAGCGATCTCGGCGGCGGAGGAAGGCGCAAGTGTCGTCATACTCGAACGGGCGCCACAAGACGAACGGGGCGGCAACAGCGTCTATACCGACGGAAAATTCCGGGCCGTCTACAACGGACTGTCGGATGTACAGGCGCTTGTTCCCGACCTCACCGAAGACGAAATCGCGACGACCGATTTCGGCGCATATACCGAAGCCGACTTCTTCGACGACATGGCTCGACTGACGAAATACCGGACGGATCCGGAACTGTGCGAAATCCTCGTTCGCAGCAGCCGCGAAGCGCTTTTCTGGCTGAAGGAGAACGGCGTCCGCTTCGTGCCCAACTACGGCCGCCAGGCCTACAGGGTCGACGGGCGGTTCAAGTTCTGGGGCGGCACGACATTGTACGCACAGTCCGGCGGCCCGGGCCTTGTCGAGAGCCTCTACAATCGCGCGAAGAAACTCGGCATCGAAGTGCGATACGAGGCAACGGTCAGGGATCTCATTCACGACGAGGCTGCCGGCGTCACCGGCGTAAAGGCGCTGTTGGACGGCGAGTTGCGGGAGATCACGGCGAGGGCCGTCGTGCTCGCATGCGGCGGCTTCGAGGCGAACGCCGAGTGGCGCGCCAAGTATCTAGGCCCGGGCTGGGACCTGGCCAAGGTGCGCGGCAGCAGGTTCAACACCGGCGACGGCCTTGCGATGGCCCTGAAGATCGGCGCGCAACCCTATGGCCACTGGTCGGGCTGCCACGCCACGGCCTGGGAACGGTATGCGGCGGATTTCGGCGACCTGGCGAGCACCCCGCATTACCAGCGGCACAGTTACACCTTCGGCATCGTGGTGAACGTCAAGGGCGAACGCTTCATCGACGAAGGAGCGGACTTCCGAAACTATACCTATGCCAAATACGGCCACGAAGTGCTCAAGCAGCCTGAACAGGTCGCCTGGCAGATCTACGACGGCAAGGTCCTGCACCTGCTGACCGACGAATACCGTACGCGCTCCGTCACCAAGCTGCGCTCCGATACGCTCGAAGGGCTGATCGCGCAGATGGAGGAGGTCGACCGGGACCAGGTCCGCCGCACGATCGAGGAGTATAACGCTGCCGTCGACCAGGACGTGCCGTTCAACGCGAACACGCTCGACGGACGCAGCGCGCGCGGACTGAAGGTGCCCCGCAGCAACTGGGCAAACACGATCGACACCGGGCCGTTCGAAGCCTACGCCGTGACATGCGGCATCACCTTTACGTTCGGCGGCGTGCGCATCACCAACGAAGGCCAGGTCAGCGACACGAACGGCCGCCCCATCCCCGGCCTGTTCGCCGCCGGCGAGATGGTGGGCGGGATCTTCTACTTCAACTATCCCGGAGCGAGCGGGCTCACGAGCGGCACCGTGTTCGGCCGTCTCGCAGGGCGACACGCCGCGCGATTCAAGCCGGTTCGGGAAAGAGGCAGGTTCGATGCGCAGAGCTACGGCGCGGCATGACCAGCATGCGAATTGGATCATACTGAGTGCGGTTTGGTTATTTGTCTCCAATCCGTGCGTCGATAGGCTGTCGGGATCTGGAGGAGAGATCGCGATCGTGCCGAAAGGCACGATGACCGCAGCCGCAGTTCGGGAGGAGCCAGCATGAGGAAATTTCTATCGGCGCTCGCCGGGCTTGCGCTGCTTGCGGGCCAGGCATCCGCGTATCCTGACCGACCGGTCGAGATGGTCGTCGCCTATGCGCCGGGAGGCACGACCGACACGATCGGCCGCATCATCGCGGCCGAGCTGGCGGAGCGACTCGGCCAACCGGTGACGGTGGAGAACAGGCCGGGGGCGACCGGCCAGATCGGCTCGCAATATGTCGCGTCCGCCAAGCCGGACGGCCATGTCCTGCAGATCGCCGTCCAGACGACTCATGCGGTCGCACCGACCTTCTACGGCAATCTTCGCTACGACCCCATCAAGGATTTCACGGCGATCGGACAGGTCGTCGGAGCACCGCTGGTGCTCATCACCTCACCGAAGCTTGGGGTGGAGGATGTTCCGGGGCTTATCAAATACATCAAGGATCGCCCGGGCCAGGTGAGCTATGCGACAGGGGGCACCGGCGACGGCTCGCACATGGCGGCGCTTTTCTTCAACAATCTCGCGGATATCGATCCGCAGTTCATCCCGCACCAGGGCGAAGGCCCTGCGATACCGCAGGTGATCGGCGGACACCTGCCTTACATGTTCGTGCTGGTTCCCACCGGCGCATCCTTCGTGAAGAGCGGGCAGGCCAAGGCGCTCGGCGTCACGGGTGCGCAAAGATCGCCGGCTCTGCCCGATGTGCCGACGATGGAAGAGGCCGGCCTGAAGGGCTACGCGATGGAGACATGGTGGGGCATCTTCGGTCCGGCGGGCATGCCTGACGAAGTGGTGAAGCGCCTCAGCACGGAGCTGGCAGCCATCATGTCCGATCCGGAGGTCGTCCAGCGTATCACCGGCCTGGGCTTTGAAGTGCGTTCGACCTCTCCCGAGGTCTTCACGCAGTTCGTCAAGGACGAGAACGAGCGCTGGGCGCGGGTCATCAAGGAAGAGGGGCTCGAGGGTTTCGCCTCCAAGTAGGGGCGTGTCCGCAGGCGCCGGGACAAACGCCAGACCATGTTCGTACCTTTCCTCACTGCGGAGGTCTCGTCATGAAGCCGTCAGTCATCGCCGGACTGCCTGTGATCGTCCTTGGGCTGCTCGTCAGCGCGGTCGCCGTGACCTACCCGGTCGGCACGATCGGTCGGATGGGGCCGGGCTATCTGCCGTTGTCCTGCGGCATCCTGCTCGCGATACTCGGCGGCGCGATCGCCCTGTTCGACCATGAAGAGGTGGACCGGATCGCCGATGCGAGCCTGCTGCGCCCTGCGGCGAGCGTGATCGGCGGTCTTGTCGCCTGGGCCCTCACGGTCGAATGGGCGGGATTGATCCCAGCGACGTTCCTGCTGGTCGGCATCGTCTCGTTCGCGCTCCGTCGTCCCAACTGGTTGAGCATGGTCCTCACAGCCGCCGTTCTGTCTGCGATCGGGGTCGCGGCCTTCATCTACGGCCTGCATGTGCGGCTTGCAGCCTTCGGAGCCTGAACGATGGATGTCGGCAACATAGTCTCGGGCTTTGCGACCGCCCTGCAACCGAACAATCTGCTGTTCTGCTTCATCGGCGTGACCCTTGGCACCTTCGTCGGCGTGCTGCCGGGCATCGGCGGGCTCGCGGCGATCTCGATGCTGCTGCCGCTGACGTTCTACATGGAGCCGACCGCGGCGATCATCATGCTTGCCGGCATATTCTATGGCGCACAGTATGGCGGTTCGACCGCCTCCATCCTGATGAACCTACCAGGCACCGCCGCGAACGCGGTGACCTGCCTTGATGGATACCCGATGTCGAAGGCCGGGCGCGCAGGCGTCGCGC
>VFQN01006067.1_pt1 | contig 14188 bp, 19 predicted proteins | sample 3512371 | NCBI WGS metagenome assembly VFQN01 (sample SAMN10412370, study PRJNA504923) | tailings metagenome | isolation source: Replicate 2 from Balatoc abandoned mine | place: Philippines: Itogon, Benguet | collected 2017-08-28
ACATATAGACACATTATTGGAATCAGTCTGGGTTCAGTCTGTAGCCAGGGGCATGTGTGGCGGGGCCGGGGGCACAGCCTGGGTGGTGGATCTGGATGGGGCTCCCCAGGGCAAGCCGGTTGCGGGCGTAGCCTTCCGGCTGCCTCCTACAGTGCCAACGGCCCAGAAATGTGTGTCACATATAGACACATTATTGGAATCAGTCTGGGTTCAGTCTGTAGCCAGGGGCATGCGTGGCGGGGCCGGGGGCACAGCCTGGGTGGTGGACGCACCTGGGCAGTGGGGTTGCGGGCCATACCGGATGGCCTACCGGCCACTCCACACAACACCCACCACACTAGGGGACGATGTATATACACGCTCAGGCATGGTTTAGTGACAGGCCGCGGCCAGGTGCATGTGTGGTGAGGCCGGGAGCCCATTCCGGGTAGGGCACCTGAGCGGGGCTCCCCTGGGCGGCGGGGTTGCGGGCCATACCGGATGGCTTACCGGGCAGTCCACACCACACCCACCACACTAGGGGACGGGTCACATGTAGATACACTTCTAGGCATGGTTTGGTGGCAGGCCGCGGCCGGGTGCATGTGTGGTGAGGCCGGGAGCCCAATTGAGGTAAGGCACCTGGGCGGGGCTCCCCAGGGCAAGCCGGTTGCGGGCGCCCCCGTTTGGCGTGCTGCGACCTTCCTGCACCATCAACGGCCCATACATGTGTGTCCTATATACAGCGATGCCCGGCAATGTATTGGTGGCCTTCCGTATCCAAGGGCCTGCGTGGCAGGGGGGGAGCACAGTCAAGGTGGGATATCAGGGCAGGGTTCCCCTGTGCAGCAGGGTTGCAGGCACTTTCGGTTGACATGCAGGCCTTTCCCGCATCATCAACGGACCACACATGCGTGTCTCATGCACATCACTACCTGGCCGCGGATAGGCGGCCTTTCGTAGCAGGGTGCATGCGTGGCAGCGTGGGAGCGCAGTCCAGGGTGGGTGCCACCGTGGGGCAGGCCGGCCGTAAGCTAGGGTACTGCTCATTGTAAACAGCATGAGGTAGGTTACTGACTGCCTCTGGACTGCTCCCGTCATGTGTCCATGTGTGTTATCATGCCTGGGCCGTCTGCGTCGTAAAAGCGGTCGGCATGTCGACAGGATACGTCCGCGATGGGTTGCCCAGGGGAGCCCACCTGGTGCCCACCTGGGCAGCTGGCTGGGCTGCACTCCCGGCCCTGCCGCACGAGCACCGACTGCGGACTGCCAGCAATCCGTGCCCAGAAATTTATAAGTATAGGACACACACGTATGGGCCGTTGGGTGCAGGAAGGTCGCGGCATGCCAAACGGGGGCGCCCGCAACCGGCTTGCCCAGGGGAGCCCCGCCCAGGTGCCCTACCCGGAATGGGCTCCCGGCCTCGCCACACGTGCACCCGGCCGCGGCCTGCCACCAAACCATGCCTAGAAGTGTATCTACTTGTGACACGTTCCCTAGTGTGGTTGGTGTTGTGTGGAGTGGCCGGCAGGCCATCCGGTATGGCCCGCAACCCCACCGCCCAAGGGAGCCCCGCCCAGGTGCCCTACCTGGAATGGGCTCCCGGCCTCGTTACACGTGCACCCGGCCGCGGCCTGCCACCAAGCCATGCCTAGAAGTGTATCTACATGTGACAGGTCCCGTAGTGTGATGGGTGTTGTGTGGAGCGGCCGGCAGGCCATCCGGTATGGCCTGCAACCCCGGGCAGCCCCACCCAGGTGCCCTACCCGGAATGGGCTCCCGGCCTCACCACACGTGCACCCGGCCGCGGCCTGGCACTAAACCATGCCTCAAAGTGTGTCTACATTGTCCCCTAGTGTGATGGGTGCTGTGTGGAGTGGCCGGTAGGCCATCCGGTATGGCCCGCAACCCCACCACCCCGGTGTGTCCACCACCCAGGCTGTGCCCCCGGCCCCGCCACGTATGCCCCTGGCTACGGACTGAACCTAGATTGATTCCCATACTGTGTCGATACGTGACACGCACGTATGGGCCGTTGCCACTGTAGGAGGCAGCCGGAAGGCTACGCCCGCAACCGGTTTGCCTAGGGGAGCCCCATCCAGATCCACCACTCAGGCTGTGCCCCCGGCCCCGCCACACATGCCCTGGCTGCGGACTGAGCACAGACTGATTCCAATCATGTGTCTTTATGTCACACGCATGTCTGAGCCGTTGGCAGTTTAGGGACCGGTCAGGAGGACACGCAGAAGCGCCCAAGCGTGCCCAGGGCCCTGCCCAGGCCCTGCCCCACAGGAGAGACCCGCCTGGGTGCCAGAGACTGCTGCCATGTGCGAACCAGATCGCACTATGCCGTAAGGACGCGACGCCAGTGTCTTCTTTATGCCACATACTGGTGTGAGTGTGTGGACGGACAGGAAAGGAACTGGAGCCTGCCTCCCAGAATGCTGTTGCAAACGCACAAAGGTCGCTGACCAGCAGGGGGCCCTGTATTGGCCGGCACCCAGCAGCCATGAGCGGTTTGTGCAGGTCACATTGTTCGTGCTTAACGTGCTAGTGCATATTGTTGTACAGGACAGGGGCGGTAAGGGCCGAATTCGCGAGCAAAGCAAAAGAACGAATTTGACAGCTGCATCCAACCGCCGCGTTTCGCGTCACTTACGTAGCAACAGATGATAGCGAGGGTATCGTAATCCAAACCATACTGCTGCGCGTCGCATACACTGTGCAAGGTTTGACCAGAGGTTGATTGCTTAGCGACACGTGGAACGGCTGCCGGCCAGGGGCATGCCCTGAGTCAGGGCATGCCCCCAGCCGGTGCGGCCAGCCCGGCCGGGACCCACCGGCTGAGGGCATGCCCCGACCGGAGCATGCCCCCAGCCGGCCAGAGCCGGCATTTCCGCGGGGCCCTTGGGGCATGCCCCCAGCCGGTGATCGCGGCCAGTACATAACTCTGCGGACTGGGTGCTGCTGGCTGCTGGCCATGCTGTAGGAGCCCCGGTCGCTCCGCAGCTGGTGTCGCTCCGCCACTGCAAGTGCACCTGTCCCGGACATGTGCATCGCAGTTGCGGGCAATTTCGGCCCCGGTGCGCGGCGCCATGCTGTGGCTTCCGCTGGCGGGGTGCAGGGAAGGTTGGGGGTTTGCGGGCAACCATGCAACCCGACTGAAAGGACACTATGCGAACCTCTGAAGCTGGACTCACATAAAAATTGATACATATAGAGTAACTAGATACGCATGATGGGCGAGGAGCGAGTCCCTGTCAAGAACATGCCGCTCGAGGCACTTCTCTCTTTAGCCGCAACGAACGTGCTGCATAACACAAAAATCCAAGTGGAAACAATAGCTAGATTCTGCCATAGATTCACAGTGCAAGCCGGCCAGGCGTCGGCCGCTGAGGCCAGCACTGGCAGGGATCTGGGCGGGCCAGCGCCCCCAGCGGAAGCAGCGGAAGCTGGCGGCCCTGCCCAGGACACCTCGCCCCTGCCTCATGTAGAGGCCCGCGAAAAATTTTACCGCTGGAAGCCCCACGAGGTCGAGGTGGGACACATGGGGTGCAGTAGAGTACTCACCTTGGGAACCTGTCAGGGTAAGGTCTGGGTAAGCAAGCACGAAGTCATATGCCATGCATGCCGGCGAGCGCTGGCGCCCCATGTTTCTTCAATATCGCAAGATCTTGCTCAGGTGTATTATGTTGCTCTGCCGCAGTGCAGTACCGCCGTGAGGCAAACCAGCAGGCTCATGCCAGCTGCCCGTCGGCCGTCCTGCTCATGCCCGCTTCACGCTCCCTGGACGGCATTCCTCACCGCCCTGCAGGTTCTGCTGGATGTCATGAGGGATGTTGATCCGAACCAGAACCTTCCTGTACGCAAAGCCGTGCAGGCACTAGGTGCGCTGCTTGGTCGGTCTGAGTATGTTAGTTATGTTAGTTTGTTGCGTGGTTGCTGCTACATTGCGGTGTGTGGTCTTGCGTTGGGCGTGCAGCCTCAGCTGTGAAGGTAGTGCTGGTGCTTGTATGTAATACGTGCTTTCTGCTGTGTTTGGTCCCTTGAAACGTGTGCGCTTCAAGCAGATCTGGAGCACCTGGACCCGCAACCCAACCCTGCTCAGGGACCTCAGTGCCTCTCACATACGCCCTGCCTGTCTGCCGGTGTAAAATCTTACCCCACACGGTACGGCCCGCAGGTTGGTCTTCTGTGCCTGACCCCAACCATGTGCTGTACAACCGTGTAAACGCAAAGCTGGCGAGGATGAGGCACCGTATGCTGCACGGCGAGAAGCCTGTGAGGGGTAGGTGGGCGGCCCACGGGTGCGGTGGTAGCGCGATGGGTGAAACGAGTCGCAAACGGGGATGGGGGACAATGCTGACCAGTTGGGTTACATCGTAACTGCGTGCGCCTAAACCCTCCCATTCAACACGTTCCCACCATCCCACAGCTCCGGACGCCAAGCGCGTCCAGGACAGGTCCATGGCGTGGAGGGTGAGTGGAGTATGGGAAAAGTGCCGACCCATCCCACCCCACCTTGCTTTGCCCGTTTTTTCCCAGCCATGCCCTTACACGCTGCATAGCGCAGTGAAGGGACTGTACTATCACTAGCATCAAACGGCACAGCTTATGCCCCGTCCCAGAACCTCCGTTAAATGGATTTCCGTGTCCGCATGTGCGCATACAGGCGTGGCTCCGTGGTGCGCTGCCCACGCTGGGCGATCGTGAGGTGGGTGGCGGTGCTGGGCGCCGAGGCTGGGCGGACTGCTGGCACAGACAGAAGCTTGCATGGTTTCGCAGCGACGCAATGCTCTGCGCAGACCTCTGTGAAGGCCTATGCCTTTTGGGCTGTACCCCATGCGCGAAGCGCGTTGGGGGGCGGGGGCGGGCGAGGCTCCCCGTGGTTGCCCCGCGCCTGCGTGCGTGCCTGCCGGTTCAATTGTGGGCCAACTCAGCAGACCCGCTAGTAGGTATCACTTTCCTCTATTCCATGACAATAGACCTGACACGACTGAGGACAACATGGTGTTAAATCCTGCCCCTCAGTTCACCATCACGGATGTTGCGGCCATAATGGAGGCCCACCCGGACATTAGCCCCCTGCTGGACAGGAGGTGTGTGGTGCCGCGAGGAAGGGGATGAGGCTTGCACAAACAAGCATACAGTTGATGCCCCTTGCGCCAACATCTCATCGGTGCCAGCTGGATTTGAACGCGCCGCAGTCTGTCTTTGCCTGTCCCCCCTGCACTGCAGTTCCTGTACCCGACGCTTGTAAACGTGCTGTTCTGCGCAGGCCGAGTCACCCGCCGCTCCTGCGTGCAGGCTCGATCCCAACTTCAAACAGCGGCTGCGCTGGGAGAGCGCCTTGAGCGCCAGGCTGCAGACGTGAGTCGGGATACCAGCAGCGTACGTCCAGACGACCTGCCGGGCACGTGCTCTAACACGTTTCGTACCGGTGCACACTGCACTGGAGCGGTCAAACTGTCGCTATTGGCGGCGCGTTCCCGGCTGCCCCTGCAGGCTTCCGGGCGTGGTGCGGACGGGGCTGAAGCGCGGCAAGCACAACCTGTATCGCTACAATCCCACGGACCCGGTGAGCAGCCTGATGCACTCCGTGGCTTCATGTAACGCAGTCGTGTTCAGCACGCGTGGCACTTTCAACCGTGGGCCGTAGCATGTTGTACTTGGCAATTTGCACGTTCGGTAGGAAAGGCGGTACGGTACAAAGGTCATGGAACACCTAGAAGCAAGCCTTCCAATCCCCTGCCTGCAGACCGCCGTTCCCGCCAAGCGCCTCCGCCAGCCCAAGAAGGGCGTCCCGGGGCTGCCCCACCTGGGCCGGCACGAGGGGAGCAAGGGGGACGCTGCGGATGGGCAGCATGAACAAATGGGCTAGCAACCGACGTGGAGGAGCACCAGCCGTGTGGAGCAGCGGCGGGAATGCTGCAGCAGCAGCAGCACTGGACTCAGTCGTGACTGCGCCGCCAGGACCGTGACCTCTCTCGGGCCTTCGCAGTTGCTAAAACTCGAGACTCAAGACACGGTGATGCATCTCAAGCGGTCTGGCTAGCGGGACAACGTGCAGCCCCAACGGCAGCGTGTCGGCACCCCGACACGCCTCTGGAGCATAGGAGCAACCCGGGCCGTTTGCGGCTCCATGCCTTGCGCCACCTCCCTTTGCAACAGCAACGCCAGCCGCCGGCACGTGCTGCCACGTGGCTAATGACGCCCGCCTGACCCAGGGGCACAGGCGAAAGTATGCCTCCTCCTGCCCACCCATTGGCATCAGACGCCCTACACGCGGTGCGGACAGCTGCCCATCCTGGCGCGCCGTTGGGCGGTCCTTGCAGGCGCATTGGGGCGGGAGCGGCAGGCGGCTGTGCCAGTGGCTCTTTGCGACTGCTGACATTTCACCACTGGCCCTGGGCAGGGTGTCTGCGGCGCACAGGCACACGTGTGCCGTGCGGCAAGTGTTGCGCTGAGCAGGTGGTACGGAGCCGGATCACGAGCGCACTTTCGATCTGGTCCTACTTCCGCTGCAGGTCCCCATGCACAACCTCTGCTGCCTGCAGTCTGGTGGTGGCCGCAGACTGGAGCGGAGGGCCGTCGTTCAGCGTGTTTGATGCACCTGGTGGCACTGTACCGTTATACCGTACCTTGGCCGGCTTGGTGTTCGTCCCTGAACATGATATCGAGTTGTTGGCTGCTTGGCTCCTGCCTACCGGTGGGAAGACCGGGATGTAGACAGCTGTGAAGTGGGGGTGCCAACGTAACCATGTAAGCCTGATGTAAGCTATCGTAGTACGGTAGCAGGCTGGTTTAAGGTCGTCCAGATACAATAAACGTCATGCCAGGGTCCCGAGTTGGCTTGGATCCTGCAGGGGTCAGGCAGGGTCAGGACAGGGGGCTCCGCTTGTGAGCATGATCAGCGTCCCATCCCACACGTGTACTGGGCAGGGGAGCTCCCCTGGTACTGGGCGCCCGAGCGTGCTTCTGGTACCCAGTGGTACCCAGGGGAGCTCCCCTGTGACACCGATCCTGCTTAGCGCTGGTGCCATGTGCGACCCCTTGCCTTTCAGAGTAGCGTGGAGGCGAAGCGCCTGGGCCGACTGATAGGGTGTAGGCCTTTAGGTCCCCGTACAGGCCCTCAGGCGACCCTCAGGCGAGTCGCCCGATGCAGTTAAGGTTACGTTTCCGAATCAATACTATACAACGCTCCAACTCCTGGTGCAACCTGGTGCAAATGATTCTCGACTCTCTGCGCACGTCTGTCGAGACCATACTTAAAAACGCCCAAAGCCACGCAACTGTTATATCCAAAATTTCATTTGAACGGCCGCATGCCGAACTGCCAGCGGCGGAAGGCGGTGTTTGCGTTGGCGAAGTGCCGGTATCGCCCGCAGCAGGGGCCCTGCCCTCCTCCTTGCCCCTACCCCCTGAAGCTGCCTCAAAGGGCTATGTGCACCGCTGGAGACCCGAAGAGACTGAGGTGAGCTACAACTCCGCCATAGCCGTATGCAGCAGGCGTTGCGCTTGCTGTATGTGAATGCGCCATCTGGAGGTGGGGCCTATGCGAGCGGGTGGTGGCCGTTTACTGCGCAAGCAAGGCTCCATAGTTCGCTAGGGTTGCCTATGAATTCAATAACAGCCGGGGCCCGCACTTGGGCAACTTACCCGTACAGCAACCTGGGTTACGCTGATGCCTGGGAACGAAGGGGGGTAGTACCCCAGCGGAGCTGCTGCGCACGCCACACGTGTGCACCCGATGCATTCCGTGGGACGGTCTGGCAAGAGCTGTGGCCTGTGTGCGGGACCTGTCACATCCAAAGGACCCGCTCTGAACGCTGGACCCGCCCCGCAGTACTCCCGTGCCCCTACACGCCTTTCGTGCAGGCGCTGTTGGCTGTCATCAGGTCCGTGGGTGTGCAGGACAAACTGCCCGTGCGCAAAGCCATGGAGACTCTCGGTGAGAGTGCCTGCGGAGGGAGGAGCTGGTGCGTGCACGTGCGCCGCACTGCAGTGAGCTGCCTGCTCACTGTAGCGCCGACCACACATGTTCCCTGCATCTGAAACCGTAAGAAGCACCCAAGAAAGGATGATGCGTAGTGGTCTGCCATCGTAGGCTGGGCCTCCCTTCCCGACCCCCACCGCCTGCTGTACGAGCGCGTGGGCGCAAAGCTTCGCTCCATGCGGTACCGCATGAGGCAGGGGGAGGAGCCAGTGGCGGGTAGGTGGTAATCCGCCCCTGCAATAGGCCGTGTCGCGGTCGGGGTCGGCGGTATGTCACGTTAGGCCGCCTTCGCCCTGGGCGAAAATGTGTATCTGCTAATGCCGTCCGTCCGTCACTTAGTCGCTGAACCCTTCCCCTCCTTGCTACTTGGTCTGCTGATCATGAGCTGTACCAACGAACATTGGCGCATGGTTCCATTCGCCTCTCATGTTTGCAACTGCTATCCACGGCCCCGGTCAGAAGCAACTGTAAAATCTGGTTGCGAGGTACATTGAAAATGCGGAAACCCCGACCCCTGTTCCACCATGTACACGTCACAGTACGCCATCCTCTCTCCCTGCAGACCCAACTGCAAAGAAAATACACAACATGGCCATGACGTGGCGGGTGCGTGGGTACGAGCGGGTCAAGGTACAGGTCTGGGGAAGGCAGCCCACACGGGCCCACGCTGGCCCACACATAAAAACTGCACACAGACATGCTTACCGCAAGTGTAGCCACCGGTGTTCAGCATGCGTTGCCAATACAGATGGTGTCGGTGGCCAACACGCACGCATGCAAGTGCCCTCCGCTTCGTGCCGTGCCTTGCACCCCACTGCACAATATGTAGGGATGTTCGCCCAGTACGCTTTGCAATGACCTTTATATGCCTGCGTGTCACATCCTGGCCATGCCTCTGGTGGTCAGATGTATGGCACGACGGGGCACTTCTTCATGCCGTCCTCCAACCCACATACAATACTCGAGTTGTCGCGCCGTGTACCTGGCTGTCAATGGACGACACCTCTCTGATACCAACCAGCTGCTGGCCCCGCCTGCGCATGTGCCGCTCAGGCATGGATCCGGGCTGCCCTGGCGCAGATTGGCGACAGGGAGGTGAGTGGGGCTGCCTTGCATTACACGCAGTGCTATGTACGCCCTGTTTTGCATCCGCACGTATCATAGTGCAGCTGACGATTGCCGCTGCGCCGGAGGCTGCCGGCTGCCTACATCCAGTGCCGCCTGCGCTGCGGGAGGTATGGTGGCATGCATGGTTGAAACCCATCGGAGTTACTGGGGCACTCACGGAGGTATGGCATCACGTTGTGCAGTTTAAGCGGATTATGTGCTTCTGCACGGCAACCCCTGCGTACCCTGCTTGCAGTTCACCATTTCCGAGATTGGGGCCATGCTGGAAGCAAATCCGGACATCAGCCCCCTGTTGGATAGGAGGTGCGTCTATGCTTGCACGGCAACGCCTTGATGCAGGCCTTTGCCCTATGTGGAGCCTGGTGTGCTGAGGCTGTCTAGTGCGGTCCGGGCAACCCGATGTGCAGCTGCGTGCAGTAGTGCAGTACGGCACTGGTTTTATGTCGTAACATGCTATAGCCTGCTCTACTTTTCCCCGACAAGCAGGCCGGATCCGAACTTCAAGGCAAGACCCCGCTGGCAAAACCCATTCAATAGGCATGTGCGGATGTAAGTCACCTGGCCCTGTGCCAAGCTGGCTAGCGTTGCGTGCTCGCCGCGCTGCCCTGCCCTGCCCTGCGATAACTGGTGTTTCGCAAATCCGTATTTCGCGTAGGCTTCCCGGCGTGGTGGCAACAGGCATGAAGCGAGGCAGGTGCAGGGTGTTCCGCTACGACCCCACGGACCCGGTGAGTGACTCGCTTACTAACGTGCACTCGTGAATTGCATATATACACCAGCACTCATGTACATGCACCTGTGTGGACTGGTACGGGCGATACGGATACGCTGGTGGGCGGCAGCTCCTATGTATGGCGCCCTTACACTGCGCTGCCCGGGTGACTTGCATGGAGCTCGTGTGCCTGTGCGCTGTCCAGTTGTCCCCGCTTAATGTACACAACCGTACTGCTGTACAGTCTCCGTCACGCCCACTCCCACTTGGTGCAACGTACTTGCAGACCGCCGCCTCCGCCAAGCGCCGCCGCCAGCCCACGAAGGGCGTCCCGGGGCTGCCCCACCTGGGCCGGCACGAGGGGAGCAAGGGAAACGCGGCGGCGGCGGGGCAGCGCAGCAGCAAGGATGAGGATGAAGGTGGCGTGGACCACACCCACTGATTATACCGTCGGCGCACTATGCCCAGTGTGAGTTGGCTTGATCAGGTGATGCGTGGCTTGTTATGGGCGCACATCTAAGTTTGCACAGTGGCTGTCGGGGCTGCCCTGCGTTTACAGCAGCTGGCGCTGGGGGCAGCTGGGCCAAGGCTAGAAACGGCTGGGCCCTGGCCACGTGAACGGGCTGTAAGTTACGAGAAAGGACTGGGGGCGGGTCAAAGTAAAGGAGCGACTGGTAGGAGCTCTGCAGCGGGCAGTGTACCAGTTGGGGAGCGACTAGCGATGCCGGGCGCGGCGCTAGAGGCAGTGGTGACCGTGACGGCTGATGCGGGCCATAGTGGGGGCCATAGCAGGAGGGCCGTATGTGGTGAGGACTGCTCGGCTGGCGTGTGTGGGCCACGGCGAGGCCGCGATTGCTGGCATGTGTAGCGTTTGTGCTGCCACCCCGACCGACTTACGCCTAAGCGTCAAGCAGTACACTTCTGCCGCGCTTCTGTGATGCACAGAGTGAACCATTCACCTGGCTGTTGCCGCTTTCACCCCCTGCGGATGTGTACGACAGGGACCAGCGCACGGACAGGGACCAGCGCACGGGGTGGGCCAGGGACCGGCCGCTGAACCAAATGGAGGACGGTATGCGGCGCCAATCTTGCGCGGCCATGGTCGGCGCTGCGGCCGGGGCTGCCGGCGGCAGGGTGGCGGGTGGCAGGGGCGCGGCGCGGCGCGAGGAGGCACGTGATGGGAGGGAGGCGCGCGTGGGTCGAGGGGTGCAGGCGCCAGCAGCGGGGACGGTGGCTGCTGGATGGGAGAGGCGGGATCATGGGGGGATTATGGCGGAGGGGGGTGAGCAGTGGCAGCGGTGAAGGAAGCGGAGCGAATGGGGTAAAGTTCTGCGTCGGCCGGCACTGCTGGCGCGGGCGACGACCCTACAGACCCGGTGAGCGCAACCGCTGATACATCAATTGCCGGCGTGCGCCATACAAAACTTAGCCGGCTCGACCCTGCACGGTACCACAACAAAAGTGGAAAGCTAGCATGCCTACCGATACCCACATACTCAGTGTAAGCAATTGCCGCGGGTGCTGGGGGTGCTGACCATGCATGGCCCCTGGCAGTGGCCCTGCGTGCATCCAATGCCCGTTACCGGATAGGCACTGTCACAACTCGCATCCAATGCTGCGCGTGCATCCAATGCTCTCTACCGGTACGCACCGGCACTACTTGCATGGCAGAGCGCGTGATCGGTGACGGGGAAGGCCGAACCTTGGCATGTGGTGTACACCAGGGGCGTTGGCAGCCAGGAACATTCCAGTCGAGTCCGATAGGGGCGGTCCGACCTCAGCGGGACTCTTCCACGCATATGTGTAGGTCTCACAGCGTGCATAACCAGGCTGAATCTCAACCCATATTGCAAATTGCTCGTTGCTTGCCGCCTGCGTGCAGGCTGCACCTGTGGCGACACGAGGGGAACAGGGGGTTAGGCGGTAGGACGACAGACGAAGTCTGCAGATCGACGAGGGAACAGCGGGGACGCAGCGGCGGCGGGGCAGCGGCAGCAGCAAGTGGGGCAGCAACCAACGCGGAGGAGCCGCGCAGGAGCTGCGGCGAAGAGGAGTTGCAGCTTGGGGAGGGGCACTACTGTGTGGCAGAAGCTGGCGGGCGCTGGCTAGCCGTTTGCTGCCCCATTTCTAGCGCCACTCCGCACAAGCACACCTAAGACCTGGTCCTTTGGGAAGCTTGGCTACAGGGTTTCATGCGCAAGCCCTGCTCCCTGCAGTCCGGTGGTTGTGCGCAATCAATAGCAGAGCAGAGGGACGTTGTGCAGCACGGTTGGTAAATCTTGTTCACCTGATAGCACCGCATCGTGACGTACCTTCGTGTTCGCTCCTGCACGTGACGTTGGTCGAGTTGGTGGCAGGCCTGGTTGGTGGCCCCTAATGCGTAATGGTTGCAAGACTGAGGCGTGGGGGGTGAGGACGTAACCATGTAGGCGATCGTGGCAGGCTGACACAACGTCGTACAGGTATCTTGAACTTCATGCCAGGGCCTCGAGTCGGTTTGGACCTTGCAGGGGTGAGGGTTACGGCGGCTCCGTTTGTATGATACGGCAGGGTACGCCCCATGCGTGCGCTGGGCGCAAGAGCTTGCATGTGGCACGCAGGGGAGCTCCCCTGTAGCGCTGATCCCCCATTGCGCTTGTGCCAAGTGCGACCTCACCTCATGTAGAGTAGTGCAAAGGCGAACCGCCGACGCCGACTGCAGGACTGTAGGCTCTTAACAGCTGGACTTACCCTCTGAAGGCCTCTGGGGGCACCCCGTGGAGGCCGTACTGAACTTTCGCCGTACTGAACCTTACTGTCCCACGATCAGCCGCCCCATGCAGCGGATGTGAAGTATCTTGGTAATTACTGTATCTGCTTTTTACCAATCTTTTGACGCGAATGATCCTGGACTCTCTTCGCACGTCTGTCGAGACCATACTCAAGAACGCCACAAGCCATGCAAATGTTATATCTATACTTTCCCTTGAACGGCTGCGCAATCATGTTGCGATACCGTCAGCGGCGCAAGGCAGTGTTTACGATGGCGAACCGGTGTCGCCCGCAGTAGGAGCCCTATCCGCCTCCCTGCCCCTGCCCCCTGAGGCTGCCTTCAGGGGCTATGTCCACCGATGGAGGCCCCACGAGACTGAGGTGAGCTACAACTATACCATAACCGTATGCAGTAGGAGTTGCGCTTGCTGTATCTGAATGAGCCATCTGGAGGGTGGGGCGAGGGGGGGGGGCCTATGCGAGTGGGTAGCGGCCGTTAACGGAAGCAAAGTTTCGTAAGCGGAAAGGAGAAAATTGTCTACGTACGTGGGTAGCATCCGGGGTCCCCACCTGGCAACCTCCCCGTACAGCAAAATAGGTCACGCTGGTGCCTGGGACCTGAAGGTAGGTAGCACCTCAGTGGAGTGCTGGAGTGGCTGCGTACGAGACTTTCCGTGGGACAGCTCGGTGGTCCATAGGCTGTGCTCCATGGGGCCTGCCCTTGTGAACCCGCAGGCTGCAATGTGCGGCTGGGGCGTAGCATAGCGGGGGTCATCCCCCGCTTCCGGCGGGACTGTGGTACGCTCAAGGGGGCAACATTCTGAAAGGGCACACCCAATGGCCCAGTCCTGAACGCTGTAACCCCCTGCCCTTCCACGTCATACTTGCAGGCGCTGTTGGCTGTTGCCAAGTCTGTGGGCATGCAGGACAAACTGCCCATACGCAAAGCCATGGAGGCCCTAGGTGAGAGTGCATGTGGAGGGCTGATGCATCAGCACGTATACGTGCAGCGCACTGCAGTGGGCAGCCTCCTGACGCTGGCGTTCACCAATCACATGCAAGCATCTTGACCGCAACAAGCAGCCAGGGATCATGCTACAAGCTTTTGCCGTCGCATAACCCGCAGGCTGGGCCTCCCTTCCTGACCCCCACGGCCTGCTGTACATGCGCGTGGCCGCAAAGCTGGCCTCATTGCGGTACCGCATGAGGCACGGGGAGGAGCCGGTGGCGGGTAGGTGGTATGAGCCTCTTTCAACCAAGCCATTCAGCACACCAATTCTCGAGGCTGACGGTACGCCACGTTGGGACGGCTGCGCCCTGGGCTAACATGCGAACTCGTACATACATACAGTCGCTAGCCCCTACACATCCTTGCTACGCGGTGTCCTGCTGAGCGTCTGAGGCTTGAAGCTGTTGTCCAGGGTCCAAACCGCAAGACCGGCACCAGATAACTCTTTCTTCCATCCTCTATATCGTTCCATGTGCCGTCTCTTCTCTTGCAGACCCGGGTGCAAAGCGGTTGCTGAACAAGGCCATGACGTGGGGGGTACGTACGGAGCGGGCGAAGGGGGGGGGGGGGTAACCGCAGAGCGGCAAAGTAACTGAATCGGAAACGGTCAGCC
>VFQN01006069.1_pt1 | contig 14179 bp, 19 predicted proteins | sample 3512371 | NCBI WGS metagenome assembly VFQN01 (sample SAMN10412370, study PRJNA504923) | tailings metagenome | isolation source: Replicate 2 from Balatoc abandoned mine | place: Philippines: Itogon, Benguet | collected 2017-08-28
GGGGGGTGGTGCAGCCCTAGGGGGGGGGGGCCGGGGGTGGGGGGGAGGTGGGGGGGGCAGGGGTGCGGGGGGGGGGGGGGTTTGGAGGGGGGGGGGGGGGGCCGGGGCGGGCGGCGGCGGTGGGGACGTGGCAGGGGGAGGAACGGGCGAAGGTGGCGGTGGGCGAGAGCTTTTAGGCGGTTCCGCCGGCGGCGGGGGCGAAGGCGGGGGAGGATTGGTGAGAGTGGGTAGTGGTGGTGTTGAGGGCGGCGAAGGCGGGGGAGGATTGGTGAGAGCGGGTACTGGTGGTGTTGAGGGCGGCGAAGGCGGGGCTGGCGTGGGGTCGGGGCTAGGAGAGGCTTCGGGGACAGGTGGGGGCGGCTGTAAACGCGGCTGCTTGCGAAAGCCCCGAGGGGGCTTCATGCGGGCAGGGCGTTTCGGGGAAGGGGGCGCTGGGGAGGGTGGCGTCAGGGGCGGCGGTGGTGGCGTCAGCGGCGGCGGTGGCAGCGGCTGCGGTGGAGGCAGTGACTGCGCCAGGAGCGAAGCTAGGTCGAACTCGGAGCAACTGCGAAGGGGGTGGTAATACGCCGGGGAAAGCACAGGGTCGTCATTTACGGTGACGTCTCAACACCGACAGGTCCAAGTTGGTGATGGTATTGCTCATATTTACGGTTTAGAAAAAGAAATGTCTGGTGAGTTACTTGAATTTGAATGGCGGTTGGTCGGCTTGCTTGCATGGGGGCACAGTTGGGGCAGGCATGCGCACGTGCGGTAGGGCACGCAGGGAGGGTGGTGTGATCGGCTGCCGGCGGCGTCCTTGCAACCCACTGACCCCAGACGTTAAGCAGTACGCCATACTTGCCGCTGGCATAACCAACGCACCACTACCGGTATGCAGTAGGCACCCACCATTGCGAGGCCAAATCCTGCACCAAAGCGACCTGCCATGCTGACTGCACGTCGGCAGCTCCCAGCAGTCCCGACAGCGTGCAGCACGTGCCCTCAAGGCTAATACACAGCCGGGCGCCCCGGCGGGAAGCCGCCGCCTGTCGTACACTGGCCGGCAGGGCCACGTGCAAGGTCGTCTCCCCTGGGAAGAGGTCGGGGAGGGAACACTCGCCGAGCTGCACTTTGTCTAGTTTCTTGTTACCAAGCCAGAAGGTTACGGTGGTGGAGGGCGAGGAGAAGGACGAGGTGGTTGTAGCTGTGAAGGCCTTGGGGTCGGCTGCGGCAGTGGCGTAGCCGTCAGACTTGTGAGAGCCGCCTGCTGGTGATTTGCAGGTGGGGTCTGCGGGCGGGGGGGGGGCGGGCGGGGAGGGCCGGGAGGGATGATCTGCGTGCGGAGCAAAAATTACCGGTACCGGTAGTGCGCTAGCCCTGGTCAACACGCACCACACAATGGCACGTGTCATCAGCCTGGTGATAGTTGCAGCAATGCGGGTGGGGTCTGCGGGCTGGGGAGGGCCGGGGCGGGCGGAACGGCCTGGACCCCACGACGCAAGCAGCACACTGGGAGATGTCAGGGGACATGCGCTTTGAGGTTGGCCAAATAAACAAAGTCAGCAGCTGGCATACGTTGTCTGTGATACCTGCGCGAGGAGCAAGGTAATGTGCTAGCCGTAGCACGTCGCCAACATGCACACAACAGCGGCACATGTCAGCGTCAGCCTGGTGCGTGAGTGGTGACATACACGTGGCGCACGTACACTTCGTCTGCACGCACGCACCCTCCAAAGCCAAGCAGAGAGCTAGCGGAGATGAATGTGGCGGCAACGCGGCATGCACGGCTAACGCTAATCCACTCCGAAACGCCTGTCCACACGTGGCGCTGAGCTGTGCCGTGCGTGCCGTGCTCTCGGCCCGACCGCTGTGTGCCACCAACACTCTCGCACCCAGCAAGCTCTCACCCAGGCTCCGTAAGACGAAGATGGCAGGCGTGCCAACGCAGCACTCCCCCTGGCCCGATGGGCATCCGTCACGCACTTGGCTCATCGTCCAGCAGTATTCATTGCGGCGGTCGTTGACTTTGGTGAGTGCTACGGTGTAGGGGCTGTTTTGGCGGCCACATCTGGGGCTGTGCTCGTCTGCACGCCCCCCGCCCCTGCCGCGCCTTTGCTCTCGTCCTGACGGAGTCCGCGCCATGGGGGCTCCCCTGGTTCGCGCCACTGCTGGACTAGTGAGGCAGGCCCTGAGTACAAAGGTTGATGTAGCGAGCCAGCGCTCTTATGTTAGCTATCGTGCGCGTTGCGGGCGACCAAACAGTCCGGGAAAAGCGAGCCCTTGTGACAAGCCAGTCCGGCGGGAAAATGCGCCCTGCGCCTTTCACATAAAGTGGACACAGAAGCTGCACAGTAGTGAAAAAGATAAATTGATAAGATTGATAACGCATAGAGTTCGTCTGTGGGTGGGTTTGCTTGGAAGGCAGTAAGACGACAAGCAGCATTAGGCGCCCGCCACCAGCCCTGAACCCTTGGGTAGCACGCTTTGTTCATCATAAGCAGCTTATGGTGGTTCTAGTGGATGTGTAGTGATAGCAGCTGCATTCCTACCTCGCCGGGGTTCGGGCGGCCCTCGGAGCACGGGCAGACATTACAGCGTAATGGCCGCATAGCCCAGCACCACCTAAACATCCCCCTGTCCATAACCCAGCTTGTGATAGCTCTAGCTGACGGATAGTTATATTAGCGGCATTCCTAGCTACCTCGCCGGGGTTCGGGCGGCACTCGGAGCACGGGCGGACATTACAGCAGCGTGATGGCAGCCTGTCACCACATAAACATCCCCCTGCCGTTGGCCACAGCCGCCCGCGACTTACTATTGTATCAAACTGGGTACTTACAGCGCCATGATTAGGAGCATCCTCGCCATGGCAGCCGCTTGGGCTGGGCTTGCCATCTGTCGTTGGGCCATGGCTGGGTAGCCCAGGTAGCCCTGCCTGCCCCGTGCAGCGATGGGATGGCTGGAGGACAGCTGCAGCTAGTGACTGTATGTAGATGAAATGATAGTGCTTGGGATTCGATAGAAATTGCCAAGTCGGTTTCTGTCTGTCCCCGTGCCGTGCGTGCATCTCCATGCTGCGGACGTACCCCATTGGGGTCTGTAACTGTAACCGTACGACAAGTAAATAGGCCTTGCAGCACGTGCGAGAGAGGCTCTAACAAACTGTGCACGTCCAGTAGAGGATATAGCGCGCGCGTATTATTACAGCGTACGTGACATACGCGAGGGGAGCGGGTGTCCTGCCTTGGATGTTGTGTTTCGCTTAGTTCTCCCAGAACTACTACCGCTTCTTGTACCGTATGTCCTCGAAGCAAGAGTAGAGTTCCTACCCGAATTTCCAGTCTGGCTCTGTGTTCGTTGAGCCACCAGTCGTTGGGCCATTAGACGTGTCATACTATGTGTGCTGTGTGGCCCGTGCGTTCAGCCATTAATAAGCTGTTTGCTTGAAGCTTAGCGCTCCTGGCGTCCGGTACTGATCTCGTGATAAATGCACTTTTCTTGATGTATATCAAGATGAAATTCCCAGTGTTTACTCGTTGTACTTTTACACTCTAGCCTACTAGCCAGGTGCTTTTCTGGTTTGGTTGCCGTGCCGAGCGCCTTGCCTGGGACGTCATAGATATTGCTGTGTCTCGTACTGGGATAAGTCAAGCAAGTTGGGGCGGCCAAACCAGCTGCAAGTCTCGCCTTCTTGCACACCTTGCTGGCACACGCACGCTCGCTGGCATTACGTTGACGCCCTGCTGATGCTGATGCGCCACCAGGAAGCAGTGGCTACCTGGGGCCAGGCTGCACCAGACAACGCATGTGAAATAATGTCAATGAAGAGCAGCCAGCATTATTCATCATTGCGTACCGTGTGCCATCCCACACGGGTGGCCGCACCGCAGCACGGTCCCCTCGCAGGCAGAGGAATGCCCTTGCCGTCATCCTGCCTGGCGCATGCACAAAACGTCCCACCGCGGTACCGACCGTTTGAAGGTGGCCGCGCCGTCCATCCACCCGGCCCTACCACACCCACAGCGCCAGCCTGTCTGTGCCATGTGACCACGTGGGCGTCTGACAGCCACCCCTGTGCACAGCCGCCAGGTGCCATCTTTCCACCAGCGGACTGAAGTACTTACACCCAGGCACCTTAACGAACTCCGCTGGCCTTGGGGCTCGAAACAGCCACGTCACAGGATCACACCCCTCACAGGATGACGCCCCTCACATACACGCACGACCACGCCCCGTCGCTGGTGCTGCCAACGGTGCCTACTACCGGTACCATAGCGCCTCAAGTCATGACCCGGCCATGTGCACATACACTCGCCAACGCCAACCTTGCCAAGCAGCACTTCACGATACATCCCACCATGCCTCACACGCTTGCAGTATCGCCGGATGAAGCAAGGAGTCCACCCCCTTCTCTCGTTTTATGCCGGTGGGCTACTCCTCGTGCACCCCGCCTACTTCCTCTCCCTCTCCAGTTCCGCACCCCAGCTTCCTACACGCAAGCATACCCACAGAAATCCTGCCCTTCTAGAGCCATTGCGGCTTGAAATGCACAGCTCTCGCCCGACTCAGTATTGTCATCTTCGCACTATTCACAGGACCGCGCTGCGCCCGATGGCGGGCACCTCGCATGCGCTGCACCTCTACACGCAACCCCTAAAACCCTCCGCTAGCTGCTGCGCCACAATGGCCCTGCTGATCACGCCAGTATCTTTGCATGACATGGCGCGTTCGGCACACACGGAGGAGCAGCACCCAGTGCTCACCTCAGTCGGGTGCCAGCGTGCGATGGGCCCCAACTGGCCAGGTCGTGAGCACGCAGGTCCCACCGTTCCGCCACTTGCAAATACCGCCTCCCGGCACCACCTACTGGCGCTCTCTAAACACTGGCTGTCTCCTCAGGAGGCTTCTCCACTGCTTCAGCAGCGCGCTTGAGACTCCGCTGCGCCACGTCGAATGCGCTCACGCCGCCCAACAGGCACATGTACCCGTGTCAGCTGGTCAAAGTCAAACCTCAGGCATACCGACGTGTCCGCCGGACCGCCTTGCTGCCGTCGTCATCGTCATCATCGTCCGCCGCTGCTGCTGAAGATTGCCCTGCAGCACCGGTCCTGGCGGACGGCGCGGGCCCGTCGTGCTTCTTCGCCGCTCCTGACGACCGCGATGCCGCCGCCGAGCGACTCCGGCTGACGCCTGGGCCTCCCGCGCGAATGAGATATTTAATTGAAACCAGGAAGCCTAGCAGAATGACCAAAGCGACCACCGCGATGGGACCCTGCGGCCCTTTCAGGAAGTCTAGAACCTGTTGCATTGTGCGTGAAGCGATCTATACAGGATCTCCACGAGTGCAATTATATTGTAAAGTTGGCGTTATGTAGCCGGTTTCGGGCACGCGGCAGGGAGTTTTGGGTCTTCCCTCCATCTACGCAGGGCAATTTTAGACCCGTGGGTGTCCACACCGCAAAGCAATCTCTTCTGCACCAACTTACTTACATTGTTCCTTCAACGCAAGCTATATACCTAGACTTTGACGCCTACACCGTGACTTTCCATGTCTTCCACGCTTGCCTCCTCCACATCACCCGACTTAGCGAGATTGCATCGAGGACAAAACTATCCACAATCACGTTGCCCTGCTCCAGTTGCTTGCTGTCGGGCCATACCCCCAAGCTGGCTCTCCCATCGTCGCTCAGCCTACGCCCCCGCAAGTATCTCCCGACGGAGGAACACCGTTGTCCCCCTTCCAGCTACCCCTGCGGCTGCTACCGGGACAGAAGCTGGTGCTGATGCAGTCTACACTACGCCTAGTGGACTGACGGTGACGCTCCGCGCCATCCGCACGCTCGACGAGCTCCGACAGGTTGCCACGCTACGAGCGGACGCCTACTATGCGGTGAGGCCCAAGCGCCTTCTAGAGGCTGTGGTTGTTCCAAGTATGTGCAAGGGAAGAACGGGTTGCACATGCATAGGTGCTGTTGCCGACACGGGGTAAGCCACCGACCCTTTACCCCAGTCACGTGGGCCTGTGCTCTAACCCCGCCCGGCACACGGGGGCAGTCCATCCGGCACATCCCAGGAAAGCAGCCCGCGCTTTAGCCACATCCGTCATACTCGCGCATGGGTTGCTTAGGCGCCAGCGTGTTATGAAGTGCCATGTCTGCCGAACAAGGGACCACAACTCCACAAGGGCCAGGTGCCTGATGTTGCATGTGGCCTCGGGGCATCCGGCAAGCCAGCGTCGCCCCCTGCGCAGCGCCGACAGCCCCCGGCAGTCCGCCACCTTCTGCCAAATTCCGAAACAACCATACAATCGACCCTTCGATGCACGCCGACCCCCCTTCGAGCTCTCGGGGCACCCACGCCACCCCCTACGCAGCGCCGGCAGGCAACAGCCCTGGCAGCTGGCCACCCTGTGCCCCTCCGACACAACCGGCCCATCCGACGCACGCCGACCCCCCTTCGAGCTCTGGCCTCGCCACGCCCCGTTGAACTTCCCTTCAGCTCGCGTGTGCCCCTCGCGGCATCCTCGGCGTGCCTGGACCTACCGTGCCGTAGGCCCTCGGGTCCCCTCGCGTGTGCCTGCAAGCCCACCTTATCCCACCAACCCCACCAGCCGTACAGCACAATGCAGAACATCTATTCCCGTTTCGTGGCCTCCTTGGCTGACGTCCTACCACTACCACTGTGCAACCCACCCCACCCTGCGCCGTCCCCCCTATCACTATCACCAGGACAACCACTCGCGCTTCGTGGGGTCGTTGAAGGAAATGGCCAAGGCCTGCACGGCCTGTGATCCCGGAGCGTATCAGCCTAACCCACCCCACCCTACGCCGTCCCCCCCCCCACCCACCACTGTGTGCAGGACAACCACTCGCGCTTCGTGGGTTCGCTGAAGAAGCAGTTTGTGGAGCAGGAGGTGGACTCCCTGCAGCAGCGCACCAACGCCACATCGCGCACAGGGCAGCCCTTCGCAGAGTGCCTGGTGCGAATGGGGGGGCCGGGGACGGGGGGCGGGGTGAATGGAGTACTAGTAAAGAGCTCACAGCGGAGAGAGGGAGGAGGGGGACTTAACGCGCTGGGCACCATGTGGGGGTTGAAGCGCCCAGGCGCGGCCCAAGCTTTGGGGCCGTCCTGGTGCATGCTCGTCACGCCACTGAGTCGTGCCCGTACGGCAGTACCGGCATGTACCGCTACGTGTGGTCTCGCCCCTGCACCCCTGGTAGCCGGCCTGGCCCTGGCCCTGGCCCTGGCCCTGGCCCTGGCCCTGGCCCTGGCCCTGGCCCTGTTGTTGCAACCACCTACATTCCGCCCCGCCTGCCAACTCTTCGTCCCCCTACCACTCCTTATCACCTGTGCCCCTGCTGCCTACCCCTGCCCCCAGGTTGCTGTGGACACGGGCAGCGAGCCCTTAGCCCTGGCCCTGGTGCGCCACACCCTTCCACTCTTCATCCTCCCGTTCCTACTTTTGCTGCCCCTGCCCCCACCCCCAGGCTGCCGTGGGCGCGGCCAGCGGGGCGGTGCTGGGCTGCATAAACTTGCGTTCTGCCCTTTCGCCTGCTCTCCGGCTTCCAGCCCTCACCAGTCCCCCTGCTAACCACCCCCACCCCCACCACCCCCACCCCTGCCCCTGCCCCCAGGTTGCTGTGGACACGAGCAGTGGGGCGGTGCTGGGCTGCATCGACCTGCGGCTGCCCAAGGCGCTCAACGGGAGCCACCCGCAGGGGGTGCCGGAGGTGCGGCGGGGGAAGGCGGCGGGCGTGGGCGCATTCGGTGCTCCCTGCAGCTCCGGACCCGATGATGGCTGCCCTAGTTGTGCAGAGCCATGCTGTTGCTGTTGTGTAGCATGTCGCCTGGATGGCTGTGTACAGGCTGCTGGTGTAGACTGTTTACCTGTGTGGTCCCCAAATGTCTGATGTTCCCGCGCACCACGTACTTTAAACAATATGATTTTGATGTATAATAAGGTAAATATGTTCATTAGTTCTTTGTTCCCGCGCACCAGGACGACCCGCACGGCTGCTACCTGCTCAACGTGGTGGTGCGGGAGGACGCGCGGGGGCAGGGCCTGGGTCGCGGCATCATGCGCCACGCCATGGCCCGGGCGGTGGGGCGGTGGGCCGCGCGGCAGCTGTACACGCACGTGGAGGCGGACAACGAGGTGAGGGTGTGGATGTGGGTCGTGGGGTACGTTGGGATGTTGCGTGTGGTGGGTTGCATTCAGGGGACGCACACTAGTGCTATACACGCACGTGGAGGAGGACAACGCGGAGGGTGCGGGTGTGGAGGTCACGCGGCCTGCAAGGTGGGACAACGAGGTGGGCATCTTGGGTGTTGTGGGGTGTGTTGACGGGTTGCACACGGTTTGCGGTAGTGCGTGTGGTGAGTTGTGTTGAGGGGTTGTGCGACAGTGCTGCACATGCACGTGGATGCGGTGCGCTTGCTGGCAGTCAGTGGCCCTACCTGGTCCAGGTTCACGCTGCAACTGCTGCGTGCCCGGCGCACACGTGCTGTACGCTGCATCACTGGGGCTGCCCTGGCCGGGCAGGTGCGCTTGGTGGCTGTCACTGACCCGGCCCGTCTCCTGGCCGCAGGTGGCGTACCGGCTGTATAAGGGCTGCGGCTTCGATGAGCACAGCGTGGACTCCAAGTACGAGGCGGCCTCCAAACTAGGTAAGGTTCTTTCATGACACACTAACAGTAACATGTAACGAAGCAGGTAACGAGTGAAGCACGGGGTAAAGGTCTGGGTGGGAGGGTTGTGGTGGATGGACAGGGGGGGGACCGAGCGAGAGGTGTCCACAGTCGCGAGGTTGGGGAGTGTGTAGTGTGATGCAGTGCTGGCATGCGGTATCGGTAGCATTGGACAAAAAGCAGGTACCGAGTAAACGATAGCAGCAGCACTAGGGGTGAGGGTGCGAGGGTGGATGGGCAGAGGAGAGAGGGGTGTATGCAGGGAGGGATGGGGCCGCTTGGTGGGGGCAACGGAGGACTGGAAGTGGCGGGAGGGAGGTGGGTGCCCTGGCAGCATCCTGGTGCGAAGTGGCCAGGCCTGCGTGCAGCAGAGACCGCTGCGAGGGCGGCAGTGCAACGCACAGGCCCACGGGTGCCATTGTAAACACCACCCAGCTTGCATGAAACAAGTGGGCTTTCAGAATGGGAGTCTTGGAGTGCAGTAGCCTGCAACTGCCTGTACTGTTTGCTGATCGTGCCCACACTGCGCCCCTACTTTCTGCAATCAAACCCACAGGGCAAACGGTGCTGCTGCGGGCGCCGGCCAGTGCAGCGGAGGTGGCCTGAGCCCTGGGCTGCCTCCTTGGGGGCATGGGAGCATCTGCCTAGAGACGCAACCTGCATAGCACTGACGAGAAGATTAGTACCTACAGTAGCTGGGTGTGGAGTGTCCGGCATGCTTGCGCGTCTGTTGTTGACCTGCGGGTACGGCAGGGAGCAAAGCATGCGCAAGCAGTTTTGGAGTTGGGCCGGCAGGGCTGATAGTGGCAGGGCCCTATGACACAGTGGGTAGCCAACTGTGACATGATCGCAATGAATGGCGGTGACCTTTTGCATGTATTGTGTTGCTGAGATGCTGTGGTGTGGGCGTCTGCACCCAGGGTGCTCGGCGCTCGCAGGTCCTCGGTTGGTGCAAGCGTTATGTGACTGAGAGCGATAGCCGATACAAGGCGTTGAGAGTTGTGGCATTCACAGTTTTGCATCAATAATACCGTAGTGGTAGTAGTTGCCTGCATCTTACTCAGATCGTGAGCTGCTCCCAACTACCGGGGTTTTCGATCCTGTTGTGTGTCGTGCTGAAGGTAGATGCTGATGGTGGATCAGCCGGAGATGCATGTGCTGTGCACGGAGGCCGACCTTGGGGCCAAGGTTCATTCGCTGAGTCCTTTACCGGTAGGCAGCGACATTGAATGACACGAGTATGACCACCGTTACAACGCCATCGCACATTCCTGCCTCGAGCAGCTGACCTCAAGTCCCGATCGGGTCAGATCGGATCAACACCACTTTCAACGCTGTTTGGTTCGCTTGGTGCGACTGGCACAGCTGCACAGCTGGTTCCGGTACCAGCCGTCTGCGTCCTCTACGCGCACCCCATCCGCGGCAGCTTTTGATGGAAGGGGCCCCACTTGGACCGCACCACAGCCTCAGCACTGGTACTGGTACACTGACCACCTTCTTCACATGCACAGGGTACTGTACCGACACGTGCAGTCCACGGAGGGCCAGAACGTTACCTTCGCCACTCGCCTACATGCCCACTAGCGGCGGCACTGCGACGACTCGACGCAGCCACCACCTGGCACTTCACAGGTAATCCGCTTGCCATGAACAGCCTACCTGGCCTACCATGAGGAAAATTGCGTTTTGGCCGACAGTGCATCTCAGCTCTCTTCGCTTCCCCGTATGCCACCAGAAAGCCACCAGACACCAAAACCGTGCGCGCGGCAAACCTACACCCGGGCCCAGCGTGCGCCCTGACCTGTCCGCTGGCATGTACGGTATCTCACCTCTTATTGGCAGTGCAAGGCAAATGCCTTTGCTGGTGACTTGTTGCCTAACGTGTCGCGTGCTCAGCAGCGCCTCTCCTAGGGAGCTGTCGTGAACGGTACCCCCACCATGTCCCACCACATCCTCCTCCTCCTGACCAGCCAGCATGCTTGCGTGCATGGAACAGCACATTCCCGGCCCCCACGTTCTACAAGTGCTGCCAACACGCTGCAGTAGCTGGACTTGCAGAAGCCACGAGAAGGGCCAATACGCAAGGGTACAATAGAAGCTATGAAAACAAGGTGCGATAGCATATACCGGCGCCAGGACGGGCCCAGCACACCGGGATGCGAAGCGGTGCAGCGCGGAAGCACGTCGCAGCTGCCCTCCCCAACCAACCAACGCTACCGTATCCCGTGTCTTGCCGCTCCAAGCACAACGCCCTCAGCCACGGTCCCACCCCTGCGCCCACACGCGCACAGGAGCCACACTTTCCTGGTCCGCCATCCCCCATCCCTCACCCGAGCCTGTCACCACAGTTCCCTTACTCCCCACGACCACGCGCGACGGCCAACGCGTATCCGCACAAAGCCCCTACGCTCCAGGGCCTGGCACGCCACCGCCGCGGCACCTACAGCCTGACGACCTCAGCCCCCGCCCCCCTCAGCTTCGCCCTGCCCTCTCCCCTCCCTCCTCACGGCAGCATGAATCCCCCGGTGCACAGCCCCATGGCTAGCGCCGCCTCCTCCTCCGCGCGCTCCTTCTCCTTGGTCAGCAGCGCACGCAGCTTGCGCTCTACCTCCAGCTGCGGGGGCGGGGCGGGCGGGAGGTGGGGGAAGGGTTAAGGGCGTAGACACAGGGAGCAGGGACAGTGGGGCAGGAGTAGGGGCAGGGGCAGGGCAAGTGGATAAGTATACCGAAGGGGGCAAGGATAGGGGTAGGGGTAGGGGTCAGGGGTCAGAGATAGGGGTAGGCAGGGCAAAGGACAGGCGGGGATGCGGGGCAGCTGCTAAGGGATAGACAGGCACTGGCAGCAGCACACATGGGGCGCAAAAACGCAGCATTACTCAATGCCTACACAACCTGGCGCAATGTGCGTCACAGGAGCCGTGCCCCAAGGGAACGGCCAGACGCCAAGGTTCGGAACAGGACCAACCGGGTTGCGGAAGGGGCCGACTCCTATCTCCCGTCCCCAGTACGCCCCGCCCACCTCCTCCGTGAGCACCGCCAGGGTCTGCTCCTTTGTCAGCAGCTTCTTCTCCTTCTCCAGCAGAGCCAGCTCCTTCTCGGCCAGCTGAATGCGGATCTGTGGGATGGGGTGGGGAGCGCCGGTTGCCGTGGTCAGTCAGGGCAACATCAGGGGCTTTGGGGTCGGGTCTGCGCGTATTTATTGAGGGCATGAGGGCATTGCACGGCATGGTGTTGCGCTTGTGCACCAGAGCACGTCCCGTACAAGCCGTCTGCCCAGTGGTACCCCACTATCGCCCTCCGCATGACGGCAAAGCACGCTGGGGGCTACCGGTGCGTGCCATCCGCAGCGATATGGCGGTGCACGCGCTTGCTGGCAGAAGAGCCACACAGACACGTGCGGTACCTGGGGCGAAGCGCGGTCTATGTTTTACATGGACCCCAGCGTAGCAGCGCCTTTACGCCCAAACCCACACCCAAGCAAACACGCCCTCCTACCTCCTCCAGCTCCCTAAGCCGCCCCTGGGACGTCTTGCGCCGCTTCCGCCGCTCCTCCTCCTCCAATAACAACCGCCTAGCCGCCTCGTCCGTCAGCGCTGCATCGTCCATCATGACTGTGCGCGAGGGACTGCTACTGGTGCTGCTGTTGCTGCCGCCATTGCTACTACCATTGCTGCTACCGTTGCCGTTGCTGCGCAACACTGTGCCTCCATTGCTCCCAGCCCCGCCTTCCGCACCGGTTGTGCCGCTAGGGGCGCCACCGTTTGGCGCGGAGGGCGGCTGGCTAGCCGGCGCGCCACCTGCTGTGGGCTGTGACGGAATGGACGTGGGAGCTGTCTGGGAGGTTGCTGGTGAGGTGTAGGGGTCCGCTGTCCCTGGCAGGCTGCTGGGGGCTGCGCTGGCGGGAGGCAAGGGCTCTGCTACTGCGCGACCAGGGTTCATGGACCTAGACAATACTGCAGCCCCTGCATGTGCGAACCAGAGACCGTCAAATGCTTTGCTATAGTATAAGAAATGATATTCAAATACGCGCGTGAGCTGCGCCTGCCGAACAACCTGGCTCGTGCCATCAGCAACTCACCGACAAGGCTCAGCAGCACGGCCCTTCGTCCTCTGCCATTCATAGTTGCACTATCATGTTCACTGCATGAGCATAGTAACCGCAGCGTGCGGTTTTGGGCAGGGTGCAGCGCCCTGAGGGGTTGACCTGACGGCCAAGCTTTACATCCGCTTCCCGTATTGAAAATAATGTTGCGACTAAGCATTTTAGGATAGGACTGATGCCGATACTGAAAGTAAGAGGAACGTTTTGCTATTAGGGTGGTCCCACCCCACGGTCCGCCCTGTCGCACTTGCGCCAAACAGTGTGACTTGCAGTTTGCAATTATTATATTGTCGCACTGCATGAGAGGGGAATGATCCAGTGCCACTATACACGCAAAGCTCGCGTCCATCCCCATGCAAGTTGCCGGTCGCCGGTGTTGCACCTTTTTCTGTCAGCACAGGTTCGCAGTGGATTTCTGCTGCATATGAAAATATATTGCAGCTTACAGCTTGGCCCATTCTACCTCCTGCACTTGGCGGCGGTCATGGTTCCTATAAGGCGCACGTGAAACAGTCCAGCAGTTTCAATTGTGCTTAGCGTACATAGTTCTTTCGGTGCACTGCGGCGGCGCCCCTGACGAGCTAGGGGACGCCGAAAAGAATGCTGCGTCCGCTCGAGCTCGCGCCGGACTTGTGCGCTCCGTCAACCAGCTACTATGTTCAACCAGCACATACATGTGCAAGGTTGGTTTGCCACTTGACTTGTTTGGTTGCGTGTGAGGCACGGGTCTGGCTTGCACCGCTGCCCCACCGTTCGTGTGACCGTTATCCGGCCCCCATACTGCTTCACAGGCGTCGCAAGGTATCTCGGGCCTGCATAACACATACGAGGACCTCTGATACCGTGCGCTGTCGCGCCAGTCAGGTGCGCTGGCTGCGCCGCGCGAGCAATGCAGTGCAATTCGTCGCGTTCGGGCGTCCCTTCGCCGGCGGTTGCCTCCAGCGATGTGTGCAATGCGGTAAAATCCCATAAGCCCCAACTGTTTAGGAAAGGAAGCGTGCAATTGAGCACCTTTCGTTCCCCGCCCGGCCTCCCAGGCTCTGCAACCCTCCAGCTACCACAATGCCTACAAGCTCCTGCACCAGCCGTCCCGCACGCCGGAGGGCACGGGAGAGCCTCCCCAGCCGCAGACCCAGCAACAGCAACAGCAACAGCAACAGGACCCGGCTGAGGCGCTACGGCAGCAGCTCCAACCCCAGCGGCGCCGGCAGTCCCCTCGCGTCACCCGCGCGCTCCCCGCCTCCCTGACGCCCTCGCCCCAAACCACCTCCTCACCCCAACAGCCGCCCACATTTCCCGCTCCGTCGACCCCACAGCTCCTAACCCCCAACTACTCCATCCTCTCCTCCGACCCGCTCCCCCCCCCCGCCCCCCCCCCCCCCCCCCCCCCCCCCCCCCCCCCCCCCCCCC
>VFQN01006070.1_pt1 | contig 14175 bp, 12 predicted proteins | sample 3512371 | NCBI WGS metagenome assembly VFQN01 (sample SAMN10412370, study PRJNA504923) | tailings metagenome | isolation source: Replicate 2 from Balatoc abandoned mine | place: Philippines: Itogon, Benguet | collected 2017-08-28
TTTTCCGCAACCGCTTCCACTTCCAAACTGACAGGAAAATAAAGTGTTCTTATCTGTTCTTTAACATTAAAGTCGTTTACAACCCCCCTATAAAAATCAATTAGTTACAAAAGTGGTTATTAATATTAAAGTCGTTTACAACTAGATCATTTCTTAGCCACTAAGAAATTTTAGTTACATTAAAGTCGTTTACACAAAATTAACGAACTTGATACTGCACTGTGTGAATCGGCTCTGCCGCACTAGATATTTTTTGCATTTTTTGCTTCAATATTTAAAGGCAGTTTTATCCGCAAAGCAGACTGTCGACATTAAAATTCGCAGGCCTGAGCGTTTTCTCGTGCAGGTCCGGTGTAAAGATAGGTTAGCGGATATTGTTGACACTCTCGACCAAGGCTGCCATTTCAATAGCATCTGAGACCCCACTGGCGCGCAGCCCGCGAATAACACCCTCCTGATTCTGGGCGGGCTGATTTTGACTGGTTTTCCACTTCCCTACCAAACGCGTGATGACTATCTCGATACCGACCACGGCATCAATCATTTTTCCTATGAAGTCGGGAGGCGCGTCCTCAAGCTGCCATGACTCAGGAAATGTAGCCTCGTTGTGTGCTGTGAGTTCTTCAAGATGACTTCGTAACCAACTGGTGTCATCAACGACACAGAGTGTACCGTAGGCATGAGCAACAGCATAGTTCCAAGTGGGCACGACCTTTCCGGTTTCCGCCTTGGTGGGATACCAAGACGGCGAAATATAAGCATCAGGGCCATGGAATATAGCTAATACTTCGAGGTCGTTGTTGACGTCATTCAAGATTGGGTTTGATCGGGCGACATGACCACGCAAGGTACCGAAAGGACTTGGTTCCAGAGATAGGTGTAACGGAATGTGATTGGCGTTGAATCCGCTCGATGAGAGTGTGATCAATGTAGAGAGCGGTCGAGTGCGGATAAGTTGATGCAAGACATCATTTCTCGGCTCAGCAAAGTGCTTGGGTGTGTACATGGTTATGTGCGCTAACGTTAGAATGGTGGATTAGAATTAAGAACCAATTGGAGCTCGGCATACTGGACATAAGCGGTGCGTAGAAGTGGCGCGATTTGTACGAATTTTCTTGCGCTTTGAGTCCCAACAACCCGTACAATAAAGCCCATCATCGTCTTTGAATTGGTAGCAACCCCACTTAACTCCGATTGGTTTCTCATCATCTGGGGGGGTTGTTTGTTTTAAAATCCTGTTTTCTTCTTGAATTGCGGCCAATTCTTCCTTTAATGCAGCAGCCTCCAATTTAACATCAGCAAGTTCGATTGAAAGGTCTGCTAGAAGATTCTTAAATTCTGCCTCTTCTAAGTTTTTGGAAATCTCTCGCAGTCTCTGTACTAGGGATAATGAATTACTAACAGCAGAGATAATGTCCATGTATGAATCCTTTAGTCTAACAGTTAATATAGAGACGCAGCATCGTTGGTCTTAATTCAAATAGTTATTAAAATTTTTTAAAATAAATGACTGACAATATTTTCCTGCATTGCTGCTGTATCCCCATAGCGGACCTTTAACTGATAAAAAATTGGTACACTAAAGTTGCGCTTTCTATCTATTTAATAAAAAAACTATCACGCTCAAGTTAAAATAATATGTGTTTGGACCTAAAAATATCACTATAACTTTAATGAATCGACTATCCCAATACATTATATACAGCACCTTTTTCTACTCAAGCCATGCTCATGCAGTTAGACCGTTTGTTACCGATGATGCGAGGATTGTAGATTATGGTCAGATCGAAACTGAGACCTGGGTTGAATCAACAAGAGCCAATGGAGAGTGGAGACCAACACCAGCAATTAATGCGATTGGCAGTACGTCTGTGAATGATTGGCTACAGATTTTAGTGGGGACAGGTACTGGCTTGGACAGAGATGGCAACAGCGGTATTAGCAATCCATTATTGTCTGCAAAAGTTTTGATTAAAGCCGCTTCAGAAGACGGAGCTCCAGGCTATGCCCTAAGCTATACCTCAACGTTTGATAGCGGGCGAGGCTCATTTCAAGAATCTGGCAAGGTACAAAGCATAGTCGGCATGAGCACCTATCGTTTATTAGAAGACCGATTAAATATTCACATTAACTTAGGCTTGAGAACTGATCAAGAACGAAATCAAGTAGCTCGGAACAGACCTCTGTGGGGTTTGGGTGTTGATGTTGAGGCATTTTCCCCAAAAACAAGATTCGTTGGTGAGGTATTTTCTGGCGACCCGCTTACATTAAACGCTCCGCGCTATGCCACACAATTCGGTATGAGGTATTTGCACAGTGACTACATGCAAATGGATTTTATCGCTGGGTTAGAACCTGAGCTTGATAAGCACCTCAACAGAACCGGAAACTATGCGACCACTTTGCAATTTGGAATGAGATTGCTATTTGACGTTTTTACCAAAGATGGGAAGCCAGGAAATCCTAACGGCGCAAAGGGTATTTTTTGACTATAACAGCTGCAAACGTTCGTCAGATTTTATAGTTCAAAGTTAGCTCAGAGTAACATTAAATATTATTGTTGATTCGTGATAAGTAGTGAGAATTGACAGATTGAATATTAAAGACCGCTTTGTCCCGCATAGAGGACGTTTTGTCAGTATGTAACCATCCCGTAAAACGGTGCATTTATAACTAGAGTTCTTCGTCGAAACGGGTGACGCTCACAGTTATTGTATTAAGCTGTGTGCTGTATATTTTCAGAATCACTAATTATTGGAAGACAATCAACAAATTCAATGTGAAGTTTCCTTATTGGAATCATATTTTCTGAATCACCAGTCAAAATAGCCATAAGTTGCGCTGTCAGTGCTGTGATGGCATTTGAGTTTCTTAACGCATCATATGTCAGCTTAATAGGGTATCCGGTAGCTGTTCTTGAAATTGGATGAATACCTCCATGCGTATAACTACTAAGGGCCTTCCACGTAATGTCCTTGTACTGTTTTAGCTGAGTTACCAATTGTGCTGGTGCCTCACTTTTTTCCAGTTTGGCGAGCATTTCAGAAGGCATTGGGCCCTCATTTGCCTTGCTAGCAGTATCTACAGTCAGTGGTTGATTAAGCTTATCAATCCATGCATCAGAGGCTGCATATAGCAGCCATACCCCCCTTAAGAGACTTTCAAATTGTGGTCGAAAAAGCGAGAATCCAGATGGAAGAAGCCCATTACTGATTAACTGTAGTGCTGCTGTAGAATGCTCAAACGCAAGATGTCCAGACTGAAAAGCCACAATGAATTTGGTATCTGGAATTGGAGTAAACCGACCAATACAGCTTGCCACCTTAGCGTGAAAATCTGAAGTTCGTTCAATAAACTGCAAAAACTCTTTTTTATCCATTAAAGGTTATTATTCCTTAATTGCCCAACCTTTTTATCAATATCCATGGATGACTCGGAACTGACCGTTTTCAAAAAAACCTTGATCTATCTTTCCGTCAATATTGCGAATCAATAACGCCGGATTGTTTGGGTTTGCCTGGTAAAGGGCTGTCCCTTTAGATACTTTCAGCTTCACACCTTTGGTTTTAAATGCTTCAAGAGCCCGAGCAAAAGCCTTTTGACCTTCAATAATATTTTTCCTGATGACCTGAGGATCTTCCCGTTGAGTTCTAATGGTGACCGATCCAAAAGTAACGGTGATAAATTCTTTTTTAAAATACTTTGTCATAACTTCCTCCGTTAAGTTTAATTAAACTATAACGTTGTCTAGTAAAGTGTGGGTAGTCCAATTGCGGCTCAAAGGCGTCTAGTAAACGATAGGCGATTCACACCAATAACTTTTACTCAATCAGTTTGAAGCATGTAGGTTTCAAATTCGTCCACTGGCAATGGCTTACTAAAATGATAGCCTTGAAACTTCCTACATCCGTGCAACATTAAAAAATCCAGTTGCGCTTTCGTTTCCACACCCTCCGCAATCACTTCTATATCAAAGCTTTTTGCCAGACTGATAATACTAATTGCAATTGCAGCATCATTACTATCTTCAGGAATATCGCGCACAAACGACTGATCAATTTTGATTTGGTCTAAGTGCAGTTGCTGCAAATAAGTCATTGAAGAATAACCCACGCCAAAATCATCCAACGCCAGACTTACACCTATTTTATTGAGATAAATGGTTTTGTTAACAGCTTCCTCAATATTTTCTACCAAAGCAGTTTCTGTCAGCTCAAGTTTGAGTTTTTTGGGGTCAGCGCCTGTCTCACCCAGATAGGACTCTAGAATGCTAACCATTTCATGATGGATGAACTGTCTTGCACTGATATTCACTGCAATCGATAAATGCCAAAATTCAGGGCGAGTAGCCCAAAGCGCAAGTTGATCGCATGCAGATCTCAACACCCAATTACCAATTGGAATAATTAATCCAGACGCTTCAGCGATTGGAATGAAATCTGCTGGAGAGACTATTCCAAGCTGTGGGTGCTTCCATCTTATTAAGGCTTCAACACCAAACACTTGGCCTTGTTCATCCACCTGCGGCTGATAATACAATGTAAATTCATCTCGTATTAATGCAGATCGCAACTCACTCTCTATTGTTGCTTTGCGCGTAAAGGTGTCAGCAATTTGCTTATTAAAGAAGCGTAAAGTGTTTTTCCCGGATGATTTCGCTTCATACATCGCGAGGTCGGCATCCTTTAACACCTGTTCCGGATCCATAGTGCGGTCTTTGAAAACTGTGATACCAAGACTAGGTGTGATGTGATAATCATTACCTCTTAGGCTGAAAGGTATGCTGAAAAGATTAAATATTTTTTCTGCAATGCTCTCTGTCACGGTGTACGCTGTATCAACATCATCGCTCAGACCAGCCAACATGATCACAAACTCGTCCCCCCCGAATCTAGATACGGTATCCGTAGATCTGACAACTTTCTGAAGCGCTTTGGCAACCTGTTTTAACAATAAGTCGCCAATGTCATGCCCGCGGGTATCGTTAAGATATTTGAAGTTATCAAGATCAATAAAAAATAATGCACCATATTTGTTGGTGCGTTTGCAGGAAAGAATCTGATGTTTTAGCCTATCCAGCAATAGCCGTCGATTTGCAAGGCCAGTGAGCGCATCATAAAAAGCGAGTCGCTGGATTTTCTTGTCAGCCTTCTTGCGCTCAGAGATATCTCGCTCAACCGCAACCCAGTGCGTGTACCAGCCGGTGCTGTCCGCAATCGGTGTGATGTCAAGCTCAATCCAGAAAGGCTGTCCGTTCTTTTTATAGTTAATCAGCTCAACTTTAACTGGCTCCCATTTTGCAAGGGCTGATTTAATGCGATCCAATTCTGATCGTTGTGTTTTAGGTCCTTGTAACAACCTTGGCGTTTCGCCTATCACCTCTTCTTTGGTATACCCAGTAATGCGCTCAAAAGCTTTATTCACAAACAGTATTTTGGGTCCTGGCAAATCAAAAGGCTCTGCTTCGGTAATCAGCACCACGTCATTTAAATGATCAATGCTCGTTTCAAGCAGACGCAGCTGCTCCTGAGAGCGTCTTTTATCGGTAATGTCATTAATAATGCAGAGGTGTCGAGGACGGCCATTTTCATCATCAATCGGCACTACCGTCATATCTATCCACACGATTGAATGGTCAGGCTTCAAATAGCGCTTGCACATATTGAAGTTGAGTATCTCTTTATTCAACAACTTCGACATGTTTTCAAGATCAGTATTGATATCTTCTGGGTGCGTAATTTCCATCCAGTCGATATTTTGCAGTTCTTGTTCAGTTCGGTCCGTAATTTCACAAAATTTAGGATTAGCATGCTGAATATGGCCGGTTTTAGAGTCAATAATGGCAATTCCCATGGCAGAGCGCTCATACACTCCGCGAAAGCGCTGCTCGCTTTTATGAATCTCTGAAGTTAAATTTCGATTCACCTCAAGCTGAGAATGCAGATTGATTTGATCCATCACCACATTTGCAAGCATTTGTAAGATTTCGATCTGTGCTTGGTCAATTTCTCTGGGCTCGAAATCAATCACACTCAGCGCCCCCAAGGGTATGCCATCACTGGTAATGAGAGGGAACCCTGCATAAAAACGCAAACCGAAATCTCCGGTCACCAGCGGGTTTTTATGAGCGAACAGATTTTTCTCCGCATCAAACACCAAATGTGGCTCTGATTGCAAAATGGTCTGCGCGCACAAACCTGGTGCACGTCCGATTTCTGAAATTTCTACACCATAATGAGATTTGAACCAGATGCGGTTAGTGTCAACGAAGCTAATAATTGAAACTGGACAATTGACGAGCTTAGCTGCTAGCTGTGTAATTCTGTCAAAGGCTGGATCAGCTTCGCTATCCAGAATTTGGAATTGGTGAAGAACATGAATTCTGTCTTGTTCTTTATTCATACATAAAAATCCCTACCGTTTAGGCACTACAAGTCAATTGGGGGAGAGTTTATGAAAGTCAGGAGCAATACAGACTCAAGTTGTTGGGTCAATTATTTTGGCAATCCCGCTATCATAGAGCTAAGAACTCCTTAGACCGGTGACTTTGCGTCTCCACTTTTCAGTGAATTTGCGATTTAAATTTGTGCGAACAATAATTCTCATGAATATGAATGTCAAGAATATTGTTTACCAATAGAACGTTAATGGAGCTCTAACTGCAAATGTGATTTTAAAGAATAAGTCCACTAAACCTTAACCTAAGGACTGCTCTAGTGACCTTCTCACTAATCCATCATAAATTTCTACATCTTGGGAGATTCAGAAAGAATCGAAATCAAAGTCTTTGCCAAATGTAACAAGTGAAATAACCGGGATATGTCCAGGATCCTCTGGTGGATCAATGTATTCAATATCATTTGGAGGAATTTCATCGCTCCGAACATATATGCACAACGATGGAATGCCCATAATACAACCCTGAAATTTGCATGCTTTCTTATGTAATAGTAATTATTTTTTATAACAATTGCCATCATATCCCATAAACATTATTGTCAATTAACCAACAGTATATACATTGGCAACTAAGCGTTTTCTTTCTTTGAATAAATACAGTTGACTCCTTTCATAGGAGTGCTCATATGTTTTACGTCTAAACCATTACCATCATGAATTCGACATTGATTTTCATAACCTGAAAATCAATTTTTATCCTGACATTGCGAAAAGCATTAACGATACGGTTAAATATAATCCTCATGAAAACTGCTAATTTTTTCCTTATTCGAGCACAAGTTTCTTTTGTCGTGAATATCCATCGGCAGGCAAAACCCTGTCTAACCATTCCCGATCATTATTAAGCAGCCATCTAAAGCTACTGTAGAACATCCTGCAAAATTCAATCCGGTTAGGTTTGTCTGTGCTTAGGAGATAACTTTCGCAAAGTTCACGGCTCTGTGCTTTCACTTTATCCTGCTGCTTAATGATACGCTGGTTCGAAGAATACACAGTGTCATTACCAGGATTAAACACGGCATGCCAATGACAGCACAATTTGAAATATTTCCAGGTGCCAAATAACCAATATACCAATACCAGACGATTAAGCGCTCTGCCTTTGAATCCATGCAGTAACTCCGTCACCAGATATCTTGGCTTTTTAATAAGCAACCTCTGATTTAATGTATTGATGAAATCCTCTCCAAAAAACGCCAGGAACGATGCTTCAAAAGCATTTACTTTCAGGGCGTCCTTGGCATCAACCAGTCCATGCTGTTGCAGGGCGGAAATAATCGTTTGCCTTATCACGACTGGAGAATGCGGCATTTCAGTATCATTGAATGCCATTTCCCCGACTTCAGCAACATGCAGCCAATGTTCATCCAATGGCGAATCAAATGTTTTTTGAAACTTCAGCACCTCATCGATCAGCCACAAGCGATCATGCAGATATTTTTTCTTGAGCGTGATTTCTTGAAGATTACAATGGTGGTCAGTACAGATTAATGTGGTCGGCAGCTGATGTGCCAAATGCCAGTAGCCAACGCCATGTTTAGCAACATCAAGCTGGTGGCATTCAGGGCAATATCGCCAGAAAGCCATATCGCCGAAGCTCTCATTCTGCAATGTGCTTTTTCTGGCAGGAACTGAAACGCTATCTTTCTCCTGCACTTCCCCAAGATGGGCTCTCAACCTTTCCAGCGTAAGCTGTGATTTGTCTGGATCAGTAAGGTAATACTGACTGTACAAACCTTCCTCATCTCCGGTCAACATAGTGTCTGCGACAGAATAATCCTGAGTATGTAAAAAACGCTGTGTCGCCTGCAGGTGGTTTGTCAAACCATTAAGTATGGCAAAACGTGCTACCAGCCCATACAGGTTTTCGTTGGGCATAGCGACAGGCATGTGAAATTGCATAGCTGACCTTGCAAATTTTTTACAAACTAAGTTTACCTCCTTTTTTTCAGCATATTGCAATAAGACCTGTTTAATCACTTGCATATTATTATGTATTTATGCAAAATTATATGCATGAAAAACACCAGATCATTGCCAACCCCCATCCAGCTCTCACGCCTGGCAAAATCGCTTGGAATCACCCAAGAAATAATATCTAAAGACACCGGAATCAGTCAGTCACAAGTCAGCAGATTGCTTTCAGGCCATGGAAAACGGGCATCAAAGTCTTATGTAGAAATATGCAATTATGTAAATTCTTGCAGAAATGGCATATCACCTGAACTGGTAAGACAAAATGACGAGCTCATCAATGCACTCGCCTCGGTATGGGATGGATCTGCACGCCAATCAGCCGCAATTGCCAACATCATTCAATCTTTGGGGGGCATATGCTTGTTCTCAAATCAGAAATAGCACATGAAACTGCATTGCCCGACATTGGCCTGCATATTCCCGAAATCATGCCCGATGAATTTCATTTGGGATATTTTGGAAGATTTGCCACGCTCAGTGGTTTTGAAAATGAAAAAGTGGCAGATGCATTTTTAAGAGAGGGCTTCTCAGACGGCATCATGCAGAGTGCATATAATTTAATGCCTTTAAAATTGGCTAAACTGCTTAACATTTCTCCTGATGACTTCGTCAAGAATCATACCCTTGTCACTCTGCTTAGAGCCGCAAAACATACCGAAAAGAAAAACCATCATCCAGATGTGATTACCACACTCGGGAATAAGCTTGCAAAGCGACATGCAAGTTTTTGTGAAAAATGCGTGCATGAAGACATTGATTACTGGGGGGTTTCTTATTGGAGAAGATCGCATCAACTCACTGGCGTTGGCATCTGCTTAAAACACAATGAAAATTTATGCAGGGTAGGTACGAGGAATGCTATTTATGAACAACCAGCAAGCCACCTTAGAAACCATAATTTCCTATTAAATGACACAGGGGTAAAGGATGCTGAGAATCCGTATGTAATCAAATTCATGGAACTGATCAATGATTTCATGGATATGGAGGCTAATATTAATGGCGCTGCGCTATCAAAACTACTTGCTAACAAAGCAAAGCAATTAGACCTAAGAATTCATGCTGAAGGCAGCCGCAAACTGCTCTCCGATCTGTTAATTGAAAAATATCCGCCTGGGTGGATCGAATTACATTTCCCCTCTTTGCAGCTCAAAAAACAAGGTGAGTTTTTTCATGAATATGATGGCGCTTTAATATCAAGCTTCTCTCAATCAGTTACAAAACTGTTGCTTGCAATTCCAGTGCTCTTGCCAGATGCAGATAGCCGTATCTTGAGTCATAGTGGCAACATTAAGCCCGTTGTGCAGCCTAAAAAACCTGTCTTATCTCAAAATCAGCTGATTGAAAGCTATGTGAGCAATCAAGGCAATATCAACCAAATATCAGCGTCATTGAATAGAAAATCCTCAAAGATTAGCGCCAAACTCAGACTACTTGGCTGTCCTGCATTAGGTACAGTGGATAAAGCAACTTTATCTGCACTCAATGCATTTTATAACGGCGCTCCGCTTGCAGAGGCTATGCTGACCCCTAACATCAACATAAACGTGTTTTCAGAGATCCTTCGCGTGAGTGGCGCGCATGTCAAAAAAGCCATTAATTTCAGACAGAGCCTCTAAATGGCTTGCACTATTTGCCATAGACCTTATTATCTGTATTACTTTAAGTAGATCATTACCCAAATAAAACGTATATGGCAAAAGAAAAAAAAGAAACCAAAATCGAACCATTGGAAAAAACCCTGTGGAAAGCCGCAGACAAGCTGCGCAAGAATATTGATGCCGCTGAATACAAGCACATTGTACTCGGCCTGATTTTCCTAAAATACATTTCTGATTCGTTTAAGCAACAATATGCCAAGCTGGTTGAAGGGCATGGCGAATATGTGGGTGCAGACCCGGAAGACAAAGACGAATATGCTGCCGAGAATATATTTTTTGTGCCGCAGGATGCGCGCTGGTCTTACCTGCAATCGCAGGCCAAGCAACCTGACATTGGCAAACTGGTGGATGCCGCCATGGATGCGATTGAAGCCGAAAACCAATCGCTCAAAGGCGTGCTACCGAAAGTGTTTGCGCGCGATAATCTTGACCCGGCCAGTTTAGGCCAGCTCATCGATCTGATCAGTAACATTGCGCTGCAAGACACCAAGGAAAGAAGCGCCGACATACTCGGCCACGTGTTTGAATACTTTCTGGGCGAATTTGCGCTGGCAGAAGGCAAACAGGGCGGCCAGTTCTACACGCCACGCTCTGTGGTGGAAGTGCTAGTAGAAATGCTTGAGCCATATAGCGGCCGCGTGTTTGACCCCTGCTGCGGTTCCGGCGGCATGTTTGTGCAATCTGAAAAATTTGTGGTGGAGCATCAAGGCCGTGTGAATGATATTTCGATATACGGGCAAGAGAGCAACCAGACCACATGGCGCCTAGCTAAGATGAACCTTGCCATTCGCGGCATCGATGCCTCCAAAGTGCTGTGGAACAACGAAGGCAGCTTTCTCAATGACGCGCACAAAGACCTGAAAGCCGATTACATCATCGCCAACCCGCCGTTTAACGTAAGCGATTGGTCCGGCGAACTGCTGCGCAACGATGGCCGCTGGCAATACGGCACCCCGCCCGCAGGCAATGCCAACTTTGCCTGGCTGCAGCATTTTATTTACCACCTGTCACCCAGCGGACAAGCCGGTGTAGTGCTGGCCAAAGGCGCACTCACCAGTAAAACCAGCGGCGAAGGTGAAATCCGCAAGGCGCTAATTGAGCAAGCCAATGTGATTGACTGCATCGTCAACCTGCCGGCCAAGCTGTTCCTGAATACACAAATCCCCGCGGCCTTGTGGTTTATGAGCCGCAATCGTACTAAAGGAAAATTCAGAAACCGCAGCAACGAAATCCTGTTTATCGATGCCCGCAACCTAGGCCACCTCATTAATCGCCGCACCAAAGAGCTGAGCCATGAGGATATTAAACAAATCGCTGACACTTACCATAACTGGCGCAATCCGAACGGCAACTATCAAGATATTGCAGGCTTCTGCGCTTCTGTAAGCCTTGAGCGCGTAAAAGAGCTTGATTATGTGCTCACCCCAGGCCGCTACGTGGGTCTGCCCGATGATGAAGATGACTTTAATTTTGCCGAGCGCTTTAATGCCCTGAAAGCGGAATTTGAAGCGCAATTGGTGGAAGAAGAAAAGCTCAATAAAGCCATTGCTGAGAACTTGGCGAGGGTGAAGCTGTGAGTGGGTGGCAAGAAGTTTCATTGGATTCAGTTGCGCACATAAATCCAACCGAATCACTCCCAAAGGGCACCTTAGCAAAAAAAATTGCTATGGATGCTTTGCAGCCATTTACTAAACGACCTACCAGTTTTGAAGTAGAACCCTATAACGGTGGAATGAAATTCAAAAACGGCGACACGATAGTTGCTCGAATTACACCATGTTTAGAAAATGGGAAAACGGCATATATAGATTTACTAGATGAAAATGAAGTAGCTTTCGGCTCAACAGAATACATAGTTTTACGTGAAAAACCAGGCGTAACTGACAAACAGTTTTTGTATTACTTTTCTATTTCACCTATTTTTAGAGATGTAGCTATTGCATCAATGACTGGCAGCTCTGGTAGGCAAAGAGTTCAAACCGATGTTGTTAAGCAGCATGTTTTTGAAATGCCGCCATTAGAAGAACAAAAAGCCATCGCCTCAGTACTCTGTAGTTTGGATGACAAAATTGACCTGCTCCACCGCCAAAACTCCACTCTCGAACGCATGGCCGAAACGCTGTTTAGGCAGTGGTTTATAGAAGAAGCGCAGGAGTATTGGGCTGAGTACAAAGTTTTAGATTTTGCTGACCACATAAAACAGGGGGTAAATCCTGCACAAAATCCTTATGTTGAATACTACCACTACAGTTTGCCAGCTTTTGATGAAAACCAAAGACCTTCAGTAGAACGCGGTGCAGAAATTTTAAGTAATAAATATCAATTAGTTGAAAATTGCATTCTTGTTTCGAAGTTAAATCCAAGATTCCCAAGAATATGGGCTATTCAAAGATTGAATTCAAATAACTCCATATGCTCAACTGAATTTCAAGTATTTAAACCTAAGAAAGCGGATCTATTTGCATTTTTGTACTTTTTATTAGGTTCAAGTCAGACTAGAGATGCGCTTGAGATGGCGGCATCGGGAACCAGTGGCAGTCATCAGCGAGTAAGGCCTGAAGACATTCTAAACATTACTATTCAGTTGCCATCCATTCAGAAGGCCACAGAATTCGGGGAAATTACTTTGCCTTTCATAAATAAAATTACAGCTAATCGGAAACAAATCCAAACTCTAGAAAAACTACGCGATACACTACTACCAAAGCTTATGAGCGGTGAATTAAGACTATAAACCTGGTGAACTAATGATAACTCCCAAATTTGTTGCTTTTGAAATCAAAAGATTCCGTTCTTTAATAGACTTAAAGTTAGGTATAGATGAGGACATCCCTGTTGTAATCTGTGGGGAAAACAATATTGGTAATCCCATCAGAAATGAATATTTATGAAGATATGTTGGGGAATGAAGAGTTTTGGGACTCATTCTGGAACTCAATTACTTCGATGGATTGAACTTAAAGCATAGTCTTGTAAATTGATAATCATAATAAATGTTGAAATTTTGAAGAACCTTGTAAACAACTATATTTGCATGTAAACAACTTTAATTAGTTGTAAACAACTTTATTTGTAAAAAATATTATCTAAATCGCCTGGAACTTTCAAATGGGCTAGCACTCTCATGCTTTGAGTGCTAAAATCATTTTAAACATCTTCTTTTTTAAGGAGTTTATTATTAACGCTTTAACATTACCTGTTGTTTCATCGGCTGACAGCCTGGATAAATACCTGCAAACCATCAAGCAGTTTCCAGTGCTCACGGCAGAGGAAGAGTATGGTTACGCTACCCGCCTGAAAGAAAGCGGTGACCTGGAATCTGCGCGCGCACTGATTGTGTCGCATTTGCGTCTGGTCGCCAGTATTGCGCGTGGTTACAGCGGTTATGGCTTGCCACAGTCCGACCTGATTCAGGAAGGCAATATTGGCCTGATGAAAGCGGTTAAACGCTTTGACCCGGATCGTGGCGTTCGTCTGGTGTCATTTGCCATGCACTGGATCAAAGCCGAGATTCACGAATACATTGTGCGCAACTGGCGCCTGGTGAAAACAGCCACGACCAAGGCACAGCGCAAACTGTTCTTCAACCTGCGTAGCATGAAGCAAGGGTTTGAAACCTTGAGCCAGGATGATGTGCATCGCATCGCGACCGAGCTTAATGTGAAACCGGAAGAAGTGACGGAAATGGAATATCGCCTCAATGGTCAGGAGATTTCACTGGATGCGCAGGTAGATGAAGATGGCGAAGAAGTATATAGCCCTATTTCCTTCCTGGAGGATGAAGGTCCTGAGCCTTCTACGCTGCTGGAAAATCTGCAGAATGAGCACATGCAGACTGAAGGCTTAAGCAACGCATTGCAGCAACTCGATGAGCGTAGCCGCCGCGTATTGCAGGCACGCTGGCTGACCGAAGGTGATTCAGCCACCTTGCATGAGCTGGCTGCAGAATTCAATGTGTCGGCTGAGCGTATCCGCCAGATTGAGCAAAAAGCGATGCAGAAAATTAAAACCTATATGCTGGAAAGCAAATAACAAAAACGGGTGCTTAGGCACCCGTTTTTGTTTCATGGCTTTATTT
>VFQN01006071.1_pt1 | contig 14169 bp, 14 predicted proteins | sample 3512371 | NCBI WGS metagenome assembly VFQN01 (sample SAMN10412370, study PRJNA504923) | tailings metagenome | isolation source: Replicate 2 from Balatoc abandoned mine | place: Philippines: Itogon, Benguet | collected 2017-08-28
AGATCAGGCGCACGTCGCGCTCGGCTTTGCCGCGCTGCTTCCAGCGCGGCAGGATAACCTTGGCCTGCACGGTCACCCTGGCGTCGTTCACCGAGCATCGGCCTTTCTGGTCGGTGGCATAGGTGATACGCGAGGTGAACTCCATCTGGGTCGCCCCCGGATGTCGACGGCCGGTGCTCTTGACCTGAGGTCCGCGCACGCTCAACTCGTTCTCGATCTCCTCCAGCGTGCTGCCGCCGATCGTGAAATAGCTGTAGCTCTTCGAGATAGAGGCGCCTTGCGCGGGAAGAAGGGCCAGGCCCAGGAAGCCGGCAGCGAGAAAAGCTGTTTTCATTGACACCTCAAGCCCCACCTTGCTCGACCCGACCATGACGCGCAACGGCAAATGCGCCAATATGGGACGGTCGCGCAATATTGCGCCCGAATATGAAAAGGCCGTTGCATTTCGGATACGCCGATCGCACAAGGCGCCGAAACCGGATCGGCCCATGAAGACGACACGTTGGCATCTGGCGCATGGGCGCCACCTCGATCTCGGCGCGAAAGCGCTGGTCATGGGGATATTGAACGTGACGCCGGACAGCTTCTCCGACGGCGGTCGTTTCGTGGCGGTCGAGGCCGCGTTGGCTCAGGCCGAGCGCATGGCGGCGGAGGGGGCCGCAATCATAGATGTCGGCGGCGAATCGACGAGGCCAGGGGCGGCGGCCGTTTCGGCCGCAGACGAACAGGCGCGTATCCTGCCTCTGATCGAAGCTCTGTCCGCGCGCGGCGGAATTCTGGTTTCGGTCGATACCTATCGCGCGGAGACTGCCCGCCGCGCGGTCGCCGCAGGCGCTCATATCGTCAACGACGTCTGGGGTCTGCAACGCGAGCCCGGCATCGCCGAAGTCGCCGCGGAAACGGGCGCCGGTCTCGTCATTATGCATACGTCTCGCAACCGCGAGAGGCTCACCGACCCAATCGCCGATCAGTGCCATTTCCTTCGCAAATCGTTGCAGATCGCCGATGCTGCCGGCGTCACCGGCGACAGGATCGTTCTCGACCCGGGTTTCGGCTTTGGCAAGGAGACGACCGAGGACAATGTCGTGTTGATCGCCCGCTTCGAGGAACTCCACGCGCTCGGCTTTCCGCTTCTGGCGGGAACCTCTCGCAAGCGCTTCCTCGGCGCCATCACCGGCCGCGAGGCGGAGCGCCGGGATGTCGGCACTGCGGCGACGAGCGCCATTCTGCGCCTGAAGGGCGCTGCGCTTTTCCGCGTCCACGATGTCGCATCCAATGTGGACGCACTCGCTGTCGCGGATGCTATCCTCGCCGCCCACGAACCCTCGAGATCGACGGAATGCTGAAGCCATGTATGTGATCCGCATGAAGAACTGCGCGTTCTTTGCCCGCCATGGCCTGCACGACGAAGAGGAGAAGCTGGGGCAGCGTTTTTACGTCGACGCTGTCCTGACGGTCGATCCCGGTCGTGCGCTGGAGGACGACGTGATCGGCGGCACGGTGGATTACGGCGTGGCCTTCGGGGTGATCGAGAAGATCGTCACCGGCGAGCGCCGCTTCCTGATAGAGGCATTGGCGCTCAGCGTGGCCAAGGCTCTGGCCGACCGGTTCCCGCAGATCAAGCGCGCGGAGATCACCGTGCGCAAGCCGAATGCGCCGGTGCCTGGCGTTCTCGACCATGTCGAGGTGACCGTTGCCTGGCCTGAGTGAACCACGCGCCTTTCTCAGCCTCGGCGGCAATCTTGGCGACCCCGTTGCTTCCATGGGTGCGGCATTGCGCATGCTCGAGGAGGATCCGCTGACCCGCGTAGTGGCGGTCTCCTCCCTCTACCGCACGCCGCCCTGGGGAAAGCTCGACCAGCCTGATTTCCTCAACAGTGCCGCCGAGATCGCGACAGGCCGGGCACCGCACGAACTGCTCGATCTCTGTCTTGCCGCGGAGCGGGCGCTGAAACGAGTTCGCAGGGAGCGATGGGGACCGCGTATCGTCGATATCGATCTGCTGGTCTTTGGCGACGTCACTCTGCACGAGCCAGGCCTGGAACTTCCGCATCCACGCATGGCCGAACGCGCCTTCGTGCTGGTGCCGCTGGCCGAGATCGCGCCCGGTCTGATGATCGCGGGAAGGTCCGCCGCGGATCGCGTCGCCAAGATTGACCGAGCCGGCATCGAAAGGCTGCCTGCCGGGAACGACTGGTGGAAAGCGTAGCCACCTATACCGGTTCGGAACATGGCGTTGCGCGACGTCGGGCGCCATTGTTCGCCACGCCACATGCGGTCAGGGAAGCTGACGGACTTCTGCCGCACTGCCGGCGGTGGCTGTCCGGCGCGCCGCGCCTCAAGCGGGCGACGCGCCGGCCTTTGCCGCTTCGTCCAACACGGCAGCGGTCTCCTCGTTCATAGCACGGCCGGTCTGGCGCGGCGGCGTCAGCGGCGCCGGCACCGGCGCCGGCATGTTGCCTTTCATGAAACCGCGGCCGGCCTGAAGGCCGCCGGTGAGCTGGGCCTCGAAACGTGCCTCGTCGCGGCGGCGCACGTCGGCGATGAGTTCGGCCGCCTCTTCGGTGTCGACACCAAGCGTTTCGAGCGTCTGCTGGCCGAAGATGAGGGCCGATTCGAACGTCTCGCGGAGTTGATAGTCCGCTCCCGCCGCGACCAGTTGCAGTCCGGTGCCGCGGTCATATGCGCGGACCAGGACCGGCACGAGCGGGTATTCCGATTTGATCAGTTCGGTGATGCGGACGGCCACGTCGCCTTTGTCGACACATACGAGGACCGCGCGAGCGCGCCCAGCGCCGGCAGCATGCAATATGTCGAGCCGTGTGCCGTCGCCGTAATAGACCTTGAACCCAAAACTCGCCGCCGCCTGGATCATCTCGACGTCATTGTCGATGATCGAAACTTCGACGCCGTTGAGAAGCAGCGGCTGGCTGGCGATCTGGCCAAAACGGCCGAAGCCGATAACGAGCACCGAGCCGTTCAATTCGTCGACCACGTCGATGCCGTCGAGCGATACTTTCTCTGCCGGCGTGATGCGGCGGAGCACGAGCAGCGCCAGCGGGGTCAGCACCATTGAAATGATGATGATTGCGGTGAGCACGGCATTGGCCTCGCCGCTGATGATGCCGGCTGCCATAGCGGAGGAATAGAGCACGAAGGCGAATTCACCGCCTTGCGCCATCATCACCGCGCGTTCCAGCGCCTCGCGATGGCCCGAGCGAAGGATGCGCGCCACGACATAGATGCCGAGCGCCTTCACGACCATGTAGGCGACGACGTAGACAGCGACGAGCCGCCAGTTGCTGGCCACGACGCTGAGATCGAGCGACATGCCCACCGCGAGGAAGAACAGGCCGAGCAGGATGCCGCGGAACGGCTCGATATCCGCTTCGAGCTGGTGACGGAACGTCGATTCGGAAAGCAGCACGCCGGCGAGAAAAGCTCCCATCGCCATCGACAGGCCGCCGAGTTGAAGGGCGAGTGCGGAGCCGAGCACCACGAGCAGGGCGGCCGCGGTCATCACTTCGCGGGCACGCGAGTCGGCCAGGAGCCTGAACAGCGGGTTGAGCAGGTAGCGGCCCGCGACGACCAGGCCGACGATAGAGCCGACGCCGATGGCGATCGACGTGAAACGGGCCGCAAGCCCGGTCTCCTCGGCCGACGCCGACATCGGCGCCAGGAAGGCTACCGCGGCGAGAAGCGGCACGATCGCCAGATCTTCCAGCAGGAGGATCGCGACCATGCGCTGTCCCTTGGGCGAGGAGATGTCGCCGCGTTCCTCCAGCGACTGCATGACAATCGCCGTCGATGTCAGCACGAAGCCCGCACCCGCGACGAAGGATACGGCGGCCGGAAAACCTCCTGCCAGGCCGAGCCCGGTGAGCAGTACCGCGCACAAGCCGACCTGCAGCGCTCCGAGGCCGAAGATCTCGCTCCGCAGGCTCCACAGCCGTGAGGGCCGCATTTCGAGGCCTATGATGAACAGGAACATGACCACGCCGAGCTCCGCGACGTGGAGGATCGCCGCAGGGTCCGTGAAGATGCGCAGGCCGAACGGGCCGATGAGCAAGCCGGCAGCGAGATAGCCGAGGATCGAACCGAGGCCGAGTCGCCTGAAAATCGGCACCACCACGACCGCGGCACCCAGCAGTGCGACGACATGAACCAGATCGTTTCCGGTCGCTTCGGCAGCCATGCTCAGGTAATCTCCATTGGTGACATGTGGCGCAGGTATTGATTACGGACTATGGGGAGAGGGAAAGGCAATGGCAACCTGACAACATTGCTGGTTCTTTCATCACCAAACGGCATCGGTGTGCGGCAGCTCGGTGCTTGCCTGACGGGGTGCGACATGGGTAGAAGCTGCGGCACCCGTCGAACAACGCTTCCGAATCGATCGCAAGTTCATGATCCCGGATTGCCATGACTGACAGGATTTCCAAGCGCGCCGTCTTCTTCATCGGTGGATACGATCCCAAGACCGCGGAAGCATTCTTCGGACGCCTCGGCAGGGAGATTGCGCGTTTCGACAAGGGCTGGGGCGTATCGACCTCGATCTCGTCGACCGAACTCGTGTCCGGCGGCGAGGCTGCGAGAGCAACGATACGGACGGAGGGCGGCGACTGGCGGACCGAAACTGACTTCAACTTCTTCGTGCTCGACAAGATCGTGCTGGGCGATTTCTCCAGGCCGCTGCCGCTACGCCTCTGGAAGTATCTCGTGATGTTCGGCGACTATGTGGCGACCGGCACGCTCTTCCGGCTCTTCGCCGCCAGCTGGCGCTTCGGACTGTATATGCTCTACCCCTTCCTCATGCTGCTGGCCTTCGCGGCAGTGGGGTCATTCGTTGGCCGTTGGCTGGCGCGAGCAGGTTTCGCGGGTGCTTTACCGCTTGGCATCGCAGCCGGCGTGATTGTGTTCTTCGGCCTTCTGGCGACACTCGGCAAGCGGTGGTCGATCACCCACCTGATGGATCTGTGGTCATTTTCGCGCGACTATCTGCGTGGCCTTCGACCGGATGCCGATGCGCAGTTCCACCGCGCTGGCGAGTTGGTCGCGTCTGTTGTCGCTCGGTCCGACTATGACGAGGTCTTGCTGATCGGTCATAGCACCGGAGGTGCGCTCATCCTCGATATCGCAGCCAATGCACTGGGAGCCGATCCTGCCTTGGCGGGCCGCAAGGCGCGTGTCTGCGTCCTGACCCTGGGTTCGACCGCCCTCAAGGTAGGGCTGCATCCAGCGGGGGGGAGCTTCCGGCGGAAGGTGCAGACATTGGTCGATGACGGCCGTGTCGACTGGATCGAGATCCAGTGCCTCACCGATGTGATCAATTTCTACAAGAGCGATCCCGCTGCACTTATGAAGCTCGATCCTCGTCCGGCCGGCGGTCTCCTGCCGTTCCCGCTGGTCCGGCAGGTGCGCATGCGCGACATGCTGGAAGTTGCGACCTATAAACGGATCAAACGCAACTTCTTCCGGGTGCACTATCAGTATATTTTCGGCAACACGAAGCGCTATTTCTACGACTTCTTCATGGTTTGTTGCGGTCCGCTGCCGCTACGGATGAGGGCCGAAAAGAGTATCGTCGGCGCGGATTTCTCCGAGGAAAGCGCCATATGACGCAGACTTTCGCGCATGCCGTCTGGATCGCCGGTCTGATCGCCTGGTTCGCCATACGCTGGCCCTATCAACGGCGATCGCGCAGGATCGCGGTGGTAAGCGACGGACGGTCCTTGGGGGACCGGCTGGTGTTGGCTGCCGCCGGCATCGGCCTCTCCCTCATCCCGGTGATCTATATCGCCACGGGCTTCCCAGCCGCTGCGGACTATGCGTTTCGCCCCTGGATGGGCTGGCTCGGCACGGCGCTGCTGGTGCTCTGCCTGGTGATGTTCCATGTCAGCCATCGGCAGCTTGGCAAGAACTGGTCCGTCACCCTCGAGATCCGGGAAAAACATCAACTGGTCACCGACGGCCTCTACCGATATGTCCGCCACCCGATGTATTCGTCGTTCTGGCTTTGGGCGATCGCCCAGGCTTTCCTGATTTCGAACTTCGTCGCGGGGCTCGCCGGACTGGTCGGCGTTGGACTGCTCTATTTCTATCGCGTTGGACGAGAGGAGGCGCTTATGCGTGAGACCTTTGGCGCGCAATATGACGCCTACGCCCAACGCACGGGGCGCGTGATCCCGCGCGTCTTCTGATCACGATCTCTTGCTCTGCCGCCCTGCTGCTCGATTTCCCAAAATTGGTTATGCAGTAAAACGTGCGGATTCCTGGGCGAGCTTGATCGATCGTGACCATCGTTACCTTGAGGGTTACAGCGCGGCTGGCGCTGGCCATGCTGCTTGCTTTCTCTATCGGCGCGAGCGCTGAAGGCAGGCCAGCGCAGATCAACAACCCTGCCGGCCCCTATGGTGTCGACACGACGAAGCAGATCTATCCAGGTGACGTCTATCTGCTTCGCGGTTTCGGCGATGTATTCTCGCGCGGCCTCGACGACCTCGCGACGAAACTTGCAGATCGTGGCGTCGACGTGCGAGTGATCGGTCATGCCGGCTGGGAGGAGGCCGCATCGACCATCATCGCGAACCAGAAGCGCTATGGGCGCAAGCCGGTGATTCTGATCGGCCATTCGCTCGGCGCCAATGCGGCGATTTTGGTCGCGCAGCGGCTTCACGCGCAGAACATCGAGGTCCAGTATCTGGTTACCTTTGCCGCGACGGCGCCGGACCCCGTGCCGGGCAATGTGGAGAAGGTCGCCAACTACTATTTCGCGACCCATGGCTGGGGCGAAAAGGTCGTCGGCGGCGCCGGCTTCCACGGCATCCTGGCAAACAAGGACTTTTCGCAAGCAGCGAACATCGGCCATTTCAACATCGAGAAACAGGCCGATATCCATATGGACGTGATCCGGAACGTGCTTCGGATCGTCCGGCCCGAGTCACGCCCGGGCAAGGCGAAATCCTGAACGACAGAGTTCGGATGAAAAAGGCTGAGCGCGCCTGGGCCAGTCGGCTATTTCTGAGCGACGGAGCCGACGGCGGCGCCGTCGACGCGTTTCAGATTCATGCCGATGACAGGCACCAAGTCCTTCTCGACGCGGACCGAGACGGTCACTGTCATCGCATCGTCGCTCGCAAGACGGGCGATCATCGCACCCTTAAGTGCGGCGCGATGGAGGCCAAGCACGACGCGGCGTCCGTCGACATTGCCCGACACCACGTCCAGGCCCTTGCCGGCGGCGCCGTCCATGAAGGTGCCCCGGTAACCGTTTCCCTTGCGCTCGACTGTTGCGCTCAACTTCTGGGTGAAAACGCCCACCCGGCAGCTCCCGTCAAGCGTCATGCCGAGCGTCGCTTCGGGCGTGGAGCCGGTGAAGGAACAGGTGAATTTGGTGCCTTTGTATTTGCCCGCGACGATCTCGCCGGGTCCCACCCATTCGCCCTCGACCTGCTCGAAGAACTTCTTGTCGCGCTCATTGGCTTCCGCGCCCGCAGCAAAGCCGACGGCGACCGAGGCCGTCGCGAGCGGCAGGATGGCGGACAGAAGAGCGCGTTTCATGAAGGGACACCTGGTTACGTCGGAGCGGGGAACAACAACCTAACTGACCATGAACATCATTGGTTAATGCTTCGTCTACCCGTCTCCGGCCGCCGGCACAATCCACAGAGTGGCTGATCTTTGATCCGCGGGGCAAGGCGATCAGTCGCGCTCGCCCGTTTCCTCCTTACGTTTTGAGAAGGAGGCGAGAGCTGTCAGGAAGTCGCCGAGGCCTGGTCGCGCGATCTTGCGGAACGGCAGCGGCCGTGCTGTTTCCATTGCCGCCAGGCCGATCCGTGCTGTCATCATGCCGTTGACGACGCCTTCCCCGAGCTTGGCCGACAGCTTGGCTGCGAGGCCGTGTCCGACTATCTGCTGGACGAAGCTGTCGCCGACCGCCATCGAGCCGGTGACCGCCAGATGGGCGAGCACGCTGCGCGTCAGCTGGAAGAACCCTAAGGTTCCGGGGCGTCCCCCATAGAGCTCTGCCAGGCGGCGTATCAGGCGGCCGGCTTCGAACACGACATAGGCGATGTCGACCAGAGCTCTTGGACTGACTGCCGTGACTAGGGAAACGCGCTTGGCGGCGTCGAGGATGAGGATCTTCGCCTGCGCATCGAGCGGCGCCAGGATCTCGGCCTCGGCGATGCCGATGAGGTCGCCGCCGTCGATGACGTCGTCTTTCAATGCCGCCAGCGTGCGCCTCCCGGCCGCCGTTTCAGGCTTCGCGGAGACCAGCGCGGTCAGTTCGGATACGACGCTCTTTGCCATCTTGGGATCGTTGCGGACCGCCGCGTCGGTGGCGCGGCTGCGCAGCTTCTCGACCGAGGCGAGACGTGCCAGTCCCAGGATTTCGCGCATCAGGATGACGAGCAGTGCAACAGCCGCCACGGCCGCCGTGCCGACGGCCAGCCAACCCAGCCAGTCGGCGCGGGTGAACAGATCGCGGATCAGTTGGTCGGTCCACAGGCCGATCGCCAGCGAAACCAGCACGCCGACCGCACCGAGGAAGATTGCACCGACACGCGAGCGTCGTTTCGGTGCGGTTGCCGGTGGCGGCGTGCTCGCCACGAGATCGGGCTCGTCGAAGACGTCGATCTCCGCGGGAAGGACGACGGCGACATCCTTCAACGCACGCGGCTTGCGCGGCGTCGCGTGGGATTTGCTCGACGAGTCTGCCTTTTCTTCCGGCCGGGGTTCCGGATCGAGCCGAAAGGCGGCCGGTCTTCTCGGTTCCGTCATGCCAGTCTGTCTCCGATCAGGAATTGCAGCGCACGATCCAGCCGGATGTGGGGCAGGGACAGCGTCGCCCCCTCTGCCGTGCGCTCGAGCTTGGGCGGACGGAAACGGACGAAGCGGATCATCGGATGTGCCGGGCCGGATTGAACGGCCGACGGGCCGGCGACGAAGACCGAGCCAGGTTTATCGGGCAGGTCGCCGGGGAAGATGGCGGTCTCCGTCATGCCGTCGAAGCTATCCCCGTTGATCGTCTCGCCCGCCAGGGGGGTGCCGATGATGACGGGTAGAGTTTCGCGGCCTTGCTTGACCGTACCCTCACGCGTGGCGCGCACGGCTGCCATCGCCAGCACGTCGACCTCGGCGCCGGTGAGATCGGCGCGCGCCACGGCGCGATCGGCAAGGCGCCGTACGATCGCCTGGAGACGATCGTGGCTCTCATGGTGGATGTGGTCGGCTTTCGTGGCGGCGATGAGGATCCTGTCGATACGCCGGGAGAAGAGGTCGGTGAAGAGGCTGCCGCGCCCTGGCCGGAAGCAGGCGAGGATTTCGGTGACGGCGCGCTCGAGGTCCGACACGGCGGCCGGGCCGGCATTCAGTGCTTGCATGGCGTCGATCAGCACGATCTGTCGGTCGAGCCTGGTGATGTGCTCGCGAAAGAACGGCTTCACCACATGGGTCTTGTACGCCTCGTAGCGGCGCTCCATCATCGCGTGCAGCGAGCCGGGCCTTGCCCGTTTGTCGCCGAGGTTGGGCAATGGCGCGAAGGTGAGCGCCGGAGAGCCGTCGAGGTCGCCAGGCATCAGGAACCTGCCCGGCGGCAAAGTAGACAAGGCGCGGCTGTCGGATTTGCAGGCCTTCAGATAGCCGGCGAAGCTCTCGGCCAGTCGGCGTGCCGTCATCTCGTCGGCGTCGGCGCGGGGATCGGCGGCGGCTGCGAGCGCTCGCCATTCGTCCGACAGGTCCGCGCGGACCGGCAGCGCCGCGAGTTGGAATGCGTCCGCGGAGAATTCTGCATAGTTCTTGCCGAGAAGCGGCAGGTCGAGCAGCCATTCGCCGGGATAGTCGACGATATCGACCGACAGCCTGCCGCGTGAGAAGAGCCGGCCCCATCCGGAGGCCGATTCGTATTCGATGGTCAGCCGCAGCTCGGAAATGGCGCGCGTCGAATCCGGCCAGACCCGGCTTGAAACCAGCGCCTCGACATGATCCTCGTACTGGAAGCGCGGCACGGCGTCGTCAGGCTGGTGCTCCAGGAGGGCGCGTGCGATGCGGCCTGATTTCTGGGCTTCGAAGAGCGGCAGGCGCCCGCCATGGATGAGGTTATGGACGAGGGCAGTGATGAACACGGTCTTGCCCGCGCGGGACAGGCCGGTCACACCCAGACGCAGCGACGGGGAGAACAGACCCGCCGTGCGGCCGGACAGCGTGTCGAGAGCGATCATCGCCTCGTCTGTGAATGTCGTCAGCGATGTTGCCAAGTATGTCGTCTCTTGCCCGCAAACGTCTCCGATATAGGCGACGCGGCCAAGCTTTGAAACCTGTGGCTGCCCTCAGAGGTCGGCGTGCGTGAGGAAGGTCTCGAGATAGCCTTTGCCGGGCGCCGCCTCGGCGAAGGTGCCGGGAAAGCGGATGACCGCGAGGGCCGACGTCGGAAAACCAGCGACCATGGCGTGCCTCGCCCCTTCGTCGCCGTCGCCGGAAAGGGCGAAGGCCACGTCCTCCATCATGGGGTTGTGGCCGACCATGAGGATCGAACCGACAGCAGGCGCTTCGCGGATGATGTCGACATAGCCGGCGGCGTCGGTGTTGTAGAGGCCGTCGGTGTAGATGATGCGCCCCGTCGTCAGATTCTTCGTGATCCCTTCCAGTGTCTCACGAGCGCGGCGCGCGCCGGAGCAGATCACCAGCTCCGGCAGGTAGCCGCCGTCACGCATTGCGATCCCGGTGGTTCTTGCATCTTCTTCGCCGGTCGCATCGAGGGGACGATCGAAATCGCGCATCCCAGGTTCCGCCCAGCCGGCCTTCGCATGTCGCAGCAGGAAAAGCCGGCTCATCCGGTTTGCGTCCTTTCATCTTGCCGTGAACGGCGGACGGAGTGTCCCGAAGGCAATGCAAAGGATGTAATCCGGCAGCCCGGCGCGCGCAACAGGCGGGACGGAGGATAGGCGGAGCGTCCTGGAGGTTGATCGCCATGGGGGTATCAACCGTCATGCAGACGATGTATGAGCCACGACGAATTGGTCTTTCCGGCTCGCGGACATTTGCACGAAGGCGTGGCCGTTTGATCTTGTGCCGTCTGTGGTCGCCGAATATATAGGCGCCCATCAAAGGGTTGTGGGTGAGTCGAAATGAACGAACTCGTTGATGCCGATTACGTACCCTCAGAAGACGAGCCGTTCATGAACGAACGGCAAAAGTCCTACTTCAGAGCCAAGCTCGTTTCCTGGAAGAACGATATCCTTCGCGAAGCGCGTGAGACCCTCGAAATCCTCCAGCAGGAAAATGCCAACCATCCAGATTTGGCCGACAGGGCGTCATCCGAAACGGATCGCGCCATCGAACTGCGCGCCAGGGACAGGCAACGCAAGCTGATAGCAAAGATCGATGCCGCGCTGCAGCGCATCGACGAAGGCACCTACGGCTACTGCGAGGAAACGGGGGAGCCGATCGCGCTGAAGCGGCTCGACGCAAGGCCGATAGCGACCTTGTCCATCGAGGCGCAGGAACGTCATGAGCGGCGCGAAAAGGTCTATCGCGACGACTGATCCGAAGGCCGCGCGAGCGGATTCGGCAGTTTGGTACTGCATTTGAACGGGGCGGCTCATGCCGCCCCTTTCTTTCTTAACGCTGGTTTCAAGCCGCTTGTTTCGGGCCCGGGCCGACATAGCGCGACTGAGGCCGGATCAGGCGCCCCGTCATTTCCTGCTCGCGGGCATGGGCGATCCAGCCGGGCATGCGCCCGGCGGCGAAAACGCAGGTGAAGCTGTCGGCCGGGAAACCGAGCGCGTCGAGCAGGACGGCCGTATAGAACTCCACGTTGGTCTCGAGCGATCGGCCGGGCTTCGCTCGGCGCAGAATGTCGAGGGCCGCTTGCTCCACGGCTTCGGCGAGTTCCAAGTGGCTCGCTCCCGACCTGGTACGGCCAAGCGTCCGCAACGCCGTCTTGAGCGCGTCGGCGCGCGGGTCGCGGACCTTGTAGATGCGATGCCCGAAACCCATCAGTCTGTCGCCGTGCGCCAGTGCCGCTTCGAGCCAGGCTTCTGCGGCCCGAGGTTCGCCGATTGCGTTGAGCATGTCGAGCACGGGTCCTGGAGCTCCCCCGTGGAGAGGGCCCTTCAGCGCACTGAGCGCGGCGACCGTGGCCGAGACCAGTCCCGCGCGCGTCGAGGCGACGATGCGTGCGGTGAAGGTGGAGGCGTTGAGGCCGTGATCGCATACCGTGACCAGATAGGCGTCGAGGGCGCGTCTTGCCGCCTCGAGCGTTTCCTTGCCCGAAAGCATGCGCAGCATGTCGGCTGCCTGGCTCGCCCCGCCGGTCGGCGCTATCGCGGGCTGGCCGCGACGCAGCCTTATGATCGCCGGTGTCAGCACGACTGGAGCGGCGAGGAGCCGAAGGGCGGTGGCGAGATCGTCGCCGTCCGCGATGAAGGACAGGCCGGCACGCAGTGCTTCGACCGGCGGGAGGGTGGCGAGGGCGTCGAGGCGCGGCGCTAGCCGTTCGAAAGTCTCGACGCGGGCTGTACCGATTGCACGGGCGAGGGTTTCCGTATCTGGAACTTCGGAGAAGGAGCCATCAAGCAGAAGGTGTGTCGCCTCTTCCGCGCTGGCGTTTCGGGCGAGCTCTTCGACCGGTATGCCGCGTATGATCAATCGTCCATTCAAGCCATCGACATCCGAGAGGACGGTTTCGGCGGCGATCACGTCATCGAGACCCTGCATGATTTTCTCCTTCGCAGTTTCGCTCGATGTGGTATGTCGATCAATGTTAGTCAATCTTGATCAAGGTAATCAACATGTCGGCATGGATCGATCGGGACGAGACGCTTCGGCTGCTCGGGATCAAGCCGCAGACCCTCTATGCCTACGTCAGCCGCAAGCTGCTGACAGCCCTGTCCGATCCCGCCGAACCACGGCGAAGCCTCTATTCACGCGCCGAGGTCGACGGTCTGATGAAGCGCCGCAGGCGGGGCAGGGGTGTCGCCGAGGTCGCCGAGGGCACGATCGCCTGGGGCGACGCTATCCTGCCCACCTCTATTTCGTCGGTCGCGGGCAGCCGCCTTTTCTATCGCGGCCGGGATGCGGCCGTCCTCGCCCGCTCAGCGACGCTCGAGGCAGCGGCCGCGTTGTTGTGGGATGTCGCGGTGCTGCCTGCTCAAGGACGACTTCTCGGCTTCGACGGCTCCTTGCCTCCGATTGAAGCGGCAATGTCGATGTTGGCGGCCGCTGCCTGTCGCTCGGATCCCACGAGGGGGCGATCACACGCGTCGCTCGTGGAAGAATCGGCGGGGCTGCTTCGCTCCGTCGCGGCAGCGCTCGGCGCCGACTGGTTATCGGGTTCGGATATCGCGGCCGGCTTCGCCCGCCGCTGGACCGCCAGTCCGGCTGCACGAGATATGATCCGCATGGCCCTTGTGCTCATGGCGGACCACGAACTCAATGCGTCAGCTTTTGCGGCGCGGGTCACGGCATCCACCGGCGCGTCGCTCGCGGCTGCCGCATTGTCGGGTTTGGCAACACTTCTGGGGCCTGCGCATGGCGGTGCGACCCGCCGGGTCCGTGCGCTGGTCGACGAGGCTGTCGACAAGGGTCCGCGCGTGGCGGTGCGGGAAAGGCTGGCGCGTGGTGATCCGCTCCCAGGTTTCGGTCACCCGCTTTATCCGGAGATCGATGCGCGGGCGGCGGCGTTGCTCGAGCATATCCGACTGCCTGATCTCCTCGAACAATTGTCGCGCGAGGTCTTCGACGCGACCGGTATCAGGCCTGACATCGACTTCGCGACCGTGGCGATCGCTTTCACCTATGATCTTCCGAGAGATGCCCCGATCCAGCTGTTCGCGGCTGCACGCATGGCTGGCTGGCTCGCCCATGCCATGGAACAGGCCGCTACCGGCCGGCTCATCCGCCCGCGCGCCCGTTATGTCGGACCGTCGATCCAGGATAGATCGTGAGCCTAACGCTTGCCGTTCGACAGTTCACCGAGAAGCTTGTTCATCTCGTCCTCGAGCGACACCGGACCCGGTTTTCCGGAGGGCTGCGGCTCGTCGTCCAATGAGGAGGACAGTTCGTCCAGCAGCGCCCGATCGATATCGTCGGCCGGATTTGGCCGCTGCGGTGCTTGGCCCTGCAAGTCACGCGGCAGATAGTTGTCTCGGCCGGATGGTGGCGCGGCCG
>VFQN01006072.1_pt1 | contig 14167 bp, 22 predicted proteins | sample 3512371 | NCBI WGS metagenome assembly VFQN01 (sample SAMN10412370, study PRJNA504923) | tailings metagenome | isolation source: Replicate 2 from Balatoc abandoned mine | place: Philippines: Itogon, Benguet | collected 2017-08-28
TTGACAGGCAGGGTGGTGCGGCATGGTGTGCATATTGCCTCCGTCATGGGCTGGTGTCCCTTGACCGACCTTGTTGCTACCAGGCAGTACCAGGGTGGTGCGGACATGCGGTACTGTGATGACGTAGCTTCATGCTGTTATGCACCGACCAGTGACCCTGGGAACGGTACCGTATACGGCCTTCGTTGTTGCTAGGAAGGAGGCAGCGGACAAAGCAGAGGCAATTCTGAAGTATAGCCAGCAGGAAACCTGTTGCTATGGGACGCCAAGGCCGTGTTATGGGCGTATCGCTCATCCCCAAAGGCGAGGAATCGCACCACTGCAGCCAACACATACAGTCAGGCAGTCAGTGTTACACGGCGAGGGTTCTCCCCTCCGCAAGTGGAACGACCCATGTTAACCCATGGAACGAGCCGGAGGCTTAAGGGTCTCCAGTTGAAGAGCCAAAGCCACTTAGCGCACACGAGCGATGCGGCAAGCTGCGACCAGGAGTCTCAAACTGGGGGCCATGTTGCACACATGCACTACTTGCCAAGTCCCGAACATGCAACAGTGTGGTGGAAACTAATTTTATAACACGAAGGGGCCTCCAGCCCCTTTTGGGCTGACAGGGAGTTACAGAAACAGCGAGTCCACACTGTCAGTCTGTCACTGTTATCCCAGCTACCCCCGTTGAATACCCTGACTGCTCGTAGGTGCTTCAGCATTTCAGCAACCGCCCTTCATACGCGCGGCCGCTTGCTCGGCCCCGGCCCCGGCGGACTGGTTGCATCGTCCTGCTCCTCCTCCTCCCCCTCCACCACCCACTTGTCCGCCTCTGGGTCCCCTGCCACTCCCCGCTTCGACCCCACGGCCATGCCGCCGCCCCCGGGCCCTGCAGCCGCCACAGACACCGCCGTTAGACCTCCTCACCCCTGCCCCCCTGCCCCCTGGACCCCGCGGATCCCCTGTTGCCCCAAGCCGCCTCGCTCCCTGGCCGCAACTTCCTCCAGCTGCCTCCTCTTGGGCTCCAGCTCCGCCTCCAGCCGCTGCAGCTCCGGAACCACCTCCTGCCGTACGGCGCCCGCCGCCGCGCCCGCCTCCTGCGCCTGCGCCCGCCTGGCGGCACATGCGACCAAAGCGGCGGCCAGGCGCTCGGAGGCGGAGTGCAGCTGCCGGCGCAGCTGCGTCAGGTGCAGCAGCTGGTGCTGTGGGTTAAGGGGCGATGCAGAAACAGTTACGGCATCGGCAGTCAGAGTGGCCGATCTTGTGGGCCGGTTGCAATAACAACTTATACGGCACGAGGTGGTGCAACCCTCGGCCCTGCTCACCACGCGCTGCTTCCTTATGCCACGCGTGCACGTTAGCACACAAGACCGGCAGGATGACGGGACATGAACAACGTAAGGAGAGTAGTCCTGCAGCTATCCTGACCAATAATTGTCCGACAGATATGACCTATTCGTTGTCTAGAGCGTAGAAGTTGTCACACGTGGTCAGGCAAATCAGCCGTGGCGGCTTTGTCCATTGCCCACCCGTGGGTGCTAGGAGTCCTCGCCCCTCACCCGTCCACTAACCGGCCGACAAGAGCGGAGCTTACATTGCAACGACAAGGACCCGAGAGCGTCACAAGCTCACAACCGTCGCCAATCGACCACGCTCCTCACCTGTCGGTGCGAGGGGTCCTCGTCTGGGTCGTACCTCTTGAAGCACGTGCTGTCGGATAGGTCGATCACCGGGACGCGCTGAGGAACGGTGGGATGGGGGCAAGCAGGTCAGGGAGGCGTGGCCAACACACCGGCGGAGCGCCCTTTCCAGCCACATGGACCAAGTGCCCTCACCACGCTGGCCATGCCTATGGCACTGCTGCAATCTGTCTGTACAATGCACAACAGTGCAATCTGCAATGCACTCCCCAAGAGCTTGCAATCAGTGCACACCGTCACCCTTCGGACATCACATCGGCGTCAGCCGCCAATCGCGACACAGCCCCGCAAAAGATAACAATAACAGCTAATCTATTCTGGGGTGCCCTTGATAAAATTATTGCATGCAAGATTCAGTACCCACCACGTTGGCGAGCACTCGGTCCACGGCTTTGGCCGCCGCCTCCCCCCCCCCCACCACGAGGTCTCCCCTGTACAGCCCCGCCAGCGCCGCCGCCACGTCAGCCCGCTCGGCGGCGCCCAGCGTCACCAGCGGACCCAGCGCACCAGGGTGGCCGCAGGAGCGCACGCGCAGAGCCAGGTCGCGTGTTTCCTAACGGACACGTGGCAGGGGTTCCCCACCAGTTTCTAGCCCACCGCATGGTTGCAGCACGCACTACATTGTATGAGATGGTTATTCCTAAACTCGCAGCAGCAGACACGGACTCATAACCAGCTGTCGAGACACCTTACGATGGCAATTGCACCTGGTAAGCAGGTTGATTTTGTTACGCAGGCGTGCCCCAACAGGTCGTGGCGCTGCATGCACGCCGTCCCGTCGCTCACGCTTCCCCCCCTCCCCCTGCCCACCTGGCAACGCTGCTGCGCCCCTGGCCCCGGGCCCCCCCTGGCCCCGTGGTAGCAGGTTGGGCAGCAGTGTGTCGGGCTGGGGCGCCGGTTGGTGGTTGGCGTGGTTAGGGTGGTTGGACTGCACCATGCGGGTCAACGGCGCGTCCTGTACCAGGGGAGGCCCCCACATGGCGGCGGCAGCGGCGTCCAGCTCGGACGTGAGCGCGCCAGCGGCGGCGTCCTGCACACGTGCGTGTACGGCAGCGGGTGCAGCAGCAAGGAAACAACAGCAACCACGCACGCGCTTGAGAATGGACAAAAGCCCGGTGAGTGTACGCGTCCACGTGGGGTAGTATCAACCTTTTGGGCCGTTTACTGGAGCCTGCCCTGTCAGCGAACGGGAACAGCCCAGTGCTCCAACACAACACCACTTCAAGGCACCAGGAGACCAGACCGCCGTCCACGCTAGCCCGTCCCCTTCCCTTCAGCCTGAACCCACATCCCCCGCTCACCAGCGCTGCCGTCGCGGCCTGCACGTCCGCCCCCTGGTCGCCCACCGCCTGCTGCAGCGCCGCCAGCCGCTGCGCAATGGCCGCCTGGGCCTGCCCGTGCCCCTGCCCCTGTCCTTGCCCCTGCTGCCCGTGCCCCTGTCCCTGCCCCTGCCCCTGCTGCCCCTGCCCCTGCCCCTGCTGCCCCTGCTGCCGCCTCCTCGCCAGCTCCTCCTGCGCCTGCCCCGCCGCCCTCATCAGCTCCCCCAGCTCCCTGCCTGCAGCCTCCTCCGCCTGCTGTGCGGCATGCAGCCGGGAGCGGTACACCTGGCACGCGTCGTCGCAGCGGGCGCGCGGCCGGTTGATCTGGGGGCGGTTGGGGTAATCGGTTGGACAAATGAATTCTTGGTTTGCCGGTTGAATGGATGGATGGATGAATGGAATAGGATTATAGCCCGCGCACAAAGCTCCACGCTTTACGCAACCAAATGGCACCACCCAGTAAGCATTGCACACCCAAAACCAGCTGCCCGCTTCGTGCTATCCACCCCAAACTGGTCCTGCAGGCCCTGCACTCCACCCTGTTGGCGCCAACCCACATGCGGTCCCGCGTGCCACACGTGTCAAGCTACCTGTTTCACACACGTGCCATCCCGGCCCACCTGCTCCTGCAGGCCCTGCACCTCCCTGTCCCACATGCCGACCTGTATGCCACCCGCGTGTCACACAAGTGTCAACCTGCACACGTGCCATCCCGGCCCACCACAAAAATGTCAACCCACGTGCAATCCAGCTCACCTGCTCCTGCAGGCCCTGCACCTCCTGCCGCAGCTGCGCCGAGCTCCCCGACGCAACGAACAGCCGCCGCAGCACCACAGGCTCTATGCCATGGACACCGTGGCTGGCCCCTGATCCTGCCACACCGCCAGCAGCACCAGCAGCAGGTATACCATCCAGCTCCAGCCGCAGCTCGTACTCCGTTCCAACCACCAGGCCCCTGCCGCTCAGGCCGCACGCCGGCAGAACGAACGAGCCGTCGGCGGGCGACACGGCACATTCGGCGAGCACCAGTGGAGCCGGCTGCTACTGCTGCTGTGGGGTTAACACGGGCCAGGCAACTAAGCGGAGGCGGAGGCCGCCCCCTGCAATAGGCGCCGCCGCTGCTGCTGCTGCTGCTTGTGCAGGGACCACTGCGTTGCTCCACCTGCGGCCGCAAGAGCAGGAGCGAAGGCGGGCAAGGACACACCTGTGGTAGCCGCCAGCTGTAGCAACAGGCATACCCTTCTGCCAGACCCTGCCAGACACTCTGCGTAAGCGTTAGGTCAGGCCCATTACCCAGCGTCCAGTGCAACGACAGGGCACCACAACGGACCACACCTGTCCGTATGGCAAGACTTGACAGCATCCCGGCTTTTGTGTTGCACTGCCTGGCATACGCATGGCGCCATCTCACCTATCCGTAAGGCTACCCCGCAGCTCCGGGAGGACCTCCCCTGACAGTCCCTCGGGCGTTACGATGCGCGCGGCTGCCATCGCGCCGCCCCTGCCCCTGGCGGCCGCCGCCGCCACTGTGCCCGCGGTGCGCCGGGCGCCCCCTTGACCTGCCTGCCCCTGCCCCTGCCCCCGTGCCTGCCCATGGCCGTTCTCCTGCTCCCCTAAGCCCAGTGCTGCCTGGCTGTCCACGCTGAGGCCCAGGCGGCACGGGGGTGCGGCCCGGGAGCGCACCAGCATGACCCGAATGGGGGGCACGGCCGGGAACTCTGCGTCCGGGTCTGCAGGCAGGGGCCGAAAGCAAACACACACGCTTACGGACTGATATGACCCTGGAACCGTCAAACTTGAACGCTACCTACATCATGCCAGCCCTGTGTGGGGCAAGGGCGGCGTTTCAACAGGCCCTGGTCGGTGATCACAGGCATGCCCACGTGCATGTCATTGCAAGCGGCAGCCCCTGTGCCTTCAGTACTGACATTCCAACCCCAGGACCGCAGTTCGCAGACCGCGGCCCCACGGCCCACCTGTGTACTGAGCCATGAGCGCAAAGGTCTGGGTGCGGCGCGGGCAGCAGGGAGGTCTCTGCGGCGGAGCGTGCCGGGGGCGGCGCCGCGGGGTCCAGGGCTGCGCACTGCGGGGCAGGGCGAGGACAGGGGGTTGGCGGTAAGAAAAAGTTAGGCAGGCGATGGCCGGTTGATGATGTAGCAGCTGGTAGGACGCATGTATGGGATCGAGCCAAAGTCGACGGGACGAAGGGAAGTGGACGGGAGTGGGTACCGCATGGTCCCGGGCGGTGAGTTACGGGCCAGGGAGCAGGGGGCAGGGGGCAGGACGGGGCGAAGCAAAGGGGTGGCAGGGGTCGGACGGACGCCGGACGGACGTTGTGGGCGTCGGGCGTGCAGACGCCGCACTGGGCTGTGCGGCCTTAACAGCGCACACACCTAGGCAGCAGGGCTTGGCCCGTCCACACTGGGATGTAACTTGCCGGTTTCCACTTCACCTGTGTCATTGACTGCAGTGAGGATAGCTGTTGCCCTGGTACCCCGCCTTACCTGCGCCGCCGGTCCCTTGGTGGTGGTCACGCGCAGCTCGTAGCCCCCGGGCGCCAGGGGCCCATGCGTTAGGCGCAGTGGCAGCCCCAGCCTTAGCGGGGGCAGCAGCGGGGGCAGCGCGCTGGCAGGCCCTGCCGCCGCCGCCGCCCCTGCTGCTGCGCTGTCGGCTGCGGCCCGCTGTGCGCCCCGCGGCGGCGCGAAGAGCACCCCTAGGGCGGCATGGCCTTGGCCCTGGGCCTGCTGCGAGCTGCTCTGGACGAGTTGCACCTGTGTCGTACAGGGGGTCAGCCACACGTTGGCAGCGGCAGCGAGGACCCACCGCAGGCCAACAAGCCGTGGCGACAACACTCCCTTGCGCGAAAAAGAGAGACCAGGTAGTGGCTAGTCGGGCACAGGAGCTTTCCTGAATTGCAACACCGCCTCATTGCGGCAGTGCTGCCTGCTACGCCATAGCAAGGTAGTGAGCCTCAACCTAGCAAGGTCAGGCAATGTCCCCGCAACCGCACGCGCCTCACCTTCACCCAGCACACCAGCAGCCGCGTCAGCTGCCCTCGCTGCTCCTGCTCCTCCAATTCCTCCGGCTCTGTCCTCCCTGCTCCTGCTCCTCCATGTCCTCCGGCCACTCCCAGCCCACCACCTCACACGCCTGCCCCAGGTCCTCCCGCTCCGGAGCCCGCGCCTGCCCGTCGCGTGCCGTACCGCCGCCAACCGCCAACCGCTCCGCCGCCTGCTGCACCCCCGCCGCGCTGCCGGCGCGCTGCAGCCCGGCACGTGTGTGCGCTGTCAGCAGGTTTCTCAGCGGCCCGGGCGGCAGGCGCAGCGGCAGCCCCAACTGGTCCACAAGACACAGCGGGATGCGCAGCGTACCGCCTGCACGCGCACAGTACAGCAATAGCGCATTAGTCGTACCTCGTACGGCAACAGCAGACTGTCGCGCCGAGATGCTCTCGCTGCGACGTCTGAGCACGGCACGCAACTCCTTCCCTTCCCCGTCTCTCACCTGCCCGCACCGCCATACGCTCTCCCGCCACCACAAAGCCCCTCGCCAGCAGAACGCCACCATCCACAGGGCCCCCTCCTGCTCCTCCTCCTCCTCCCCCGCCCCGTGCCCCGCGCTGCTCCACACCCGGCATCAGCTGCAGCAGCTGCAGCCCCAACCTCCCCGCCCCGGCCCCCTCACCCCGTGCCCCTCCCTGCGGCAGCACCAGCAGCCCCTGCAGCCCCTCCGGCGGCCCTGGGTCGCCTAAGGAGCCGGGGCTGTTGGCTCCCTGCCCCTGCCCCTGCCCTTGGCGACGGGGCTGCTGCTGCTGCTGCTGTTGCTGTTGGGCTGCGGCCTGTCCCCGTTGGGACCTAGGTGGTGGCATCAGCCTGGCGGCCCTGCCTGTGAGCAGATCACAGGCGACGGGCGCCAGGCGCAGCGCTGCGGGGTACGGGGCCTCGGGGGCGGCGGGAGAGGAACGAGGGAAACGAGTGGGGCATAGCGACGGGGAGTGACGCAGCAGAGGCCTCGCGAACGCCGCAACGCGCAGAAGGCGAGCGCGACCGAACCCACACCGAGATCCGGGCAGGCTGTGCCTGACGCCACCTTGCACCCATCAAGCAAACACCATTATGCAAACTCCATCAACTATCACGCCAAGCTCAAGAAGGACGCATTGAGACGCACCTGCCGGATGTAAAACGTGCCGTAGCAGTGCGCCGCCGCTCCAGCCGCTGCCACGCCCGCCTCCGCGCTGCACACGCGTACGGCAGCCGTACAGGAGGCCGACGGGTCGTAGTCGGACGGCTGCAGCGGCAGCTCCGGCAGGGTGGCGCGGCCCTGGAGCACCTCCAGCTGGAAGGCGGGGCCCAGGTCCCTTGCGCCGACAAACACCTGAAGTCAGGGGTTGTCAGGGAAGGTGCGAGACAGATTGGTATACGGGAGTGCGACAGTGGCATGCTGAGGTCGCCAGTTGTGAAGCGCGGGCCGTGTTGCCCGTTGACCGCTGAAGATTAGCGTCGTTAGGCGACATGTGAGTGAGCAGCGGATGGGCAACAGACGGTGGGCCGGGGCATGAGGATCGGTCCTGGTGGGCGCCGTATAATCACGTTCATTCACGGCGATGTGATAGCCTCGCCACGCTGACCCCACAGTTGACAGCACGGTACATGGACATCATCTCACCCTGACGGCCGCATCCAGCATCTAGCATCCAGCCGCACGTCCACCTGGTCATCCTCGTTAACCAAACACACTGCGGCGTTGCTTATACGCGACCAACTCCTAATACACACGCGCAGCCAAACCAGCAACGCCCGAGCCGCTGCCTCAAGCTGCATGTCCACAACTTACCCGAACCCAGCCACGCACGTTGACGTATCAATCAATATCTTAATCAGGAAATGCATAGAACTTCTGAGAAACTGGTACACATGTGATGGTAACCTTGGACAATTAGCTTACCCTGACCGCCGCCTCCAGCAGCACGTCCACCTGGTGATTATCCTCATCCGCCAGCGAGATGCGCAGCCCGCCCAGCCGCCTCTGACCGGGCCGTACGACGTAACACTGCTCGTAGAGTGGCGACCGCCGCACTTCCAGCGCCTGCCGTACAACCGCCAAGGCCTCGTTGCGGCTGTGCAGCAGGGAGCCGTCTGGTCGGAGGAGCAGCTCGCGGGGGCCCGAGCAGGTGATCTCGGTGCGGCGCTGCGTGTGCGAAAGGATAAGTGTTAGTGGCGTTTCTCCCCTACATAAGACGAGGTATGACCTGCATGAAGGTGACAGAGCTGCGCCTCTTTCGCGCAGGTATGTCGGGGTAGCGCCACTGCTCCGAGCGAGCGTGTCTCCTACGTCCTAGGTCCTCTCCCAGCGTTGCGCTTGTCCATTGTTGCGGTGTGGCCTACACTTTTGCCGCGTCGCACCAACCAGCCAGATACCAAGTGCAGCAGGCACTTGTGCACACACGCACACACACCGCCAACGTAACGTGCCCCCGGCCCCGGACCTGCCCCCGCCCGTGCCCCATATCCCATAGCCCCAACCTCCACACGAGGCATGAGTTGGACCATCTTGCCAAGCAATCGAGTGTAACCCCTGACCCGCCGTCCCTACCTCAAAAGCGGTCTCCAGCAGGCCTCCTTCCCCGTCAATGTGCTTCAGCGTGATGCGCTGCATCCCGCCTCCGGCTGCCCCTCCCTCCGCTAGCCGCTCCACCATCTCCTCACTCGCCGTCACCGTCCCATCCAACAGGAACTCCCGCAGGTGCGTGGTCACATCCACCACGCCGCCCGCCTGTTGCTGCTGCTGCTGCCCCCGGCCCCCAGCCGTGCACGGCGACCCAGCGACTGCGCCCTCCCCCCGATCCACGTCCATGGCGTCTGCATCCACGCCACCCTCTGATGCCCCGCCACTGCCCTCACCCTGCTGCTCCTCGTCCTCGTTCTCCTGTTCCGCTCCATTGTTAATGCCGGCTGCCCCTGCCCTTGGTAGGGCTGCTGTTGGTTCGCTGGCTCCTCGTCGGGCGTCTCCACACCAAGCACAACCTGCATGGGGAACGGCCAAGTGTACCGTAACGTTCCATACAGTAAAGTTCGTTGACAGTTGACAGTACAGCTCGTACTAAGACGGGACCGGGATGGGCAAGACGCGGCAACGTCGTTGATGCGGCGCAGGGCAGCCACGATGGAGCTATCCTTCGAATGCGGCGAATGCCGTACGACATCAGCACAGCTCGCGTACCCGGCGGATCGCTATGAAGCCGGTGTGGCTTCGCCCAGGGCTGTCACTCGAGCCGGCGCCTGCTGCTCCTGGTGTTGTTGCTGCTGCTGCTGCTGGTGCTCCTGCCCGGGCGGCCCTCGGCCGGCCAGCGGCGTCGGTCCACCCGGACACGAGGACGGACACGGTGAGGGCGCACAGCTGGCCCGGAAGTCCCACAGCGCGCAGCTCCCGGCCCCTGCGAGCGCGCGGCACAGGTGACAGTTTTGGTTACAATCCGTGCTTGAGTGAGTGAAGGTATGCTCCGTACAACGCAAATACAATGTTCCCTACCGGATGGTCAGCGTGCTTCTCGCGGCGTCGAAGGGGAACTCCGCCGCCTCCGTCCACTCCGCGGCCGCGCCACGTCCGGCCGGGATGCTGCTGCTGCCGGTCTGGCGCCACACCATGACCTGGTAAAGGGAAAGGAGGCGCGCGGGAAACCACGCACACCCAAACTCAATCACCAGTGTAATCCTGATGCCTACACTAGATCTGTACCATCAGTTTTGGACGTACCGCAACAGGATGGGGCCCCTGTAAGATGTAGTCAGAAACACCCTGCTCACAGGTGCACTGACGCCCGCCGCCTCCGCCACCCACCCCGCCTGGACAGGATTGGGGCACGCGGGGAAACCATCATGCGGGGAACAGGACGCCCGTTTCATCCACGCCGACCGAGTATGGTAGCTGGGCGCCTGGTGTGGCTGTCGCGGCATGTCGTCATGCGAAGTGCGATAATATCCATGGGGACGCTTCCTCAAGTGAAGGCGTCCCAACTCAGCCAAAACGCGCCGCCAGGACCACCCTCCAATCACAGCACCGCATGCCAGTGCGGCAAAGCACAACAGGCCGCGTCATCCAGTCCCGAGTGAGGTCCCGGCCTGTCCCGGCTGAGGTTACCGGTACCCGCTCACCGGCGCCCTCACGCCCGCCGCCGCCTCCGCCACACGCCCCGCCGGGTCCACCTCCACCGCCCGGCAGCGCAGCACCACGCGCGACCCACAGCGGCCGCCGCGGCAGCGCCTGCCGACGGCCAGGCAATGGTGGGGTCCTGCTGCTGCTGCTGCTGCTCGTTTCCCGCGCCTTGTTGTTGCTGTTGCTGGTTGCTGTTGTGGTAGTAGGGGTTGCCGGCCGCGTCCCGCAGCTGCAGCACCAGGTCGCTGTACAAGTCGGAGCCCTTACTCAGCTGCGGGAGTGTGCAGATACCGTTACAGCAATACTGGTAGCGTAGCACCATGGAACGCACAGCAGTCTAGAAAGCACTTCGAATAACCATGCACAAGAGCACTCTGGAACCCATGTGCATTGGCGAAAGCACACCCGAGAAATGGAACCGGCCCCGTTGCACCCCAGCCACCAGGGTTCCTGTGCTCGCCACCCACCTTAAAAGGCTCGGCCGGCAGCTCGCCGTTAAGCCACGACCCGCTCATCACCGCCAGGATCTCCGGCGGCCCGCTGGCCAGCGTCAGCACCAGCCCTCCACCACCGCCACCGCCACCGCCTGCTGCCGCTGCCCCGTCACCTGCCATGGGTCCGTGCGCGTCCGATGCCACTAGACGCGCCGGCTGGGCCCAGTCCCGCAGCTGCCCGGAGGCACCAGCGGGACCAGCAGTAGCAGCAGGAGATATGGGCGGAGGTGGGGTGCCGGTGCTGCCCAGGCCTAGGGACACGTGTAGCCGGATGGCGACGTGGGACACGGTGGCCTGCGTAGATAGATAGCAATGTTCGTTAGAATGGATACTGACGTTGTTTATGGCCAATGCAGGCCAATGGGTTCAGAGGGTCAAACTGCCGATGGCTTGCGATGAAGACACGAATGACAGTGCAATACCAAACATACAGCTGAGACAGGAGAACCGTCGTGCTCTTGCGGCCCCGTGGCGGGACACATGGGCGTGGCCCACATAAAGCCGCTGCAGCAGTAAAGGCGGACGCAGGCTGCTGTGGCCGCACAACAAAATGACAGCTGATAAATCTAGCCACACGCTAACCCACCCTACTCCTCGTCAGCTCGTGCGACTGCACGTGCAGCCCGCTGACCACCAGATGCCGCCCATCGCGGGACAGCCGTACGGCAGACGCCGCCGCCCCTGCCGTACTGCCAGCGCCGCCAGCAGCCAACTGCTGTGGCGGCGGCTTCACGTACAGGTTGTAGCGGTACCCCGTCTCAACGTCTTTGGCCTCGATGCGTAGGGGGTCCCACAGAGCGGCGGAACGGGCCAGATTCATGCCGCCGCCGCCAGGTGTGCTGTTGGCGGCGGCGGCGGCGGCGGGCTGGGTCAGGCGCTGGGCCAGCTCCTGTGGGAACGCCACCTGCGGGAGGGCATGGGCGGGTCGCGACGGCGCATGAGTAGGGTGCAATGTCCTTTGCACCGGTGGAACAAGGTAAGCGAGGCTGTCACGTCGGCAAGCGCTGTGTGTACGTCACATACCACGTGTCTGCCCTGAACCCGAAACCCGAAACACAGCTTCTACCTCCATTCCCCCACTCCGCATGCCTACCGCTTCCCGTCCCCCTACTTGCCAACTCGGCGGTACCCCCTACCCCGAACCTTGCTCGCACCTGCCATCGCTGCAGTCCTTGGTGTCCTCCCACACTGCCTTCCAATTCGCCCCTCCTGCTACTCCTTGAGGGGCGGGTTATCGCACGGCCGCGAGCCATGGGCGCACGACCTCTTTTGGTAAGGAGCAACCACACAAGCACAATCGCACGTCGTACGTGCGAATCCAGTACGCCAAGGTCGGAGACATTGTCATAGTCTTCTGACATAGAGTTAAGCTCTTCGTCATCGTGATAGATGTGCTGCATGGTGCGCGTAGTATATGCGCAGAGGTATTAGCGGCCGCGCAGCAGCGCAAGCATGTAATAAGCCCTAAATGTTATTTGCTTTATTAATGCAGAAATTGATAGGACTGAAAGCGCTTTGACCCAAGACGTGAGGCAGCGATGTAATGTCCCAAGCGCCCTTGCGCTGACACTGCAAATGCAGCAAATAGACCTGGACGCGTTGAGTATGTAGCATAGCTTAAGAACATAAGAGACGTGGTTCGCTGCTCTCTCTCGTCTGTCCACCCCACCCCACCCCACCCACCCCACCCAAACCGTCCCCCTCCCAACCACCCGCTACTGCCTGAACGGCACCCACTCTATGAACGAGTCAAAGCACAGGTTAAACACCTCACTCAGCTCGAAGCACAGCGCGCAGAAGGAGCCGTGCATGGCGGCGCCCGCCTCCCTGCACGCCCTGTCGCCCTCGAGCAGTACACCGCCGCCTGGCAGCACTCGCAGCGGGGCGCGCCGCCACCCAGCGCCCCCAGGCTGGAGCCGCATGCGGAGCAGTGGGACTGGCGGTCGAAGAGAGCTGGGTGGTGTAGAGTATGGAGTCGAGGTTCATGGGGATGACCTTGACGAAGTTGAGCTCCTCGACCTGGGGTAGAAAAGCGGAAAGGAGGCGTGCAGGGTGTGCAAAGGGGAAAGCGACAAAGAACAGAGAAGCCCTGCCCAGAGTGCCTCGTATGTACCCCTTTTCCCTGCTCCCCTCCCCTCCCCCCACCCGGGCTGGTAAGTATTCTTCGGTAAGCTTTTTGCCCAAATTTTGCCTTGTTTGTCGCTCGCCGCTAACCTCGTCCTCCGCAGGCCGACCGTTTCCGATACAGGTACTTTGCCGCTCTGCGGTTACCTCCCATCACGGTTGCCCCCCACTTTGGCGGCCTCCGTGTTAAGGTCCGAGTGCAGCCCTCCATCACACCCCCTCCAATACGATCCCCCTCCGCCTGCTCCCTAGAACTACGTCTTGGCTGCCTTACCGTATGACCCTATTTCCACCAGTGTCTTTTGGTTGCAAGGTTGCAAGCATGCATCATGCACACATGCCGTGAACCCCGTGACACGTTGTACGAGGCAGCGCGTGGCTTGCACACTGTGACGGGGGAAGTCGCGCCAGGGAGGGGTGGGCCTGCGCATGCAGGGGCAGGGAGGGCAGTACTCGGCGCCCAGGTGGCCCACCCCCGGGGCAACGTCCCATGCCTCAGCGCCCTGGCGTGACATGCTGCACGAAGCGTCCCATGGCCAGGAACTCCTAGGACGGTTCATGAACACGTCCTATACCGAATGTTCTCAGTCCTTTTGTTGCATCTCGGGTCTGCAGCATACATGTTTGACGGCTTGCCTGCACTTGAGCTTGTATCCTCTCGTCGTACTTTGCTGGCACCGACCCGAACCATGCACGCACGGCAGGGCATCGTCCGGCGGCTGCTGTCGTGTCCCAGGCTGAGCGCCACGCCAGCAACCTCCTACACGCCATGACGCCAAGGGCTGAGGTAGGATACGCTGTGAGTAGGACAAATTCGGTCACTGTAGGGCGAGGTGGAGTGGGTGGGGCGGGGTGGGGGCGGGGTGGGAGCCTGCGTCGTCGTACGTCCCTGCTGGGAGCAACCGACACTGCATCATGCCGAAGCCGCATCCCGATCCTTTTAACCTTGGTAGTACCGCTGTAGCATTGTCTCTGCGTACGCCGTTGTCGCAAGTGCACTCACAGACATAGGCATTTGAATTGAGTTACTCGCAACAGCCTAGCAATTCTTACAATGGCCGACGATGCCGCGCAACTCCACGCATTTCAGGTGGAGCAGCAATTCGTGGAGGTGTTCAGAGGACCTGGTAAGGCGAATTCTGTCCCGGCGATGTGAACTGGCTAGCACATGGCGAACGGCCATCTTGTCACGTTGACAAGACAGATATAGAACTCTTTCATCCTACGTGTCACATCTTTGCACGAAGCCGTTACGCAAAAGCGCAGCTGAGCAAGTGTTGCCCCGGTGTTGCAGGCGTGTACGTGTGGGGCGCGGTGGTCTTGCTTACGATCGCGCACTTGGGGAAAGGATCTTTCATTCTAGGGCCCTCACGTTCATTTTAAGCAGTCT
>VFQN01006073.1_pt1 | contig 14162 bp, 15 predicted proteins | sample 3512371 | NCBI WGS metagenome assembly VFQN01 (sample SAMN10412370, study PRJNA504923) | tailings metagenome | isolation source: Replicate 2 from Balatoc abandoned mine | place: Philippines: Itogon, Benguet | collected 2017-08-28
GGGGGGGGGGGGGGGGGGGGGGGGGGGGGGGGGGTGGGGGGGGGGGGGGGGTTGGGGGGGGGGGGGGGGGGGCTGCAGAGAGCGGGGTTCAGTACACCGTAGAGCAGACCAAGGGTAGGTGGAGGAGCGCAGGAGGGCGGTCTGGGTTGGGGCGTTGGGGAGGCAGGCTGAGGTGCGGGGCCTGACGAGCAGGAGAAGTTGCCGAGAGGGAGGCAGAGGGCGAGCCAGGAAGGGCTGCGGGGTGGGTTAGACCCACGCCCACAGCGCCGGCGCGTTGGGGTCTGGCCCGAGAGGGCAGCACGGCTATGCGGGGACGGCCTCCTGGCGGCATGCGGTGTCCCCTTGCCGCCCGGGCGCGCCCGCCCTGCACCCGCTCGGTAACGCAACGGATTGCTACTGCATATCTGAGCGGTGTTGCGCATTGTGAAGTAGCCTTATAGTTTTACCGATCCTCCTCCTCCCCGTCCCCGCTCCCTGTGCCCCAGGCGCTGGACCGCACGGGCGGCAAGGTGGGCAACAAGGGCGGCGAGGCGGCGCTGACGGCCATCGAGACGGCCACGCTGCTGGCCAAGCTGCGCGGGGAGGGCAAGGCGCAGTGAGCGGCCCGCCAGCGGCGGCGGCAGTCGCGTGGGGCGGCTTAAGCGGCTTGGGATTGTGCTTTTGAGGCGCGTATGGGTTTGAGCTTTGGCGCGTGCTCGGGTGTGAACAGGTGTGCATGCTTTTAGTCGACGGGAAAGGTGGTGCGGAGGCGAAGGCACTGTGCCCGCCTTTGCATGTGCCTGCCTTTGCGTGTGCTTGTGCATGAGCGCCCGATTCGCTTGTGCAGTGAGAGATGGGTGTGTGCGTGGGGTGCTGACAGGGCAGGGTGGTGCAGAGCGTGCGGCGGCCAGACATGCCGCGGCACGTGCCTTGGCCCTGGCGCCCTTGTGCCATAGCGCAAATCGGCTGCGCACGCCGGCTCCGTAACGTGCGTCGCTCTGCGGTAGGGGAGGCATCGGTGTGTGGCTTTGGCGGCGTTTTGTTGACATTCGGGGTGAATGGGCCTTACTACAAAAGGGCCATGGGTGGGCTGGCTTTATCTGTGAAGTCTACTAGGGTTGCCGGTACGTTGGGCCGGGCCCTGTCGTGCGCAATGGGGTGGTGCACGCTGTTTGACGCCGTGCTGCGAGGGCTGACGGCTGCCGCATGTGCCACGTTGACAGTTTTGACGCATGGCTCGAGGCATATGGCCTCCGTGCGTGGCCACGTGGCCCACCGCACGCCGGCAGCCCTGCGCGAGAGGCTGCCGCGCCTTGACCAACCCGGCGTGCCGCAGTGTGTAAGAAAGTGTAACCGCCATTGTTGAACAGACGGCGCCATGCGGGGGGTGCACTCTGTTGTCTGTACACGCCTCAGAATAGAACCGGAGCTGTGCTGCACGCTCAGCCGGTCTGCAGCCCCAGACTACCCTGACCGAGGCCCGTGCCGCAGGGGACCCCCTCCTGTGGCCACGCCAGGACCGCGCTGCTGTGTCCTGAAAGCTGAACTCGACGCCGCTCAGGGGAGCTCCCCTGACGCACCCTGCCCCTGTGCCGTACTCGAGCGCAAATGTGTATGCCAAGGAATTAATTATGTCAGGCTACGCGTCACTAACTGAAGGGGTCAGGACAAGGCCGGATGGCAGGCTGCTGGGCGACAGGGTGCACGGGGGCCGCACGTGCCGAGCCATACAACCGATTTTGGAATATGCCCCGTCTGACGGAGCCGGCAGCAATATGGGTCGAACCATATTGTGCCTATACATTATACAGACAATTCTTTGTATGACACGTGCTTAGGAGTCACAAGGTTGGCCAGCAGGAAGCAAACTGTCACTGACAGTGTCAGTCAGCCCAAGAACTGCACTGTTGAAAGATGTAGCAACTGATGGTAGTTATTGCATGGAACAAGGAACTAAGGGCACAGGCCGTTAAAGAAAAGGCCCGCTGCAAGCAATGTTGGGAGGCGGGAAGTCGACCATCGCGGACACGGGCGGCGAGCTCGAGAGGTGAGGCATAGATACAACACTGTCACAGCAGCTTGTCACACAGATTGACAAAGACAGCTAGCGCAGTCCCTCTCCGCTTGCCGCTTGTCGTGGTGAACCCTCCTCTGCAACGCTAAGCACGCGGACCCCCCTGACGCACCTGCTCGACGCTCCCCATAACCCACAACCTCGCACCCCCCGTCACCCGCGCCCCGCAGTGTGCCCCTAATGACCTCCAGCGCTTTCCAGTCCTCGTTCCTCACAGCCGCGGCGGCAGCAGCCGGCAGCCCCACTCTCCTTCCTGTGAACGCCAACGGCGGCGACACGTACACAGCAGGGGTGGGCTATGGCGCTGCGGCCGGGCCCGGCGCAGACCCCTACGGTGCCGCCACGGCTGCCGCTGACGTGGCCGCGGGTGACGGCGGCATCGGCGTGCTGCCCGCCTTGTCGCTGTTCCGCGGCCCGGAGGCGCCGTCGCACACCATCGAGAGCGCGGACGAGATCCTTCAGGCGGTGGAGGCGCAGCTGGAGCACAGCCCGCTGCTGAGCAGGAGGAGCTCCATGTCCATGTCCATGCACCTCAGGTGGGGGCGTGCAGGGGTGCAGGGGTGGAGGGGTGGAGGGGCATGGGGGTTGAATGGCATGTGTGGGCTGGATATGGGTGTATGCGGGGAGGCAGCGCAGCTGGGGAGGACTCGGCGGGCTAAGGGCTTTACATACACCTGGAGTAGTGTACTGGCTACCGTTACTGTTGCGGTTCTTGCGGGCCTGATGTGTTTCTGGCTCCAACTCGGTCCCCCAACCCGCGCAGGCCCCGCCGCATGGCCCCCAGCGGCGGCAGCGGCAGCATGGCCAGCAGCCTTGTGGGCGGCGGGGGCAGCATCGTGTCGCCGCCACTGGGCGGATACACGCCGACCGCCGCCGCATCAGCAGCAGAAGCTCCTATGGCAGCCGCCCTGCACCCCCACCCGACGCTCCGGGAGCCGCCCTACGCCGCCGCCTCCATCGCCACCGCAGCCTCCGCCCCCGCTGCCACAGCCTGCCCTCCCACCTTTCCGGGAGGCAGCGCCTCCCACACCGTCCCCATGCCGTACGGCGGCAGCAGCGCGGCGGCCGCCCCCTCCACCCTGGGAGGGTACTCCCGCGGGTCCAGCTGGGGCGGTGCGGGCGGCGCAGGGGCCGCGGCCGCGGCCGCCCCCACTGCCGATGCCGCCCCGCTGTTTGGCCCCAGCCCCAGCTTTGGCCGCGGGGCAGGCGGGCTGCTGGCGTCGGCGGAGAATGACCTTCGGGAGGCCCCCGCCGCCGCCGCCGTCGGCGGTGGGGGTGGCGGTGGCGTGGGCACCGGCGCCGTGGGGCTGGGTCTCCCCGGCGGCGCCACCTCCCTCATGGAAGCCTACCTGCAGCACCAGCGGGGCATACCGACGGCGGAGGGGGCGGCGGTGAATGGCGGTGGCGGCAGTGCGCCGGCGGACACGCCCTCAGCGTCGCCGCCAGGATACGCGTCCGTGTTCAGCGGCGGCGGATCGCCGCCGGCGCCGGTGGTGCTGCCGCCGCCGCTGCCGCCGTACGGCATGCCGTCAGGGTCGGGGTTTGGGACGGACGGCGGGCAGGGCGTGGGGCTGGGCCCGGGTTGGGCCCCGCGCGCGGTTGACGGCGGTGACGGCGGGGTGGAGCTGGGGTTGGCGTTGGGGGCGATGGCAGCGCGTGGGGGGCCGCTAGGTGCCACGCCGCGGCTGCGGTCGGCGGGCTCGGGGCAGCTGCCGCCTGCAGCGCTGCTGGCGGCTGCTGCGGCGGGTGTGGGTTCCGGGGCTGTGCCGCCGCGGGAGCCGTTTGCGGCCGTCAGCACGGGACTGGGTCAGCAGGCGGAGGGGCCCACGGCGGCGGGGCCGCGTGGTGGCAGCCCCACAAGAGGTGGAGGTGAGGAGACGGAGCCGCTCCTGGCGCACAGGGAGGCTTCTGGGGTGAAACGGGGGGTCCCTCCCTTGTCCATCTCCTCACCGGCCCTGATCCAGCAGGCGGCTGCGGCAGCGGCGGCAGCAGCAGCGGCAAACGGAGCCAATGGAACGGCAGCGGTTACAGGGGCGTGGGCAGGGCCGGGGACGGGCGCGGGGCGGTCTGGGTCGGGGTCGGGCACGCGGCAGCTGCACCGGGGGGCGCCGGGCGGCGGCGGGCACGGAGGGCACGGCGGCGGCAGCGGCCCCGGGGAGAAGAAGCTGGGCATCGCGGGGGTGCGCACGTGGCTGAAGGTAGGGGTTGGCGGGGTGCGGGTCCGGCCGTGGAGCGAGCGACGGCTCGTCGTGCTCGGCTTAGGAAGTGGACGACACCGGCTTCCTGGGGTTGCATACCCAGAGTGCTGGATCACCACACGCGCACTGGCATGCTTCTTGTCCCCCTCTTTGGAGACACCCCCTCAAAAATGAAACGTGATTCCCCGGCACCCCCTGAACCTCACCCCACACCACCAGGTGCTGCCCGACGGCTCCTCCTCCATCGTGCAGCTGGACCGGGCGCAGCTGGGCACACGATACGGCGTGCAGCTGAGGGACTTCAGGTGGGCGGACGTGGGGGGGGGGGCGGGCGGGGAGGTATGCGCAGCTGGTGAGGCGGCACACCACCACGTCGCGTGCCTGGCCCAGCCGGTAGGCGCGGTAAACGATCTGGGGGATTCGGGAAATGGTGCGGCCGTGAGCAGCCGCCGGATCTGCAGGCCCAGTAATGCCGCCTCAGCACTTTGCCCTCATACATTCCTTCTCCGCCTCCCCCCGCAACCAACCCCTACTGCACCCACCGTGAGTGTTACTTTTGCGTCTCCCCCCCCTTCGCCCCCAGGGTGCTGGACCCCGTGCTGGGCGCCACCTACCCCGCCTGCCTGCTGTGCCGCGACGGGGCGCTCATCGTCAACCTGGACCACATCAAGGTGCGGAGGGGTGTGGGCGGGTGGTGGACAGGTGGGCAGGTGGGCAGGTGGGCAGGGGGACGGGATTGCACAGAGGCGAGTGGTGGATGGGAGGGTGTAAATGAACGTGCATTTGTAGCAACGTGGCAAGTGGAGGCTATGGGAGCAACAAGATCCTTACCTGCGCGCACACGGTACCTTGGGGTCGAAAAGGTTACAAGGGCAAGCCGATTGCTTGTTGGTTTGAAAAGGAGTGGACCAGGCAGTCCGCTGCCGCGGGGACAGCTCACCGTTACCCTCAGCTTTGTGCCCCTTTCCGCTGTGTCCCCCCAGGTCATCATCACGCCCGAATTCGCGCTGGTCAACCATGCGGAGGCGGACAAGGTGGGGCCGTCCGGGATAGTGCACATGCGCTGAACCAGCCTACTCATTTGCTAACAGTGAGAAGCGTGCGCATGTGGCGAGTGGCTCGCCCACTTGTCCTGCTGTCCCGCTAGCCGAATGGCGGACACACACTTTAACCCACCTGCACCACCACCTCCCTGCTCCCTTAATCCCAGGTCCGCAGCTTCGTGGACGAGCTCAAGCGGCGGCTGCAGCACTACGCCACCAACAGCATGCTGGCCGAGGTGGCGGAGCGCCAGCGCCAGCAGCAGCAGCAGCAGCAGCAGCAGCAACAAGATGACCAAGAACAACAACAAGAGCATGAACAGGCTCAGCAGCAGGGGCAGCAGCAGCAGCAGGAACAGGCTGAGCAGCAGGGACGGGAGCACGAGCATTGGCATCATGGAGGGCGGCAAGCGGCGGGAGGGACCGTCGAGCTGACCGGTATGCCCTCGGACGGGCAGCAGCAGTCGCCGCCGCAGCAGGAACCCGCGCGTGAGGGCGGCAGGGAGGGCGGCGGCCGGCCGCACCGCTCCTCCTCCACTCCAGCGCTGTCATCCATTGCCAACGACACCGGGAGTGGTAACGGTAGCGGTGGCGGCGGGGGGCCGGTGGTGACGGCGGCGGCCGCCGCGGGCGCCTCCGCCGCCACTGCATCCGCCGCGCTGGGCCAGGGCCCCCTGGCTCGGTCGGTGGCCAACGCACTCCGAGCGGTGCTACCCACAGCGGTGCGGGGAGGCGGCGGCGGCGGCACCGGGGAGACGGCGCGGCTCCTGGGCCCCTCCGTCGCGTCAGGGTCCAGCGCGCCCAGCTTCTGGGCCGGCGGCGGCGGCGGCGCCAAGGGCGGGCTGCTGGCGGCGCTGCAGATGCAGGGCCTGCCGCCGCTGGGGGCGACGGCGGCGGGGGCCGACGGCAGCGGGGCAACTAAGGAGGCAACCTTCAGGCCCGGCGGCGGCGGCGGCGGCGGTGGCGCCAGCGGCGGCGGCCCTGGCGGCGGCGGTGGCGGCGTGCAGGTGGTCAGCGAGCTGGTGGCGTCGATGCCGTTCGAGCTAAGGGCGCTGGAGGTGGCGCTGGAGCAGGTGGGGGTGGATGGGGGTCTTTGGGAAGGGAAGTGGGGTGGGCGTAGGCGATCCTGGTAAAGGCGTCATGCTCGTGCGTGGACTAGGCTGCCGTTGCTGGGTTGGATAGTAGGCATGTGACTTGCTGCGCACACCGGGTGCACCGCAGGGACCGTTGGGGGTTGCGCTGCGCGGGGCTTGCTTCCCTTACTGCCCCGACTGCCACATGGGGGCTTTTTTCCATGTCGGCCAGCTGCGTGCCTCGGTCTTGGCGTAGCCTTCCGTAGCCTTCCCTGCGCTCCTCTCCCTATCCTGGGCACTGGAGCGTGCACCGCAGTGCTGCACCGTCTCCTCACGCACCCCTGCCCTGCTGCCCAACCTCTTGCCCACCTGACCATTCGCTCGCTCAGCTCCCTGCTGCCGTGCTCCCGTGCAACCCGCTTTCCCCCTTCCCCTGTTTCCCCCAGACCGTGCTGCTGGTGGACGGGCAGACCACGCAGCTGGAGCTGGCCACGCGGCGGGCGCTGGACGAGCTGACGCTGCGGGTCACGCCGCGCAACCTGGAGCGCATGCGGGCGCTCAAGGGGCGCATCACGGCGCTCAGCGGCAAGGTCGACACGGTGCGTCTTGGGGGAGGGGGGAACGGGGAGGAAGCACAAGGGCACCCCGTGCGTGGCCGGAAAAGCCTTAGGGTCTTACCTGGTTCTGGCCGCTGTCCATGCCAAGCCCACATGGACACTTTGACGGCGCTGCCAGTGCCGCGACACGTCGTTTGAGCCTCCTTGGGTCAACCTGCCTTCTATCCACAGGCATCGATACCCTGCATTTGCCTTGCCATGCTGGTCCTTGCGGCCCCCAGCCTTTCCAGAACCTCCCCATCAAGGCCGCAACGCCATGCACCGCCCTCACCCCCATCCGCGCCCCCGACCTTGCACCTTGCTTTTGGTTTCAACAATCTGCCCACCGTCCCGCGCACGGGGTCTGCAACCGTGACATGCGCCACCCTCCCGCCACCCGCTGCTGCCCCATCCCCTCCTCCCGCCCCCTGTCACCCTCCCCAGGTCCGCGGCGTGCTTGAGAAGCTGCTGGACGACGACCGCGCCATGGCCGCCATGAACCTCACGGCGCGCCTGGAGCACAGCACGCACCTGCAGCAGCTGCAGCAGCAGCAACTGCAGGCGCAGCAGCAACAACAGCAGGCACAGCAGCAATTGCAACTCCAAATGCAGCTGCAGCAGCAACTGCAGCTACAGCAGTCGCTGGCGCTCCAGCAGGCCATGGTGGGTACAGGCTGGGGGCGGCTGCCCATGCGCCTAATGCCAATGTGCTGCACTGGCTGTACACCTTCTAAGGACCATGCGCTGTACAGCTAATACTCACATCCCGTTGACTACTCCTTACCCGTTCGCCCGAATCTCGTCCGGCCCCCTGCAGCTTCAGGGCGCACCCCCTGCGGAGCTGCCCGGCGGGGGCGCCCCTCTGCGGCACCCGCTGCCCCAGCCGAGCCTGTATCCCAATGTGCACCCTGCTGCTGCGGCGGCGGCGGCGGCAGCCGCCGCGGCAAGCGCGGGCACCGGCGCGGGCGGCTGGGGCGCCCTCCCGGGGCTGTCCCCTGGGCTGTTCACACGGGGCAGCAGCCCGCCGCCTTTCGAGCGCGCCAGCAGCCAGGTGGGGCCGCGGCGGGGGTGGGGGTGGGGGCGGCGCCTTGGGGCCACGGGCGTACGGCCATCGGCCCGCGTGATGCCTACAGGGCGTGGACACTTTTCCTGGCATGGCTGCGTTGCGCAAGTGCCCAAGCCCGGTCACCCCTGCTCTGCCGTCGCATACCAGCATGCGCCTGCCTTGGCATGTCAGAAGTGTGCCACCGTCACCTTCGATGCAGATGTACGGCGGGCCGCATGGCGGCGGCGGCGGCGGGGGGGCTGGGGAGCGCAGCGTGAGCAGCGGCGGCTCCACTGCTGCCGAGGAGGAGGCGGCTGTTGTGGAGATGCTGCTGGAGGCGTACTTCATGCAGCTGGGGCACACGTGGCAGCGGCTGCAGGTGGGGGCAGGGGAGCGTGGGCGTGTGGGGGTGGGGTGTCAGCAGGCCTCGGTGGGAGGCGGGACGAAGATCCTCGTACCACAGATGACGTTTGGCCATTGCGGCCGGGGAGCCCCTGGGTGTCCGTGCCGCCTAGCTCAGGTCCTGAACTTGATCTCTCCGCACGTCTCTCTGCTCCCCCTCCCCTCCCCTTCCCTCCCAGTCCCTGTCCTCCTACATCGACTCCACGGAGGACCTCATCAACCTGGAGCTGGACCAGCAGCGCAACAACCTCATCAGGTGGGGGCTACCGGCCTGGGGGCAGGGGCAACGGCGCTGCGGTGGTGCTGCCGCCGTGCGCTGACGGTACTCATAAAACGCGAGGCGTCAGGGAGTCACGGAAACGCTGGTGCCTGCACGCGAAGTGGGAGTGGGTTGACAAGCACAAGCAATAACGACGCGCTTTGGGGTAGCTGCAGCACGCCCGACTGTGCGCCATTGCTCCTTCGGGTTGCCATCCTGTCCACCCTGTCAGCACATGTGGACACGCGCATTGCTACCTCTCACCCTGGTGTGGCCCCCCTCTTTCAGTATACCACCCCGCTTAACCCCGTCCCTCCCCCTCCCTCCCCTACGTACTTTCATCCCTTCCGTTTTTCCCCTTCCCTTTCTGCCCTTGTTCCCAGGTGAGACGGGTTGACATGGGTGGGCGCGGGTGTGTTGTGCCGGCTTGTACCGTTGCGGGACGATAGGCATGAGGGTGCATTCAGTACCAGTCAGCGTTCAGCTAGCGTTCCGGGTTCTCGGCGGAGCGATTCCCAGCACGACGCAGCCCTCGGCCTCAGCCACCGCAGTAAACCAAGCCGGTACGTATTAGGTGGTAAGTATCCAGTCGTTCCTTGCTTTCTGTTGCAGCCACTAACCTCGCTCTCCACAGGCTGTCTGTTTCCGGTTCCGTTACTTTGCGGCTCTGCCGTTTCCCCCTCCCCCAGTGTGGACCTGATGGTGACGTTCGGCTCCTTCCTGCTCACCGCCATGTCCGTCATTGCGGGGGTGAGTTTAGGGGGGTTGATGGAAGGCGGTAGTGGGGCATGGGGCCTAGGAGAGCAGGAAGTCCCGCCGCAGCGGGTTGTGGGGTCAGGTCGGGCATGGAGCTACGTGAGGGGTAGAGGGAAACAGGGCCGGGTGGAGCAGCGGCGTGCGTTCGGCGCCAACCTCTCCACCGCCTGCTGCACAGCAAACGTCCCTGCCCTGTCCATAAGAGCTCCCTTCCCCTCCCTTCCTTTGGTTGCCCCCCCAACCCCTTCGTCCCTCCTACACACCGTGCCCCCCCTGCAGCTGTTCGGCATGAACGTGACCAACCACCTGGAGGAGGACTACAGCGCCTTCCTCAAGATATGCATCGGGTCGGCCTGCGCCGCCGTGGGGCTGTGGGTGCTGTTCGTGTGCTGGGCCATGCGCTTCGGACTCATGAACGGACTGGCCAGGTAGCCGCACGGCGTCGAGCCACTCAACTTGTGTCGCTTGAGCGCGCGACACAGCAGGGAAGAGGTGAGCGGTGTGGTATAGCACGGTGCAGCCGCCGGGCTGCGGCAGCGAAGGGGATGGGCGTGGGACTGTGCTCACGCTCACCAGCGACCTGCCAACCGAGATGAGTGAGCGCATAGAATCGAGATTGACGGGCTGACGAGTCCGGGGGCTTGCCAGGCGTGTGTTGCCCAGCGCGCTCGGACTGCCTAGCCCAGGGCTGGGCCGGGGACGCGGGGACTGGAGCACAGGACCCTGGGCTGGACGCGATCGGTAGTAGCTGACGGACGTGTGTGATCTATGCATGCACTGAGGGACACGTGTGCGTTTGTGTGTTGCGACAAGGTGGGGTGGGAACGAAGACGATGAGCCGACAGCCGAGAGTGTGCATTGGTCTGCGCGGAGAGGTGGCTGGTGGCGTCATGAGGTGTGAGAATCCACGTGCGCCGAGTTGCCGGCCCTAGTGGCCCTAGTGGCACGTGTTGAGTTGCAAGGGCCATTTTGTTGCCGTCTCGGGGTGGTGTCGCGGTACGACACCCTGGCTGGTTACCCTAGGTTACGTCACGTTTCGTTAGCCCCCGGGACACGGCGTTGTGAACGGGGCGGGGGGCCGGCGTCCATGTTACTGGTACGTTGGTGTCACCCACAGTCCCAGACGCGTCTCAATTCAAAGACTCGCACATCGTTCGGGGTCGTACAACGAGTCGCTTACATGCCGTGCGTCTTTCACATATGCAAGCTGGGTCCCATAAAGAGCCTCCTTAATCGAAAACAACTAGAAAAAAGCAATTTCTTGACGAGGGCTGCGTCCCTGTCCAGTCTAGCAACTCTCACCTTGGCTGCCCACTCTCGATCTGTCAGCCGCCTCAAGACCTAAACGCTCCACTCTTGCACCCAGCCTCACACTCCCCTAGTACCTCTGCTCCCCCCAGCTTTAATCTCGCTCTCTAGATCTCTCCCCTCGCGCGATCCCCAGCAGCACCCTATACGTGTGCCTGCTGCACCCCTACCAGGGGATGTCCTCCCCCTTGAACGACAGGAACCGCCCGTTGAGCTGCTGCCCGCTCTCCAGCACGCCCAGCAGCCCGCTGGCGCTCTCCTCAACGTCCACCCAGCCGTTGCCGCCTGCGGGCGTGGGGAGGGCGAGGGGGCGGAAGGAGAAGAGGGACGGCGTGGGGCGGGGAAAGGACGAGAGGAGTGTATGATTCGGAACAGGCAGCCGGCCGCCGGTGCGTGGCAACCTGGTTCTACCGTTCTGATTTGTGCCATGTAGTTAGCTCCCGTCAACCTAGGACCGCAGACGGATTATGTCCCTTCCGGGGCGACAGCCGTCCCGGCCCCTGCAGCGGCCCTGCTTTCATGTCACCGGTGCTGCTCCACAGCAGTTCTCAGCCTCACCGTGCAGCCGTTGGGATGCCCTGACCGCTGGGTGGCGGGGAGCGGGCCAGCCGACAGCCTACACCACGTGGCTCCAACCACTGCAGGCGTCCAGCCCTGAAGCCCCCTGTCCCCAGGCACACCACCCCGGTCCAGCGTTCCCCAACAACTCCTACCTGCCGCACCACCCCGACCTCCACATACCACCGTCGCACGTGTACGGCCCGTGCTCGCTCGCCCACCGCCAACCAGCCGCAATGCCGTCACCTTCCCACTTCACCTGCTTCCCCTCCCGCACCCACACCTTACACGGTTTACTCGCGTTTTACGCGTGCCCACCTATGCACCCACCTGTGAGGTCTGTGCGCACGTACCCCGGGTGCACCACCAGGGTGGTGATGGACCGGTCCTTGAGGTCGCGGGCCAGCGTGGTGGAGATGACGTTGAGCGCGGCCTGGGGGTGCGGTGCGGTGCGGTAGGGTGGGGTGGGTTGTGGGTGTGTTGGGGGAGGGCGGGAGTGAGGTTGGCGTTCTGGTGAAGGGGTGGGTTGTGACACAGCCGTGGGAAACGTCGTGGTCACCTGCTACATGATTCAAGTTTAGTGTCACCAGTACCTGTGGCGCTTTTGTTCAGCGCTATCACCATCCATCGGGGGCCCCTTAACCCGCCCGGCCCGCCGCACCTTTGACGCGCGGTAGGCGTACCCCCCTGGCGTCACTGCGGACACGGTGGGGTCTGTGTTGGAGCCCACGATGGAGGACACGTTGACCACCAGGGACTGGGGGGCGGGGGCACGGAGGGGCGCAAGGGGGAACACAGGAAAGGTCAGGAGGTGTGGGTGTGCGCTCTGAGTGGTCGCAACGCAGAGCAGCCTGGGGGGCGACGCAGCGCGGTGCGTCCAGTCCCAGCGGTGCACATGGTCACGGCCGCACGCTCGTGTGCCTAGACAGGGGCTCCATCAACGCAGCTTAAACAGGTTCAGCGCATGCCTAGTTGTGGGACCCCGACCCCGCACGCCAGCCGCCTGCAGGACTCGCTTGCAGCACTGCAGCACCTGCCCCTGCCGTGCGCCGCCATGCGCAACCCGGTTCCTCCCGTTTCACGCGTGCCCCGCACACATTGCCCGCCGCAGCACTCGCTTGCACTGCCCGCCCATGCCCCGTCATGCTCCCCGCGCAACCCTGCTCCCACTCACCCCAGGGGGCCCCAGCAGCTCCTGCGGGACGGCGGGGCAGGCGGGAGGGGTCATGGGGCGTGCTGCAGCATGTTGCACAGCCATATGGTATGCGGAAGATGGCTTGCACCACCCACCCTGCTGCCGGCCAGTGGTCGTCCCCCGCACACTTGCAGCCCCGTGCTGATGTGGCCGCATGGGCATAACTGCCGGGCGCGTTCGCCATAAACTCACGCAACGAGCAAAGGTAATCCCAGCATATTACCTGGAGCCCAACATGTCCCGCGTCACGGTACCGCCCTTGTGCACCGCTGCACAACCCTTGCTTCCCACGCCGCACCCCCACACACGGGCCCCACCAGGTTGAGCAGCTCCTGCACCACGAAGAAGGGCCCCATGGCGTTTGTGGTGAAGTTGTGAAGGAAGTGCTGCTCCGTGAAGGAGCCCAGCGGGGGCCGCTCGCCGTACACCCCGGCGTTGTTGACCAGCACCTGCCAGCAGCGGGGGGCGGGGGGCGGGGGGCGGGGAGGGGACGGCAGAGGAGGGGAGGGCAGTGGGGACCGGATGTGAGGACGACTGGATGCAGCCGTACAGGTAGATGAAGACTGGGTGCAGGGCGGTACGAGGCCGAAAGCGTGGGGTTGGAGACCGTAGCGTGTCCCTTGCTTTGGTATTGGTCCGAATTGCGGAACGGGGGTGGGGGGTGTGCTGTTATGTGCTGCGTTTTGACTCCCATGCCCAGCCACCCGCTGCTCATGACTCATGGCCCATGGCGCTGCCCAGGGCTGGGCGCCATTGGACCCTGGCTTCTGCGCACGACAGCGCGCGAGTTTGCCGAGCTGCCGGGTGCAGGCCACCCACGGGGAGGGAGCGTGTGGGAGGGGCCACCTGGCGTGCTGGATGAGGTTGCAGCAGCCTTCGCCCGAGGCCTGACGCATGCCACACCCCAACGCTGCTAGCGCCAAGGCATGGCCAACACCGTCAGAGAGTGCTACATACTCCCTCATTGAGCGCACAGACGCACAGCTTACTCATGTGGCTTCCTGCAACCCACATGCTGTCCTGCACCTCCCTACCTCCCTCCCCTGCCACCCCCCCGCCCCCCGCCCCCCGCCCCCCGCCTCACGTCCACGTGCTGCGTCAGCCCCTTGACGCCCCGCGCCCACGCCACCACGCTGTCCTGCCGCGAGGCGTCCAGGTCGGTCAGCAGCAGGCGGTCGGGGCCGTACTGCTGGCGCAGCTCCTGCAGCTGGGCCGCCTCGGCCGTCTTGCGGCCGGTGGCGATGACGCGGTTGTCCCGCGCCAGGAACTTGCGCACCAGGCCAAGACCGATGCCCCTGGGGGTAAGTGATAGTTCAAGTACAGATTTGGTGGCATAGCGCTGGTCGCGTGTCGTTCGCGGGCGACCGGGGAGTCGCCCGTAACGGCCACAATTCGTCTTTGTGAGCGCTGCGATCGCGCGCTTTCACCTGCTGCCGCCAGTCACCACTACAGTCTTGCCCGTAATTGGGTGAGCCATGCCGTCGCCCCTTGCGTTGCAGAGTGCGGTGTCACTGTCGCTGATTGAAGCCGATTGAAGTCTAACCCGAGTACGAAGCCGAATTTAACGCACTCGCAAATATACCCGTGTTTTCCTTCAGGGAAAACTAAGGGGAGTGCCCCGATAATACCCGTGTTTTCCTTCAGGGAAAACTAAGGGGAGTGCCCCGATAAGGACCGTT
>VFQN01006074.1_pt1 | contig 14161 bp, 18 predicted proteins | sample 3512371 | NCBI WGS metagenome assembly VFQN01 (sample SAMN10412370, study PRJNA504923) | tailings metagenome | isolation source: Replicate 2 from Balatoc abandoned mine | place: Philippines: Itogon, Benguet | collected 2017-08-28
ATGGAGGAACCCAGGTGGGCGACGCGGCGGTCTGCCGATCGGAACTCCATGGGAGGGGCGCTGGCGCAGCGGGCTTGCTCCCTGTAGCAGGTGCGACATGAACCTGGCGGAGCCGGGGTGTTGTGAGCTGGGGCGCCGCGCGTGGGCAACCTGGCGTACCAGCGGGTGGGTTGCGGGAGGGGGAGGGGAAGGGGGAGGAGGAGGGGGAGGGTTTGCGTGGGAAAGCAGCTCAGGGGAAGCGGGAGGGGGGAAGGGAGGAAACGGAAGGGGGCAAGGGGGCAAGAAGGAGGGGTTTGGGGGATGTGCCTTGTAGCAGGTAAGATGCAAACCGTCCACAGGTAGATAAGGACTAGAGCACCACTCTACGTTTGAGCTCAGGCACGCCACAACAGACGAGATGCAGCGCAAGAGCATGACCCGGCTCCAGCAGCATGGTAACAGCGGGGAAATCAGTAGCACGGCGTGGTAAAGTTTGGGACTCAACTGCATGCGGAAACTACCACAGCGCACTAATTGGATCGTGACACGGAGCCCCATCTCTGTACGGCAGTGGTCTTGGGCCCACGATGGCGGTTCAGCCCTCTGCGATCCAAATCTTCAGCGCCCTGCCGCCCCTTTAGTCTCCAGCTGCGGGCACTGATGCAAGGCGGGGAACGAGGTGGGTAGGGGTAGCAGGGCAGAGTGGGTATCGCATGTGTGAGGGTTGGGGAGGGAGGGGAACCGGCAGAAGTAAAGAGTGGTTGGTGCAGGCCACGGGACACCAATGCAGTTGCGACCGGCCATATCTCGTTACCCAGGGGTGTGGGGCACCAATCTTGTGTGGCCGCCGGGTCCTGGTGTGGCGGAGCCTGGCAAGTGGCGCCCTGTGCGTGCAAAAGCCAGGAGCGAAGGCACACCACACCGTGTACCGGGAGGCACACCCGGACGACTACAAGGCTCACCAGTCCGCTGGGGGTGGGTGCACCCACCCACCCACCCGCATCGGACTGGTTGGCCGTGTACTCGTCCGGGTGTGCCTCCCGGTACACGCTGTGGTGTGCCTTCGCTGTTGGGAGGCACGACAGCACAGGGTTGAGCGCGGGTCAGAGGGACCAAAGTCGAAGGGGTGCGTGCAGTACATGGGCAGGCGCACGAGAGTTCGGACTGCTGTCTCGTGCGGCAAGCAGCCATTGGGGACACCACCAACGCACACTGGCGGTGGCGTCGACCACTGCCAACTTTGGAAGGCATGCCTGGCGGGTCAACGTGCGTGCACACACCCTCCCGCATGGGACTGGTGGGCTTCGTAGTCGTCCGGAGCTGGGGTGTTTTTGAGGGGCCAGCGCGGGCTGGAAGTTCTGGGGGCGGACCGGAAGGGTAGGCGGGGTAGGTGTGAAGGGGTGGTGCGAGGGGCCAAGGGGGAGGGGACGGAGACGCAGGGGAATGGACAAGGGAAAGGTGCGTCAGGTGAGGCGGGATGATGAGATAAGTAGTACGACGTCTGGAGTGGATTTGGCAATCTGCTGGGTGGTGGGCGAAGGGGGAGCAGGGCCCCGCCCCTGCGGCATCGCATCCTCCTACGCTGGATCAAACCCTTTACCCGCCCCTCTCTCCACGCCTCTGACCCGGCCCCCACCCCGCCCCCGCCCTGGCCCACAACCCTGTCCCTACCCCTCAGCTGTTCAACCTGTTCATCGACGAGTCGTGGCGCTTCACGCACAACCGCGACATCGTGCCCAGCGTGCCGCTGCAGCTCATGGGCTTCCAGCACGTGGCGCGCGAGGTGTGTTGGGTGGTGCGATGCGGGAGTGGGATATATAGAATCCCTTACAAGCAGACACATAGGAAAGCCTGACTGCTCCTGCTCATTACTCCTGCTGATTGCGCCTGCTGATTGCTTTTGCCCATTGCTCCTGCTCACTGCTCCTGCGGCTTGCTGGTTGCTATGCCATCTGTGGCACGCAAGATGTGGGAGGTGGACGTGGAGGACGCAAGCGGGAATGGGATACATAGAACAGATCGGTCGATATCTGGATAGGTTTATCTACATATATATGCTGTTTGCTGTTTGCCATGCCATCTGTGCCCCGCCAGGTGTGGGAGGTGGACGTGGAGGACGCGTCCGGGGCCACCACGGAGCGCAAGCTGCTGCTGTGCGACGCGACGGGGGAGGACCCCTCCTGCCACAACTCGGCCTGCTACCTGGGCCTGTGCACCAGCATCGCCGACCACCTGACGTACCTGGGGCTGCACATGTACCAGGACAGCGACGAGTGCTGAGGGGGGGTGGGACCGTGGGAGGGGAGCGACGAGTGCTAATTAGGCGTGGGCGGGGAGGGTGGGTGCTGAGGGGTGGGCGGGTGAGGGATTTAGGTGGGGGTGAGGGACGGGGTTGCGCGTGTACCAGGACAGCGACGAGTGCTGAGGCGTGGGAGGGGAGGCTCGGGGGAGGGGAGGGTGGGGGGGTAATGCGTGGAAACGCGGGGAAAGCGTGTAAGGCGGCGGGAGAGTGCAGTGTGCTGAGGGGAAGGGGGAGGCTGGGAGGGAAGTGTGCTGATGGCTCGGGCTGGGGTCGATGGTGAGAGGCAGTGCCGGTGGATGGTGTCGCGTGGAGTCGAGGGAAAATGTCGTAGGCTGGAGAGGTTGCACATGTACACGGGGCCTGGGGAACAGGGCTTTGTTAGAGGTTTGGAGGAGGTGGTGTTCAGGGCAGAAGCTGGGTTGGGTGGAGTGCGCGGGAACGAAGATGGAGGGTGGTTGGGAAGCATGGAGAGGAGGTGCACACGGGGTGTCAGGGTGTGGGGTCGGGGCGCGGTTGGCGCACATCCCCTCCGGTGGCCCTGTCCCTGCCGTAACACACAAGATTGCAGCAGCAGATGACGAGCAAGCGCCTGTGCGAAGATCTGACACCGAAGCGGCGGGTGCATATGGCCATGTGGCCTTTCGAAGAGTGGCATATGGAGTCGTCGGGGTGTGAGGCCTGCCCCGCGGGTTGACACGCGATAGCTGTGGGCTGTTACTTTCTGCTGGTTGTGCGTTGGTCCTGGCTGCGTGTTGGGCGTGTCTGGTGTGGCATATGCGCACATTTGCATCATGCCTCAACAAGGCACGGCGCGCTGGGCATTTATACCTCACATGTAGCTGTATTAACCATGTCGACTGGGTGCTTGCGAAGTGAAGGTGCGCCTGTGGCGCAGTCCTGGATGCATGTATGGAGCGTGACTGTGGAGTTTACGGTGTCCCGGGAAAGCTGACATGGGTCCGCTACCTTTCTCAGAGCTGCTGTGTCCGCCGCTGCGATCATGCTTGCACTGCGCATGATCAGTTTTGTCTGACCGTTGACATGTGCTATGGGAGGCTTTCATTGCTGCGCAGGCGGCTTGCCTACCGTGTACATTAGCGGACTTCTGTACGAGTAGTGACAGACATGAGGGCGGTGTTCTTCCGTGGGGGCTTTCGGGTGACATGTCGAAGGGGCCCTCCCCTGGTGACAGTGGCCTTGGGCCCATCGCACTGACGGCTGATAGATGAACGGGTGATGGCAGGTACCCCACTAGCTGTACCGCGTATTCAGTTGGGCCTTAAATGGCATACTTAATGCCAACCTGTAAGGCTATTCGACTCGCCCTGGCATTCCTCTTCCGTAATGTGTTGATTTGACGATTGGCGCCGAGGCGGCCATTGGACGCCCTTTCTTCTCCACACAAGACGCACACCTTCCAGGCGTATTGGAAGCGTTACGATAATCTACTTGATCGGCGTGGTGTTGTCGGCGCTTTCCGCTGGCAGCTAGCCTGCCCCTGTCGGAACTGTTCAGGTGACGTTGCAAATCGCGAGCCAGGGGCTTGGACGCACTGTGTGCGTTTCCTCGCGAGGACTACACTCTCACAAGGTGGGTCTTCGCCCCTAAATTACGTATCAGCTAGCTAGCTCAGCTTGACATGCACTCGGCCGTTGAGCTTGCACGCTCACTCTCGAACGGGCACGTAAACGTCGATAGGCGTGGCCTGAAGCCGTTGACTCCAAGCTAAAACATAGTTCCTGCAATCGCCGCTGTTGCTGATGATTCAACACGTGCTTCAGCCACTCTCACGTCTCCCTGCTGTCCGTCCAAACCCCCGCCTGCCGCCCCTTTTGCCCTCGCTCCCAACCGACCCACGGCAGGCGCCGAGTGACCCACGGGTCAGACGATACACGCCCAAGCCACATCCCCGTACTTGAAGCTCAGCAGGTCGGACGGCACACACTCACGCCCTGATTTGGCAGCTCAGCGATATCCACTACCTAGCCGGCACCCGTAGTACCGAACAGAAAGTATCCCACTCAACTTACAACGCCTTGCTACCAGCAGCCCTCAACCTACTGCTGTATCCTACCCCAGAATGGAGCTGAGGCGCGCGCACAGCAGCTGTAAAAGAGGCGGCCAAGCACAGCGCCCACCGTCAGGGTCCGCAGCACCCTCGCATCGTGCGCTGGGCACGAGGCGTCACAGCAGCAGCAGCTGGCTGGCGCTGGTGGTGGTGGTGCTGCTGGGCCTGGGCTGCCCCCAGCTGCTGCTGCCCCTGCTGCCGGGCCCCAAGGTGGCGGAGGCGTACGCGCCCTTCGACCTGGCCAACTTCCAAAACGAGTATGCGTGCAACAACCTGACCACGCGCATCGTCAGGTGCGTGGGTCTGTGTGAGAGGGGCCCACGGGTCTATCTGCGTGCCAAACGAGCGAGGATGGAGCTGGTGCCGGCCCTGGTGGGCTGCGCGGCTGAAGGGCCTGCAGCCAGCCACCAGCCACTCCTTGAGTGTGACCTCACGGCCCGGGGCGCGTTTGTGGATAAACGATGAACGCTAATGGCCAGCCCTCCCAAGCGCCGCTTCGGTATTGCGTTGCGTTCAGGTCGACCCTCGCCCTCGACCACCTGCTGTGCACCCTCCCTTACTGTGCACCCTCTTACCGCTGCCGTTTATGTGACTTCCTGACGCACGGTACGATCTTTTCGCGTTTCACGCCGTACACCCTGCCTCAGGCCCCGTACACTGTCTGAAGTGGCGGCTGCCGTACAGTCCCACAGCCACGTGATGGCGGTTGGCGGCGGTTGGGGCTGGAACCAGGTGCGGAGGGGGCAAAGGGCGGTGGGCTGTGCTTGGTTTGACACCATGTGCGGCTCGACAACTGTGGGCTGTGGTAAGCGTGTCCTCCACCACGTGTGAGGACCCCCATGGCGCAGACTGCCGCCGCAAGACCATTACCATGGGAGACGGGGCATCGTCGTATACCCCGACCACCAAACACCCCGCCCGTCTAGCTCTTCCCTCTCGCTCCTTGATACTGACAACCGGCCTCCTTTGATCCCTACACGCTGCTTGAACCCCCGCAGCCCTTCTGGTGCGCCAGCAACGGCACCACGGCGCCCTCCCCCAACGGCTGGAACGACACCACCATCGCGGCCTTCGCCAAGAACACCTCCTCCTCCACTTCCACACCTCCACCCACCAACGGTCCAGCCAACATAATCATGTCCACACTGCGGCCCCTGATCATTGACGTCAACGAGACGGAGCAAAGCGTCGTTGTGGATGCAGGTGCGCTCGGCCCAAAACCAGCCTGACACACAGGACTGCAACCCCTGCGAGTACGTGCTTCGTTACCGCTACTAGTACATACCGCTTTAGAACAACGGTCGCCACCGCCAGAGGTACCCTGTCTGCACCCGCAGTCAATGCGTACAATGATCCGAGCCAACTTCCGATTGCCCACACCTCGCTCTCGCCCCCATAACCAGTGCCCCACAGCTTCGCCCGCTGCCAGGCATCCGGGGCACGTGCGTAGTAGTGCTTGTGCTAGCTACCTTTCATATCACCTAAACCCGCAGTTCCAAAGCCCTTTCTTGACACCCTGCTGCGCTCCACTTAACCCACACCAGGCATCCGAACCATCGACCTGCTGCGCTACCTGGCCAACTACGTGACGCCCACCGCGCCCTCCGGCTGGACCCTGCCCGCATTCCCCTGGTGCGTGGGTACCGGTGTGTGCTGCAGCTGGCTCCTTTCCGCTCACACCCGCTGCCGGCTCCCGTCTCCCCACGTCTTCGCACACGTCTCGTCCACTTGTGCGCTCCTGCTACACCCCTGCCGCTGCCCCAGGTTCGTGTTCCAGACGCTGGGCGGCGCTGTGTCCACCGGCACTCACGGCAGCAGCCAGCAGCACCACTCGCTGTCCAGCCAGGTGGGGCACAGCGTGCAGGGGTAGGTGCTGGTCAGGGGTGCGTGATGACACAACTCACTGTCCAGCCAGGTGGGTGGCGCACAAGGCGTGCATGGGCCGTACATCACGTGCATGGGCGGTACATCACGCCGCCTGTACGGCCCATGCGCGTGATGTACGGCCCATGTACGTGATGTACGGTCCATGTACGTGATGTACGGCCCATGCACGTGATGTACGGCCCATGTATGTGATGTACGGCCCATGTACCAAGGGGGCTGTCATGCTTTAAAAACTTGCGCAGCCCCGTGCGCTTGCTCGCTGCGACTGAACTGAGCACTGGAATTGGCACGTACGCCGAGGGGACAGTACGATGCACAGGGCTGTCCTTTGGATAGATACACCCAGATCGCCTTTTGACGACGCGCAACCCATGACCGGTGTGGTGGGGGGAGGGCTGCAGGGGTGCTGGTCAGGGGTGCATGGTAACAGGGAATGAGGCAGGCACATACCCTGCCAACGTTTGCAGAGCACGGTAAGATGGAGGCGCCACACTGCACAGTTCCCGTACGTCTTTTGGAGGCACCCAGGCCGTCACGTCGGGACACAGCCTATTGCGCTATGGGTGGTGGTTCCTTTGAGGGGACCCTGCCCTCCGTCCACCCCCATCACACCACATTGGTGCTTCGCGCCTGGGACCCTGCTCCACAGGCGCGGGAGCTCACGGCAATGTGCGCCAGCGGGACCACAGTACTGCTGCACGCATGGAACATGCAAAGCTCGACAGCGAATACCATTTCATCCTGGAATTCTCCCATGTGTACATGCCTTGCCCTCTCGTCCCCAGGTCCTGGCGCTGACTGTGGTCCTAGCCAACGGCACCACCCGCACCTTCTCCAACACCACAGACCCCTTCCTCATGCGGGTGAGAGCGCGAGGGAGAGCACGTGGCACTGACACGCATGCGGTACGCCGCGGACCCCACCGTGTCACGACACCTGCATGCATGCATGCGGTGCTCTCCAGTGCCTTTAGAGCCTGGCTCGTGAACGCGGATCTTTACGAGAGGGCCCTCCTGGCCGCGTACCGGTATGCTTTAGTGTCCTGTCCTTGGCACCTAGCCCCACGCGCCCTGCAATGTACTGTGCCCCTTTTCAAAACCCCAACCCACCCGCCCCCGACCCAACTCAGGCTCTGCGTGTGAGCCGGGGGAAGCTGGGCGTCATAACCCACCTCAAGTTCAGGATCATGCGGGAGGTGGGTTAGTGCGTTGCCGCCTTGGTTGCACCGCCTCCCCCTGCCCCCATGCGGGAGGTGGGTTGCCGCCGCACCACCTTGCCCTGCCCCCATCCAATTCACAGCAGGCCTGCACAGCCCCACACCCAGCCTCGTGTGGCCACACCACCTGGGCTGTGACACAGCGTGCCAGGAGCCTTACAGCCCCGTCGGGCCAGCACGGCTTAGGCTTGAATTCGGCAATCGGCAACATCACACACACCGCTCCGCAACAACTGCATCGCTACACACCGCTCCGCAACTAACGCTATACACCAGTGCAGTGCCCAAAGCAAATCTGCTCCAGTTCGGCACCCCTGAGACCCTGACGCATATGACACGCTTCGTGCCAAACAACACGTGACACCTGCCACGCGCGCCATTAGCTGGACCTGCCGCGTGCCGAATGACACGTGTCGACCCGCCCGCCCCGCCGCCCGCCACGTGTGCGTGTGCAGATGCCTGTGACGCGCACGCTGCGGCGGCTGTCCGCCTCCCAGTACTTGGACCAGCTGCGGGCTGCTCAGTCGCAGTGGGCCGCCAACGGCACGCTGCCCTCGTGGTTCGACGAGACGGAGTGGTTCTGGGTGCCGCAGAGGCACGAGGTGCGTCCTATGCATGGGGTCTGTCACTGTAACTGTAACCTATCCACCGCCAGTGTCGCCGCCGGGGCACGAGGTGCGTGCTGTCCACCGGCACAACCTCACTCCGCGCGCTGTCTAGCCCCCTGTTTAACGCCTCGAACAGTCAGCATGCACGCCCGTCGACTCACTGCTGCGCCTGCGGCACAGCACCACTTGCCACTGTGACCCGCGACACCGTTCCTCCCAACCCTGCTCGAATGCAGCCCCCTAAGCCTTCACCCCTTCGGGCCCCACGCTTTGCGTTAACCCATACACCCCTCCCCATTTTCCCCGCAGTTCCTCATGGTGTCGTACACCCGGGGGGACTCCCCTGACGCCGCCGAGCGCCTCCGCGTGCTGGAGGCGTACGCGGGGCAGGCAGCCGCCACCACCGCCTTCAACACCTCCCTGCAGGTATGGTACGGTGTCCTGCCGCAATACCTCCCTGCAGGTGTGACATACTACTACGAGCGTGGGCCGGTGTGCCACCGACACAGCTGTAAACCTAAGTTGTTGAAAGAAGAATCGCTTGAGACAGCACGCAGCAACCTTGTCTGCAGGTTTAGCCTCGGCCGCCAACCTCACTAGTAACTGCCCACGTCATACTGCTTCAACTCTTTTCGCGTCTCACTACACTGCATCCGCCTTCCACACCTCCCTGCAGGCGCTGCAGGCGGCGGTGAAGCGCGAGGGGGCCGAGGGGGCCACCATCGACGGTGCGTGGGTTATGGTAGCTCATCAACCTGGGCATATGCAGTTGCAGAGAAGCACTACTGCGCCTACGCGTTGCCCATTGCTGGATGGTCAGCCAAACGGCGCGATTGCCCACCGGGCCCCTGACAAGACATCCTCCTATGCCCCAAGCAAGCAAGCCCCCGCGCACAATCCCATTACGGTACGCTTCCCCCCACGCCCCCCGCAGATTGGCCGCTGCTGACCAACGTCACCTTTGACCCCCCGTCCCCACACACGTTGTCGATACACCTTCCCCCACACCCCCACACACCTCTTCATGAACCCCTGCAGATTGGCCGCTGCTGAGCAACGTCACTTTCGACCCCACCACCAACATCTCCACCGTCGCGCTGCCGGTGCTGCGCCGCCTCAATGAGTCCGTCATCAACGCGCCGTGGCAGCAGGCGTCGGAAGTCGGCAACAGCAACAGCAGCAGCAGCAGCGCCAACGCGACAACGTCAAGCGGTAATAACTTTGGTAACAGCGGTAACAACAGCAGTAGTAACGCAACGGCTGCCGCGGCTCCTGTGGTGACTGCTTCAGAGGGTAAAAGCGATGGCAGCAGCAGCAGCAGCCGGTCCGAGACGCTCAAGCAATTCTCCGCGACCGTTACGGATGGTGAAAGCAGCAGCAGCGTTGTCAGCAGTGGGGGTGACAGCGGGGGTGACGGCACCGGCAGCAGCTGGCTCCTTGGCCGCCTGAGGTCGAGCAGGGAGAGGAGCAATGGCGGCAGCAGTCGTAGCAACAACAACAACAGCAGCAACAGCAGCAGCAGCAGCAGCAGCAGCAGCAGCAGCAGCAGCAGCAGCAGCAGCAGCACCGTCGCGGGTGGTGGTTCGGGTGCTGGCGGAGGTGCTGGTGGTGGTGCTGGTGGTGGTGCTGGCGGAGCGGTTGCTGCGGGAGAGACGTGGAGCCTGCCTGAGCCACAAGACCCGACAGGTAAGCCGCGGGAAGATGCCATGCACGAACACATCGACACCGTACGGTACGGCCAATCCAGTTGCAAGTGTAGGTGGTTTGGGGAAGGCTGCGAAGTGGGTTCGCTGCATTAAGGCAGACTTCTACAACTTTGGCGCTTGCGCCCTTGTCCCTTTCCTCCTCCCCTTGCTGAGCGGTGTCCTACGGCCTGTCCATCGCAATGTACATACGAACATAATATCAATGCCCCTCTGGCCCTCTCTCCCCCGTCCCCCTTGCCGTGCAGTGTTCTACGGCCTGGCAAATATGGCGGACGCCTACATCGGTGAGTGCACGGCGGGGTAGGTTCACATGCAACACCAGTGTGTTAGTACAACCAGGTACGACACCCAGTGTACTGCAGGGGGAATGGGCAAGAGCTCCTCAACCTGCTGTCCTTCGCACAGGCGTACAGCACGAGTCCCGCGCCCCACACATTGCCGTAGTGTGCACCAGCCCACTTGGACTGCCCGCACCCGTGTCCTGCCCCCCGTTCAGACATCTCCCGCGCCGGGGTCTACTCCATCGCTCGCAACGCCACGGCGGAGGCCCTGGACAGCTACCTGTACCAGCCAGAGGTACGGCAGGGGTGTACGGCTGTACGGCACAGCTGCTTGAGTACGGCACAGCGGGTGGGGCAGTACGGCACGCTGTGGTTCCGGTGTTCGTACATCGCTTTAGGCTCTCGCGTGGGAGCCATCTTGGCCACGTGATAGCAGCAGGCTGCAGCGACCCCCTCTCCAGCCGTAGCAGGCGCGTAGTGTGTGGGGGTGCCGCGGATTCGCAGGTAGTAAATGCTGTGCCCCTGCCCGTGCGCAGGGCATCTTGGAGATCAACATCCGGCGAGTTGCGTTCGACCAGGTGCGTACGAGCCATCTCTCCACTCTATGTTGAGTGCATGTGGAGATGAGGCGTGCTGCTGAGGGTTCGATCGTGTACGCTGCACTCGAAATGGATCGATGCACCCCCTCCCGTCCTGCTTGTCATGCACCTGCGTGACGTATCCAACCCGCAGTACGAAGCTGCCGTACCCGTGGCCTCCATGGCGGACTGCTGGGAGGGCCTGCTACAGCTGCTGTACGGCAGCGACAACATCGACGGCGACAACTCGCAGTACAACGGTACGGCATCGCCGCTCAGCCTGCCCATGAAGCTAAACGTGACCGAGCCGGGGAAGAAGCCAGACTACGGCTTCAGGAGGTGAGCGAATGCAACACTTTCCGACTTGAGTTCCCGGTGTGCACAGTGCACCTTTGTGGCAGTCCCGAAGTTGGGATGCGGTCCGTATGGAGTGCCTCAGGTTCCGTGGGCTTTTCAGCAGGGTGCCCTGATACCTTCCTTCAGGTGTGTTGCACGGGCGGCTGTGAGCACGGTTTCTCGAAACCAACTGAAAGCCCACTCCCCCATCCGGTAACACACATCCGGCAATCCAGCGTCTCCCCTTGCGCCCACCTGCCCCCACCCCGACCCCCACCCCTTCAGCAACCCCCTCATCCGCTCCACCGGCCGTGAGGACGCCCTGCTGAGCAACACCCAGGACCAGCCCCGCCTGTGGATTAACATTGAGGACTACCTGTACTACAACAGGTATGCAGAAGAGCGACATGGCTTTCCGTTCTTAGTCTGGTTAAGAGTATAGCAGGTGTGTGTGTGTGCGGGGCCTGCAGCAAGGCGCCGGGCACAAAGTCGCCATGACATGTTGCGGACGCGTTGTAGTGCCCCTGACGCGTCTGAACTGCATCCGCTAGAAGCATACACACCCTTTTCAGTCGCCTGCCGCATGTACGCATTCTCCGCTGTCGCCTAGCCTTTTGTGTCGCTGTGCGTTGTCGTCTGCAGGCTGACCCGCCGCTCCAACGTGGTGTTCAAGGCGCTGGTGGGCTACCTGCGCAGCGACCCCCGATGCGGCAAAAACAGTCTCACGGGCGCCGGGGCGCGCATGCATTGGGGCAAAGCAGGTGCGGAGGAGCAGATTCGGGGAGGGCAGGGAGGGAACAATAATGTAACATGCCTTAGCAAACACCTAGACCTGAGTGTGCAGGATCAGGACGTATTGGGTGCACCGCAGGAGGCTTGTGGCTTGCTCTGCTCTCCATGGCACCATGGCTGATGGGTTACCAGCAGTTGCCCTCACCTGCCTCACGCGCGCGTGTCACATGCACAACATTGCGTAGGCTGGCCGGACGCGGGCCGCTCGAAAGCTGCACCTGTGGGCTTGCTGCTGCGCCAACACACTGCGAACTAACACGTTTGGCATGTTGTGATGTGTACCACCGCGCAGGCTGGCCGGACGCTGGCTGCTGGCACGGCGACAAGGAGTTCCCTGACACGTGGTGCGACTTCGGGTGTGCCGTACAGCAGTTGGACCCCAACGGTAAATTCAGGGACAGCGCCCCCGACCGCTGGACGTGGGAGGGCGTGGACCTGGCGGGCTGCTGTACGGCAGAGGGTTTCAACGCCACCCGCCCGGGATGCACGTGCACTGTACGGCACGCCCGCAGCGCGGAGGACTGCCCGCCTGCGCCGTACTACACGTACCGCTAACCGAAAATGTGGTTGGTACCTACCATAAACCATACAGCTACGGACACAATTGGGACTAAGGAGCATTTATCCGGTTGATGTTGGGATGAGATGGCGGGTTGATTGGGGTGTCTGCTTCAGGTTCTGCTTTGGAATTGCCTTGCGCATGAGGGGCGTTCGTTGGAAGGGGCGATGATGGTACTGGGGAAATTTTGTATCTTGTACTTGTTACTGATTGGGAGTATACTAGTGTGCGGCTGCCGCGTGAGCAAAACGCCGGTCAAGGGGTAGTGGAGGGTTCTGGACAGTTGTACCGTTGTACGTTCTGGTTGGAGTAACATGCGTTGAGAACTGGCGGGCGTTACAGTCCAGCTGGTAAGGCTGTGAAGATGCCCAAAACCCCGGCTTACAAGCACGTGTCTAACGCCCTGAAGGTCGTGCTGGTCGTTAAAGGCCCGGAATGTGCTCAGTGGGTTCGAGCGCTTACCGGTACCCGTCGTGCTGGCTGTGCCAGAAGCTGTAACGCTTGTGTAATGTAAGAATTATCGGCGACACGTAGCATGTCGGCTTGGGTACCCTAGTGTATGTAACCAGGCGATATTTCATTCATGCCTGCCAGGTCCCAGTACTGGACTGATACCACACCGATACCGGGGTAGGACAGTACCGGTACTCGGAGGCAGGACAAGACCCGCACAGCCGGGGCGGGTGGAGACAAGAGAGCCACGCAGCTCCACGTGCAGTTTTTGCACAGTCAACCGACGACCGTTTCCAGCCGCACAACACTGCACACACTTCAGTCACAGTACAAGAAGTCGGATCCTTGGGTATGGTAGACCACCTCTGTCACCAGCAACCGGTACCGAGCCTCAACGTCAACGGGAGCAGGGTCCTAAGCCAACACGCCACAACCTGCCAGGAACGCTCTTGCCTTGCTCTGCGCACATGCACGCAATCTTCTGTATCTCCCGCACGTGGATTGTTTTTTATCACTCAAACTTATCACTTTTATTTCACCACTGCGTCCACATCCTGTCGCCACATCCCCTGCTGTCGCCACTCAACACACTTTTTCTTCCGTTTGCGGCTTACGAAGCAACAACCACGCCGTGCAAATGATGCCGCCCAAACCGTACGATTGGTAGATCAGAGGGGCGTTCAGTCCAACACCGCCGCAAATTGCCCTCAGTCGCCAGCGTCAAGCAGGCCACCCCGCAACACTCAACAGCTCAGCACAACAAATTCAGCAGCCGCACCGCAACACCCGCTCTCCGTCCGTACTGTACAACAGGGGCGTCCCCCGTCCCCGTAATGTACAACAGCCCCACACCTCAACGCTCCTCCCCCTCAACACCTCCTCCCCTCCCAACCCAGCCACCTCACACAATCCTAACCACCAGCCCCCGCATTAGTAATCGTACGACGGGTCCGGGGCGCTGTACATGGTCTTTACGTTATCGAACGGCACGAACGGGTCGGCGGTTGGCTCGGCCAGCAGGCGATCGGGGTCGATGTACGACGGCGGCCTGCTGGACACGCGGCCGCCGTGCAGGAAGGAGTCGCCGAACACAAAGTAGATGCCGGTGAAGAGCAGAGAAAAGGCCAGCATGAAGGGCAGGAAGCCCAGGAACACGGAGCCGCCCAGCTGCAGCAGCAGCTTGCCGCGCGGGACGAGGCCCTGTGGGTTAGCAGTGGGCACGGAGCGTCAGTCGTTCGAAACAGACTCGGCTCGACAAAGTACGTGTGGCTGTCGGTACCGTAAGTAACTCGGGCCTGGTACTGTGGCTGGCAGTGAGATGAGGCTGAGGCCCTGCAGGAAACAGGACGACGAAGCGCTCAACCAACCAGTGTCATGTCATGTGTGTGTCAACCCA
>VFQN01006075.1_pt1 | contig 14157 bp, 19 predicted proteins | sample 3512371 | NCBI WGS metagenome assembly VFQN01 (sample SAMN10412370, study PRJNA504923) | tailings metagenome | isolation source: Replicate 2 from Balatoc abandoned mine | place: Philippines: Itogon, Benguet | collected 2017-08-28
ATCCTAGGAATGCCTCTTGTGCAATAACGCACTGCCTAATTCGCTGGCTTACAGATGGTATCAGAGCAGGTCACGGGTTCGATCCCCACTGTCTGCTGGGAGCACCTTCAATGCAGAAGGCCCACGCATGTGGGAGCACCTGCAATGAAGAAGGCCCATGCGAGCGGGGGTAGTCCTGTGTTCGATCCTGGCTGGGCGCGATTCAGATCCGCGGTCCCAGTGCTGCGAATGTAATAGGCTGGTACTTAACCAATCGAATGGTACGCCCTTCGAGGCGGTTGAGGTCAGGAGATCGAAACCCACTAAGCCCAAAGAGGTCCAAAGAAGGCCCAGAGGCATGTAAGACCTGAAGAACAGGCAGTAGGAAAGGCCGTGGAGGCTGAGTACTGATATCCCTGACTCCCGAGGACGGTCGTAGTCAAGTGGGGGGGAGTGTAAGCGGCTGAGAGCTTACAATATATGGTACCAGTGGATGGTGACCGATAGCTGATAAACAGCTGATCCCTGACATCCTAGGAATGCCTCTTGTGCAATAACGCACTGCCTAATTCGCTGGCTTACACATGCCTAGTACGAGTGCCGCTGCGAGGTAAGACGGACTAGGGCGAGTAGCCAAGCGCATCCTGGTGGCCCAGCCCTGTGCCCGTACAGTGCACGTGCACCGCACTGTGGCTGCCGGCCGCCACAGTAATCCGGCTCATACTGCCGAGTGCCGTGTGCCGTGTGCCGTGTGCCGTGTGCCGTGTGCCGTGTGCCGTGTGCCGTACATCGCACTCAACTGCATTAGTATGACAACATCATCCTTGGTAAGCCCGGCCCAGGCACTGTCCAGCCGAGCGGCGTTGTGCGGCCAACAGCAGCAGCCCGACGTTCTTGCTAAGTCCGGCCCATATGAGGTGAACGGCCTTTCGCACTCCACAGCAACTGCACGACATCATTGGCAAGCCCAGCCCAGATACCGCCTCTTTGAGCGGCTTTGGAGGGTTGCGCACTTACCCCGCAGTGCAGTAGCCGCTTGGGTCTGTGGCGCACGGCACTAGGTCCAGGCGCAGGGAGGTGGGCGCCGCGGGGACCAGGTTACCGCCGGCCGGGTCCTGCGGTGCGTGAGCGGCGGGAGTGTCACAACAGCAGCAGCAACGCAGCTGCCAGTCCGGTAAGCCACTGCACACCTCCAGGTTGTGTATGTAACCCTTTTGGCAGCCGGTCGCCCGCAAGAAAGCCACTGTGCGTGCCTGCGTTGCCTTCAGTGTGCGGCTGGGTTACCCTATGCACCGCTGCACTAAATAAGCACGCATGCTGGGACCGGCCCACGCTGACCACACTGCCTCCATCGGGCTACGACACACGGGTGTGGCCCTACAGCCCCCCAGGGCCCTCACCGCCCCGCCGAAAATGACAAATGACGGGGCGTATCCGTTGGCGGGGTCCAGGGGCAGCAGCGAGATGGTGGCCGTGTTGGGGTACATGGTGCGGTACCTGTGGGTTGAGGGTTGGGGTGTGGGATAGCTGTGGGTTAGCGGTAAGGCATGGAGTGAAATAGGGCAGCAGCGAGATGGTGGCGGTGTTGGGGTACATGGTGCGGTGCACGGCGTACAGCGTACGGCAGCGTGCAACAGTTACGTATGCGTACGACGCGCAGTATCTGCATGTACGGCAGTCACGTAATGTACGACTGACAAGGACTGTGCCGGTACGGTGTGGACCCGAAGCAATGCGGTCTGCATAAGGAAGATGTACACACGCTTTTCGTTGCAGCAGTGGCGGTAGGGGCAGCACTTTCCACACAGCCACAGCAAGGCTGGTAGCTGCCCCTTGGCACCCCAGGCTTACGAGCACAGCATTACACTCACGGCCATGAGGCGGGCAGGGGCGGCAGGTCCCGGAGCACATTGAATGCGCCGTCGGTGATGGAGCCGGCGGTGTCGGCCCACCACAGGACGTCGCCTGCGGGTGGGTGGGCCACGAGGCTCAAATCTCAATCCGTCTTTCCACCACGTTAGTCAATTGAGAATTGCCGCTTCTCACCGTATGAGGCCAGGTTCATGGACAAACGTGTGCGGGGCGTGTGTGGTACGAGCAACTCCGACGCCCACCAACCGAAGAACCACATGCATGCCTGCCTGCGACGAACGGTGCACTGCAGGGCATCCCTCAGCAGCCCGCCCCCACGCACCCTTGGGCAGCAGCTGCACGAAGGGGTACCAGTTGGGCCCCGCCGCCGCTCGGAACGTGGGCGGGTAGGGCGCGGGGGTGTTGGGGGTCCCGGCAGGGGCCGCGGGGTCCCACAGCTCTGCCACTGGGGGCCGCGCGCCGGTGTCGCAGAACTCGGTGCCGCCCACAAGGAGCACCTGCCGGACCAGGGTGGGTGGAGGTACCGGTAGGATCGCGAGAGGCAGGCAGCAAAGGAAACGGGCGGGGCCAGGCAGGATCAGCGGGTCACGTGCGGGTGGTTGTTCGTCGTGGCTTGCGCTGCGTCTAGGCGAAGAGCGGTGCAGTTCGAGCAGGCGCAGGGGCTAGTGAGTTAAAGCCCTGGGTTTGGGGCGGAGTGGCGGCCAAAGAGCCGGCTGCGCGGCACGAAGGCCTCCCTAGACCTGAGGGCCTACAGTGGTGTACGGCAACGCTGCAGCGCCCGTTTAACGATGTGTCGTACAGGTGTGTTGTGCTCCGTGCTGCACGTACCTTCCCGTCGGGCAAGCGGCAGGGGGTGGAGTACCACCTGGTGGAAAGGGGAGGGGAGGGGAGGGGAGGGGAGGGGAGGAGGGGAGGCATGGAAGGAGAAGCGGCTGTCTGGACACTGCAATGCGAAAGCGCGAGTGTTCGAGCTTCTCAACGCCATGCATGATACTCCCGGTATGCCGGCATTTGAACTTTACACTTGAACTTTGCACTACCGAGCAAGTGCACCAGTTGCTGAGCACGCGAGCAGGCCGCAGCCTGCTGGTAAGGAACGAGGCAGCCCATGTTCCCACGACAGCGCACCTGGGATACAGCATACCGTAGTGTTGATGGTGGTGATGGCGGGACCGGCAGGGTTGTACACCTGGGGGCGGGGTGGGCGGAAATTTACGCTACGCCAGGTCACGTGCTTGAGCAGACTTGTCACGGCCTGGCAGGGCCTACGCACGCACTGCGCCTAGCACTCCGTTTGCCTGTGTGGCGGAGCGGCACCCCCAAAGTACAGTGTGTGGGCCAGGAACCAGTACGGCACTGCGATCTGCAGCAAACCGCAACCCAGCACCCTGGGTGCACAAAACAGCACGTGTCCCCACCCTGGGGCACGGCACGTACTCGCTTATCCCGATGCTGCTCCTGCCGCCCCCAATGCTGATAACCCAACATCCTTGGCAACAAAGCTGCACTTGTTCTCGCCCTGCCACACGGCACGCGCTCGCTCACCCCCACGGTCTGCCTGCCGTCCCCGATGCCGCCTCCTGGGGGCACGTCTCCGCCCACGAACACCAGCCGCCCATCGCCCAGGATGAGGGGCCCGTTGCAGAAGCGGTTCTCAGCGGGCGCAAACGGACAGCCTGCGTATCAGAAAGGCGAAAGCCAAATCTTGAAACATGGTGTACTGTGGATGGTACACCACAGCCCTGGTGCAAGACATGGTGGAACGCCCTACTACTTGATACTTGGACAGCCCTGCCTAGCAGCCAGCACCCAAAGCTCTCGCACACTGCCCCCTCTGTACCGCCCCTGCCCCATCGGAGCAGCTGGTGGTGCCTCCACCAGTCCACCTATCACTCACCGCGCCAGTCTGCACGTCGAAGACAGCCTACCTGGCATCTGGCATCCACAGCTTCCACCCAGGGCCTGCAGGGACAGCTGCTAGGATGTCCACCCACTGCTCACCGTGCCAGCCTGAACATCGAAGACGCCCGCTCCCACGCCGCCCACCGGCCGCATAGTGCTCACGTAGCTGTTGGTGCCGGGGACAGCGGACAGGGACACCGACAGGGATGGCGCGCGGAGGGGCAGCAGCCGCACGGTGCCGGCAGAGGTGGGCTCCGGGGTGGGCGCAGGCTCAGGGGTAGGATCCGGGGTAGGCGCAGGGTCCGGGGTAGGCGCAGGGGTAGGCACCGGGGTAGGCGCAGGATCCGGGGTGGGTTCCGGGGTAGGCACCGGGGTGGGCGCAGGATCCGGGGTAGGCGCAGGGGTAGGCACCGGGGTGGGCGCAGGATCCGGGGTAGGCGCAGGGGTAGGCACCGGGGTGGGCGCAGGGTCCGGGGTAGGCGCAGGGGTAGGCACCGGGGTGGGCGCGGGGTCCGGGATAGGCGCAGGTGCAGGCTCGGGCCCTGGGTTAAGGGGCGGGCTCAGGCTCAGTGGTGGGCTCGCGGCTAGGTTCAGGCTCAGGGGTGGGTTCAGGGCTGGGCTCTGGGGTGACACCTGGGGGTGGGGGCGAGTCGACAACGGTGGGCGGGGGTGGGGCACGCGTAAAACGCGAGAACCCGTGTGAGGCGCCGGGGGGCGGGGATGGGGCAGGGGACAGGGCCTTCCTCCAGGACGGAGGGGACCCTGTGGCTGGCAAGGGGAAGGAGGACAGCTTGCTAGGTGGCGGGTACGTCGGGACGATGGGGTACGACGGACCCGAGGGCTGGGGGTAGCCATAGCCGCCGCCATAGCTGCCGCACCCACCTCCTTTGTTATGACCGTACGCATGGCCGTTGCCCTTGCCGTTGCCGTTGCCGTTACCGTTGCCCTTGCCCTTGCCGTTGCCGTCACCGTTGCCCTTGCCGTTGCCCTTGACGAAAGACGGTTTGGCCAGCAGGTGCCGGTGCTGCTGCACTGCGTGTTGCTGCGACCCTGCGATGCCCAGTGCGGCAGGTGCATCGCCCGTTGCTGCGCACAGCCCAACGGGCAGCGCGAGAGCCGCCAGGGCCAGGAGCAGGACAGGGAGCAGGGAATAGGCCGCTGACGACGTTGTGCGTGGTGGTGTGGGGCGGGCAGGGGCGCGACCGCGCGCAGTGTGGCTTAGGGGCTGGGGCACCATGGCGGCTAGCGGTGCTGCCAAACCCTGGCGTAGGCGGGCGTAGCTGTTTGTAGGTTCTCCTGTGAACAGATTTTGGGAAAATGAGCAAGGATGATGTAAAGGCGTTGATAAGTTGGCCCTTGCAGGCATTCGTACTTGCTTGCTGCAGCGCTGCAGCTGCAGCTGCGCAAGGGCGCTTGCCTTGGTTGCCTCGAAGCGCGGTGGGTGGTGTAGTGTCTGAGGCGGGTCGTCCTGTTGCTTAGCCAGCGCTGACACGTGGCCTCAGCACGCTCCTCGTGCCTGTAGCTGCTGCTTGCAAAGGCGCTACTTGTGCGTCCTTTTGTACCAGCCGATGAGAGGGTGTTCGTAGTACGTGACATAGTCAGTTGAGGATATCGACGGCTTTGATGCCTAGGGGGTGACGAGTCAACTGCCTGGGAATCTGGGATTGGGCCCGCCGCCCGCATGCGTTAGGTGCGAACGTAGGACTTGACGACGACCGTGGAGGTGAACGGGCTTCGCACTCGCCTAATCAGTTGGAACTGGTATACGGAAGCGTACGGCAGCACCATCCTGGCGGTTGGGGATGTGTCTTGGACGGTGCCCCCAGCTGTCGCGCCCGCTGTCCTGCTGGTCTTGTGGTCAGTCCGTTCGGAGCGCCCCCTCGCGCGAGAGCACTGCGCGCACAGAACCCACCAGCCTGTAAGACTGCGTCAAACACTGCTGACATCATGTGATAAGCCGCCAGCGCGTAAATCATCATCTGGGTTCGGCCTGCGGCGATGTCAACGGGCCCACTGGGGGTTTGCAGGCCCAAGCCGGTTGGAACAAAGCACGGCACATACCGGTACCTCCACGGCAGGTGATCAGGAAATACTGCCTGCAAACGTGTGGGCACAGGCTGCAGGATAAACTGCTGCCTGTTGCATCACCCGCCTCGTGCCGTACCTTCCTGGCCGTGTGTGGTGCCACCGCACCCAAGCTGGCGCCAACTGTCGTTCCAAGGAGCCACGTGGCTCCAACATGCCTGCCACGGATCTTTACCTGGCCAACTGTTAAGCTGGGCTATTGATGGCAATTCCTCGATGGTTGCTATACTACAGGCATACGCGGTTCGGCAAGGGGACGAAGGGCTCTCAGGGGGTTGCCCTCAGCACGCTCCTTGGCCTAGACTGGCCTGGCCTGGGCCTTGTTTGTACGCCGCTTTATGGCCTTGTTCCTAACGAAGCAAAGCGCATGACTGCAAAGGCTCAAATGTCTAATCGCCATTAGTGTCCGGCAGTTTGCCACTATTGGCCGCATGGTGCCGTCGCTATTGGCCGCATGGTGCCGTCGGTTTTGCGCGCCTGTTCGTCGACTGTTGCTTGTATCGGGTATCAAAGCTGGTAGCAGATGTGTGAGCTAATTACAGCTTGTCCTCGCTTGCTGCAGGACTCCAAACAACCGCTTGAACCACAATCGTGAACGGTACTGTGGAATGAGGTAGCAGGATGTGGAATGGGGGTAGGTGTGCTGCCCAGTACCCACAACCAAGATACCAAGTGTACCACCCAGCAACGATGGTCCAGACTCCAGAGCCTGCGTTTTGTGCTGACTCCAATTGTTGTGCGTGGCAATAAATGCACACATGAGCTGATGGGCCGAGATGAGGCACGTTTGACAGGAGGTGGGCGAGCCAACACGGAAGCATCAAGGCCACTACAGCAAGCTGTACCCTTCCTGGCCCCCTGCCGTCTCACTAATGGCTACGGTATCTGAAAAATTGGAGAGTGTCTCACGCGTGAACCACAAACGACTACCAAAGTTTGATAAACACTAGAGGCCTGGAAGTTCCAATCTCCCAGCCATGCCATCACGATGGCAGGGCCGTGTCAGCGTACGAACGACCTGGTGCATGCGAGGGGAATGCAAGCTAGGCCCACCAACCGAAGCCAACCGCTCTTGGAACGAAATGATATGAAGTGCTCACCAAACAATTGCATGCAAGCTCACAGGGTACTAATGAAGGGCCCTTCCTTGACACAGCCCGTGCTACCTATCCAGCCGTTTCAGGAACGCACCAACATGAGGACAGCAGACTACCAGCCTATTGCAACGCGTGATCACACCCTATAAACTACGGCTGTTCAGCACTGATGCATAACTCCTATCAAAGGTCAGCACAGACAGGTTCTTCGAATTCCAGCTACTATTGGCTACTGCCTACCAACTGAACGGATCACGCGGGTCCATTGTGCTTTTGTGTACTTCCAATCCCCTGCTTCCAATGTAATACTGTCATGCGCGCAACAAGTCATTGTCATTCAGGTATTGCACGAATAGAGCATATATCACTGCTTGCCCTAGCTAGACTTGGAGCGCACGGGGAAGAGTTCTGCGTGCGTTTATGAAAGTCCACATCTTCACAACAAGTCTCGCACAGGACAACGCCTCTACTTGCTACGCTCCCCCTCTGCACAAACCACACTACTGCTCACGACTTTCTTAGTGATCTAAAACCATGATGATCACGATTACCGGTGCCAATCGTGCAGCAGGAGGGACATTAGCAGCCTCACCCAGGGACATTAGCAGCCTCACCCACCCTGGCCTCACCACCGTACGGTGCCGTACAGTGCCGTACGGTGCTGCATGCAGTGCAACGCTGCCCACTCCTTGAGAGTGTCTACTCCAGCGTGACCCACACGCCGGTGCTGTAGGTGCGGCCCGGGCCCAACAGGAACAGCAGCCAGCGGCCGGGCAGCGCCAGGCCAGGGAAGGCCGGGGGCCCGGGGGGCGCCGCCAGGGTTGCCGTACCGCCCTCCTGCTGTACGACCTGCGTGCAGGAGGACCATGGAATGGGCGGTTGGTGGCTAGCCGGGGCTCTTGCTGCAAAGCTTTAGATGTCGCGTGTGTCGCGTGTGGGTGGTATTGTGGACAACCTGGGACATTATGGTACGGTGGCTGGGTGCATGGCCTCTGGTGTGGAGTCGTGTGCGTGCGGATGTGAAGGATCTAGAGCTATGCTGCAGCGGCATGGTGCACAGACCATGAAAGACCGCTACCGGAAGCAGCGGCCGGGTGGCCCTTTTCGGTTACGCACCTCCATCATGACCACCCGCTGGTTGATGCCCATGGAGTGGGTGGTGGCGCAGGGGGCGGCCAGCGAGGCACCGGCCAGGGCGCCGCCGCGGGGGCCGGGCGCGAAGGTCACGTTGAAGAGCCTGCATGCAGGTGGGAGTGTGCAAACAGGTTACCATCCACTAGTATACGGTAGGATTTCGCGATCTCCTGACTGGCGCCATCCAACCTTCATGCGCTCCTTGGCGAATGGATCCAAATGGGCTGGGCGTGCTAGCGGTGCCTGCCTCCGGATTTAGGTGCACCTCTCCCCCAACGGCTGAACCTGTCCGTTGCTCACATGCATGCCGCGCCCAGCTCAGGCCAGTCATGACCCAGCTCCATGCCACCCTCCCCAGCAAGCTGTGCCCTAAACCACCGCTCCTTCTCAACCCTCCTATCCAACGCCGCCCTACTTCGTGCCGTGTGCTCCGTGCCACATGCCACGTGTCACTCACCCGCCGCGTGTGATGACGGAGGGCGCCGCCACGATTGCCGGCCTGTCCGTGCCCGGCCCTATGTCAGACGGCGTCGCAAGCTCCAGGCGGTACTCGTTCGGCGCGTCGGGGCTGGCAGACAGACCAGGCGGCTGGGCGGAGGAATGCAACACGAAAAACCAACCATAGCAATGTTAGCAGTTGCAAATACCGCATGATGAGTTGGAAGCACTACGGGGAGAAGGGCACGAGGCGCTCCCCCCCCTCTCCCCCTGAGCGTTGCAGGCTAGACGAGGGTTGGGGAGTGGGGACGGAGGAGGATGAGGGCATACCTCCTCCACCCTCTGGCCGCACGTGATGCACCCCGCCACCAGCACCTCCCCGGCATCAGCACCCGTGTGTCTTGGCGGTGTGCCTATGTGTATTAACGAATGCACCACCCACCGCGTCCACCCACGAGCCGCACGAATCGCAGCCGGTCACCAGCACCTCCCCGGTTGGGTGCAGACACGCGGCGGAGTGGTAGGAGCGAGCGATGGGCGACGCGTCCAGCTCCGAGTAACGCCCGCCGGGGGGCCCGTAGCTGTACGGCAAGGGAAGAGGTGTACGGCAGGCAGCGGTGTAAGTGCGCAGAGGGACGGCATACTTCGCAATGGATAGCTCCTAGGTAATGCCCGCCGGGGGGGCCGTAGCTTTACGGCAGTGGAGCGGTGTCAAAACGCAACGCAAGCGCACGTTAGTGTCGGGCATCGCATGGGGTACAAGGAGGGGAGATGTGGTGGCCGGCCGCCGGTTAGCTGTACATGAGCAAGAGGATTTGGGGTGAGGTAGGCAGCGCGGTGAGCGGGCGGGAAACTTGCGAGGAGGCCCCCAGATTGGAGGGCGGCAGAGAACGATGCAAGGAAAAAAGTGGGAGAGCCGAGCGGGGACAGCGAGGAGTCGGTTGCCACGGTTGGGCATTTCGGTTGGAAAGGGTAGGGCAGAACCTTCTGTGGTCTTGGAGAAGACGCTACCGTCTAACAACCAACCGCCAACTGCCGACCCACTTGCCTGTCGTACAGCAGCGGCACGGTGTTGGGTCCGGAGGCGGGGTTGACGCCGTCGGTGAGGAGGCGGGCGTGGCCGGCCTGGGGAATGTGGGCAGCACATGCAGGGGCAGCAGCAGGCACAAGACCAACTCAGCAACACAAGAAAGGCTTACTGCTGCCAACGAGTGGAGCTGGGTGCATGCAAGCTGAGCGTGCCCTTGAGCCTGCGCTGTGCTGCCATACAAATGGTTGCAACTTGCAACAGAAACCAATACCTATGGGCAGGTGCGGTTGAAAGTCTGCCGTCATGCCATCCACGCACCAGTGACCATGCAGCGCCCTGCCGCGCCGGTGCACGATCCGTCCTCCTCACCCCAAACACGCACAGTACCCCAAACCGTGCTTGAGCATCTACAGCTGTACCGCTCCGCAACAACTTCCCAACCTATCACCACCATCCCCGCATGTACGTACCACACAGCACGACCCGCCGTACGGCAGGCGCCCACCTTTGCTCCGCCGTACAGCACCACTTTGCCGTTGGGCAGCAGCGTGCTGTCACCCATGACGTGCCGGTGGCCCAGCTTGTCCTCCGCGATCCACCTGGAGGGGCGAGAAAGTTAAGGCACGAACGTGTTCGGGGGGCGCCGGGACACAACACATACCGGTACCACATCAGTCGAAGGCGGACATGTCCACACCTCCCGCAAGACCAAGTTCCGTCCTACAACGGCACAGGCCTCGTTTGGACCCGCCAATATACCACCACCAATGAGATCATTGTTCGGTGTTCTCCAACATAGATGCTCGATCGTAAAGGCCGCTTCAATCATCAGAGTTGTGCTGCTGGGTGCCGTACAGGCTCACACCCAATATTTACTGCATTCGGCATGCCGCAGGCAGTATGTCTCTTATCTGTCGGCACGCCTCGCCCAGACACCTCCCACCTGGGCGACTTGAGCGGGTTGCAAACCAAGCAACTACGCTACCCTACTCACCCCTCCGTGCAGTAGCCGCTCGGGTCTGTGGCGCATGGCACCAGGTCCAGGCGCAGGGAGGTGGGCGCGGCGGGGACCAGCGGACCGTCGCCCGGGTCCTGCGGTGAGCGGGGCGAATGTCGCAGCAGCAGCAACACGTTTGCGAGTCAGGTGTACAGCTGCAAAGCTCTACAATGTGCTACCCATTGGAAAGCTGCGTCGCCTTTCACGGTCACATTTCCCCATCGTTGTGGCCGGGGCCAGTAAGGAGTTTGTGGTGTGTGGCCACACCGCCTGGATTGTAACACGCTACATGTGCCGAACATGGCAACCTGTCGCCTGCCAAAAGCAGTGACGGCTAAGCGGCTTGCCGGTGCGCGCCCGCTTTGCCCTCGCTGTACTGCTGGTGTAGCCTTCGCCCTGCTGCACTGTGCGCACGGCTGCAGCCTGCGACTGTCCACACTGGCCGCACTCCTCCATCTGGCATTTCTGTTGACCATGCTCATACATCATGCATATGGCCCTACAGCCCACCCGGGCCCCCACCGCTCCGCTGAAGCTGACGTCAGCCGGGCAGCGTTTGCGTTCCGTACCTCCACGGCCCACCTTCCACCCAGCAAACCCCCAGCAACCCCACAACATGCACCCAGCACCCACCACCCCGCCGGTACATGCATATGGCCCAACAGCCCCCCAGGGCCCTCACCGCTCCGCCGAATATGACGAATGACGGTGCGTATCCGTTGGCGGGGTCCAGGGGCAGCAGCGAGATGGTGGCCGTGTTGGGGTACATGGTGCGGTACCTGTGGAATGAGGGTTGGGGTGTGGGTTAGCTGTGGGTTAGCAGTAAGGCATGGAGTGAAATAGGGCAGCAGCGAGATGGTGGCCGTGTTGGGGTACATGGTGCGGTACCTGCACGGTTGTACGGCAGTTACGTAATGTACGAATGATCAGTACCTTCCTTATCCAGGGCTGGGACAGTCATCATTTACGATAGGAGGGCGGAAGGGGCGGCAGGTCTGGGAGCACAGCTCGGCTTATAGGTGCTTGTTGTCTCGTCGGAAAGGCACACTTGTGGCAACAAGCTTGCCTAAGGGGCCTGGAACAGTACTGCACTCACGGCCAGAGAGGCGGGTAGCAGCGGCAGGTTTCGGAGCAAGGCATTTCTGATTCGCTGCCAACTGTCCCCTTCTTGGATATACCAGGCCAGCATGTCACTTACGGCCAGGGAGCGGGCAGGGGCGGCAGGTAGGTCCCGGAGCATTCGACATGTTTGCGCTGGCTAAGGGTAGGGGCTCGAGGCTAATGGCGAAAGGGCCTGTGCACTCACGGCCATGAGGCGGGCAGGGGCGGCAGGTCCCTCAGAACGTTGAAGGCGCCGTCGGTGATGGAGCCGGCGGTGTCGGCCCACCACAGGATGTCGCCTGCGGGTAAGTGGGCCGCAAGGCTCATTCTTACTCCACATTCTAATGAGGGATGCGCCGATTCCATCCTTCCAAAAGGCCTTGACTTGACAGATGAAGCTCTTTACGGGGCGAGCCAGGCACATGGACACGTGTGTGCTGACTGTGCATGGTACGGCACGCGCTATTTCCGACCCGCGCCCTAACCGAATAACTATGTGTATGCCTGCTGCATGAGTGTGTAGCACCACTTGCTGCTGCGCAGTACAAGTACGCAGCGACACATGATCGCTCCCAGCTCCAGCCTCCCTAACGTGTACTCCTCGAGCTGTGGCGAAGGGGGTCCTCCCGGAACCGTCAAGCGCAGGGCCCGCAACAGCCCCCAACCCACGCACCCTTGGGCAGCAGCTGCACGAAGGGGTACCAGTTGTTCCCCGCCGCCGCTCGGAACGTGGGTGGCATGGGTGTGGGGGTGTTGGGGGTCCCGGCAGGGGCTGCAGGGTCCCACAGCTCAGCCACAGGGGGCACCGCGCCGTAGTCGCAGAACTCGGTGCCGCCCACAATCAGAACCTGCCGATTCAGGGTGGGTGGGGGTAGGCAAATGAGAGGCAGGTAGGCAAGTAGGCGGGGTCAGGCAGGGTCAGCGGGTTATGTGCAGTTTTTGGATTTTCGTTTGATGGCGTGTGCTGTGGCAAAGGAGCAGTGCAGGCCCAGGCGCAGGAGGGTGGCGGCTTCAGCAAAAGAACCAGAGCTTTGAATTTTGAACAGTGCAGTGGCTTGTGAGCAGACTGCGCGGCAAAAGGACCTGGACCGGAGGGCCTGCCATGCTGCGGTGCTCGCATTAAGTTTTGCCGCACCGGTACAGTGTTTCGCGAGCGAGTAACGTACCTTGCCATCGGGCATGCGGCAGGGGGTGGAATACCACCTGGAGGGAAGGGGAGGGGAAGGGCGGGGGGGTGTTGGAGGGAGGAGCAGCTGTCTGGACTGTGCGACGCGAGGGCGCGGGTGGAAGAGCTCTCCAACCCCATCTACGACACCATATGTGAAGTACCAAATGAATGTTTGCATTACCGAAAAAGTGCACCAGTTGCTGATCACGTGAGCAGGCAGCAGCGTGCCGGTAAGGAACGAATACAGCAACCCATGAGCGATCGTGCGGAAGCGCACCTGGGGTACAGCATGGTGTTGATGGTGTAGATCGCGGGGCCGGCAGGGTCGTACACCTGAGGGCGGGGCGGGGCGGCGTTGGCGGAGATAGAGCTTGGCATGGGCTCGAGTGCTGTTGCCACGGCCTGGTCATGCCAGCGCCTACCAGGGCATCGCTTACACGTCCCTCGGACCCGCATGCCACCTCTCTTGATCGCCGCCCTTCCCAGTGCCGACCCTGCTGACCGGTAAGCCCCAACACTCCAACCAGCTTGCAGCACTCCACCCACAACTCAACAACCAATACCCTTTGCACGTGTGTCCATCCTATCTGGGCCCTTTGCATTGGCTTACCCCAACGCTGTTCCGTCCGTCCCCGATGCCGGGCCCACCCGGCACGTCTCCACCCACGAACACCAGGCGGCCATCGCCCAGGATGAGAGGCCCGTTGCAGAAGCGGTTCTCAGCGGGCGCGAACGCTACAGCCTGCACGTAGGATAGGTGTTGGAAGAGGTAGCAATGAGGGGGGCATTGCAGAAGCGGTTCGCGCTGGGGCAAATGCAACAGCCTACGTATCGAAAGGGGGCTTTAAGACAAAAAAAAAACGGCAAGTGATATGCACGGCAATAGTGATACAACAAACGGTGGGCCACCCGACTGCTGAATGGACTGACAGCCTGCGGAGCAGCTAGTGCCTGCAGCCTCCACCTAGGGCCCTCTGTCCCGCCCCTGTCCCACCAGAGCAGCTGCGCTGTAAATACTCCCATCCGCCACTCACCTCGCCAGTTTCCAAGTCGAATACGCCGGCCCCCACGCCGCCCGCCGGCCGCTGCGCTACCACATAGCTGTTGGTGCCGGGGACAGCGGACAGCGACACGGTCAGGGTGGGGGCGCGCAGGGGCAGCAGCCGCACGGTGCCGGCAGAGGTAGGCTCCGGCTCCGTTGTGGGCTCCGGCTCAGGGGTGGGCTCCGGCTCCGGGGTGGGTTCGGGAGTGGGCTCTGGGGTGGGCTCAGGCTCCGGTGTGGGTTGGGGCTCCGGTGTGGGCTCAGGGGTGGGCTCCGGCTCCGGGGTGGGTTCGGGAGTGGGCTCTGGGGTGG
>VFQN01006076.1_pt1 | contig 14152 bp, 14 predicted proteins | sample 3512371 | NCBI WGS metagenome assembly VFQN01 (sample SAMN10412370, study PRJNA504923) | tailings metagenome | isolation source: Replicate 2 from Balatoc abandoned mine | place: Philippines: Itogon, Benguet | collected 2017-08-28
CGACGGCTGATTGAAGACATGCGCGAGACTCCCCTCATGCGCCAGTGCGGCTTTCCGGAGCCGGCACCTAAATCCTGCCACTCCCCCGTGGCGAGGATCGCGCCACCGGAGATCCGACGACTGATCGGAGGTGATAGCTTACATCTGATGCATCAGATGCGCAATCTGATATTTCCATTCAGGATGCCGCCGATGCGCGGGATTGTACTACGCCGGTGAGCAGGGAGGGTTCCTCTGCACAAGGGCATCCTCGGCCCTTCCATTTGGACGGCGATGGAGGCGCACTCCACCGAAGGTATATCGATTGCAAATCGAAACGGGACTTTATCATTGGACAGACAGGCGTACTGAATGAGGGCCAGTAGACGTGTGGACGTTTCTGGTCAGGTGCCTAGCAAAGGGTAAACCGCTTGCCCAAGTCGATTTGGCCCAGCCGTGGTACGGAGTCCAGAGCCCAGGCCACGCCTGGCGAAGGGGAAGTCCGTGCGCAGCTCGTCCGTATCCTGGAGAGCCAGGATTTCGACGCGACCGATCGAATGCGCAAGTTCCTGACCTATGTCGTGGAAGAAACGATTGCGGGCCGTGCCGACCGCATCAAGGCCTATGCGGTAGCGACCGAGGTCTTCGGACGCGATGCCGCATTCGACCCTCACTCCGACCCAGTCGTCCGCATCGAGGCTGGGCACCTTCGGCGTGCGCTGGATCGTTACTATCTCACGGCCGGCGTGTCTGATGCGGTTGTGATCTCCGTCCCAAAGGGCAGCTACGTTCCAAGCTTCGAGGCCCGGCGGCAACCTGACATGGCTGCCCCGAAGGGCAAGCCCACGCGCTGGCGGCGCGCGTTTCCCGCGGCAATCGCGTCGCTGCCGGTTCTTGCCGTTCTCGCAGCGTTTGGATTCCGCTGGATGCAGGCCGAGCCTCTGCAGGCTCCCGCAATTCCGCGCCTGCTGGTGAAACAGTTCGACGACCTTACCAAAGCGGGGAATTCGGAGGCGATAGCGCGCGGACTGACGCGAGAGATCGTCGGGCAAATCGCGAAGTTCAAGGACATCGTGACGATCGAGGACACCGCAAAGGCTGACGGGACCACATCGTCATCCGCGGAAGGTGCGCGTTATGTCCTCACCGGCGACATCGACATGACCGACAAGGAGTTCCGGCTTCGCGCGCGGGTCATCAACGGCGTCGACAATTCGGTGATCTGGGCGAACAGCTATGATGGCGACCTGCTGGCCTCGACCCTCATCGGGATCGAGGCCGAGATCGCCCGGCAGGTCGCGACAGCCCTCGGCCAACCCTACGGGGTGATCTTTCAGGCCGACGCCTCCCAGCGGCCGCGCAATGCTCCCGATGACTGGCAGGCTTATGCCTGCACCTTGGCCTATTATGCCTATCGCGCAAGTCTCGACGCGAAGACCCATCCAGCCGTTCGCAAATGCCTGGAGGACGCGGTTCGACGCTTCCCCAGCTATGCGACGGCTTGGGCGCTGCTTTCCCAAACATACATTGATGAAGTTCGCTTTCGCTATCCGATCGACCCCTCGTCATCCCCGGCTTCGATCGACAGGGCTCTTGCGGCCGCGCGTCGCGCAGCGGAGCTTGACCCGGAGAACATTCGGGCCCTTCAGGCGGAAATGTTCGCCCTGTATTTCCACGGCGATATCGAAGCTGCCTTGAAGGTCGGTGAGCTTGCCCTGACCATCAATCCCAACGATACCGAGCTGCTTGGCGAGTATGGCTACAGGCTGGCGCTGTCAGGCGACTGGTCGCGCGGCTGCGCGATGGTCGAGCAGGCCCGTCAAAGAAATCCTGGACCGCTGGCCTATTACGAAACCGCCCTCGCGCTTTGCGGCTACTTCCGTGGGGATTTGCGCGAAGCCGTAATGTGGATCACAAAAACGCGCGCGCAGGAGAATCCCAACTATCATATGATCGCTGCAGTCATCTTTGCCGAGAGCGGCGACGCCACCGGCGTGAAACGCGAGCGCGATTGGTTGCTGGCCAACGCGCCGACGCTGATCGCGAACATCCGGACGGAGCTGGCAATGCGCGTCGTTCGGCCGGAAGATGTCGAGCGTCTGATCGGGTCCCTGCGCAAGGCCGAGATAGTGCCGTCGATCGGTGACTGATTGAGATCGATCGCGGGCGCGCGCTCAATTCGCGCCAGCTCGCCTGAACTCTGCCCGGTCCGGCCCGAACAGCAATGATTTCATTCGTTCTGGGCCGAGCGCGCGATTGAAGTTCCTGAAGGCAAAAAATGGTATCAGCGTAAAGAAGAATATGACGGAAACGCAGACGATTCCGCTTATGCCACCACCACCTATATTGAGCGCGCTCTCAATGGAATTTGCTCTGCCTTTGATGAGGTTTATGAATACACCTTCCGTGATATGAAATACGATGAACAATAGGCCAAAAAGGAAAGAATCGTGTATGATCGGGTAGATCAACGGTTGCCGGTTCAGCCATCGGCTTAGATCAAGCTCCTGCGCGATCAGCATGACCTTGGCGAGTATGAAGGCATTGAAGATCGCAAATCCGTGCGCAGCATAATCGATCCCATCCTGTTGAAGGATGATCCGCTTGTTCAGGACAAAAAGGCCGAACAAGATCCAAAGATAGAGAAACAACACCAGAAATTGCTTGCCTTCAGCGAGAGCGCGCCTCCGAAGGTTTTGCATGCGCCCCTCGGCCGCGCTGGCCTCGCTCCTGGCGCCATCTGCCTCGGTCATCGCCCTGGCTCCCGCTTTAGAGCGTTACCGCTTTTCTTCGAATCGCGGGAATGCTCTAACTCCTTGTTCTTGCGCAATTCCGGACGCAAAACCGCTGCGCACTTTTGCTGGAATTGCTCTAGCTGTTCGAACGGCCCGCCAGTTCCTCGGCAAGGATCGGAATCGAGAGATTGCAGGCCTGCACGCCCTGCGCGACGCACAGCTTCAGAACCTCCATGATTTCTTCCACCGTCGCGCCAAGCCGCAGTGCGGCCTTGATGTGCCGTCGCGTGCCTGGCGCGTACATGTGCGTGAAGGACGCATAGAAGGCGATGCTGAGAAGTTCCGTTTCTTTTGGACTGAAGATGCCGCTGCCGTAGATTCCGGCGCCCGTCGACATGAATTGGTCCGTCCACTGGGGATCAAGCTCGAAGAAGGGGTTCCATGCGTCATTCCACTGGCCGATCTCCTTCATTCTGTCGCATGCGGGCGTAGCCACCGGAGACCTTGCTGACGAACTCTTTCCGGACGCCTTCATCTCCTCAAGCAGGATCGGGGCTCCCAGGCTGCAGGAGTGGATGGACATGACTGCCGCCATCTTGATGACCGTCAGGATTTCGTCGCGTGTCGCACCCGCATCCAGCGCGCCGCGGATATGACGGCGCGTGCCTTCGCGGTTTAGATTCGTGCAGGCAGCATTGACCCCAAAAGCGACCAATTCGACGAATTTCCGCGGAAGCACAGTGTGATTCCAGACATTGGTGCTCATGGCACGGCAAGCACTGGCCCATGCCGGGTCCCAGTTTTCGAGCTGTGCCAGAGCGTCGTGTTCCCACGGTCCGGACGGGTGGCTTTCTCCAGGTAACTGGTTCATTTCGTCACGTCCTTTGTACGGCTCACCCGACATGGTACGAGCCGGCTCGGCATTGTGAAATTCCCAGGCGTTCGGGCGCGCAAAACCGCCCCCGCCCTTGCTGGAATTGCTCCAGAGCATTTCGGCTTCGAATCGCGGTAATGCTCTAAGTATTTGTTTTTACGCAATTCCGGACGCAAAACCGCTACGCACTTTTGCTGGAATTGCTCTAGTCGGGTTCCGGCATAGGGAAGGCCTTGGGATCTGGTTGCACGACTGCGAACATGTTTCCCGATGGATCGGCGAGAACGGCAACCCATGCAGTTCGCGGAACTGCAGTCTTGGGCCTCACCACCTTTGCGCCCATTTGCTCGGCGAGGACGATTGAATCGTCGATCGACTCGACGTTCACGAATTGCAGCCAGCCCTTCGGGTCGGCTATCGGCCGGTAGGTAAGCCCGCCGCCCACATTGGTCGTATCGGTCGGGTCCAAGTGGATGCGCCAGTAATCCAGGCCTTCCACGCGCTCCATGCGCCAACCGAAGAGTGCGCTATAGAACTCCGAGAGCTGCCCCGGTTCGTCGCCATAGATTTCAAAGTGCGTTATCCGGCTAGCCACGTACTTCACTCCCGCGCTCGTTGCTGGAACTGGTGGCTTGCACCGGAGCGCAAGCCACCCATACGAAGGTGCAGAGGCCTATCAGTCAGATCTTTGCCGCCATCAACGCGGCTTGCGCAGCCCGGACCGGCTCCGGTGCGATCATGCATGCGGCGATCGGATGCGAGTCGCCACCGATGACAGCCGGCTTGAGTTTCCCGTCTGTCGGCCAGGTCAGGAAGCCCGGATTGAACTCGGTGGGGTTGGGCGGCATGCCGTTGTTCTGCAGCGTTTCGTCGACGCTGTCGTACCAGGTGCCGACCTTCATGATCTTGCGCGCCTCTTCGGCGGTTGCGAGTTTGCGGCCGAATTCCTTGCACAGACGCACCACACCCTGAATTTGCTCGACCGTCGTCTTGCGCTTGCGGTCCGCGCCCCAGAGGTTGTCCTCGTTGCCGACGCGCACATGCTGGCCGAGCACCAGGGCCATCGCCGAGATGGAAATCAGCCCTCTCATGCTGGACCAGAAAGTGTTGACCGAACCCTGCGGCACCCGTTCCAGGAAATGCATCCAGTCGAACGGATTCCGATACATCGTTCCGCCGCCATAACCACACAGCGCCATGTTCAAGGGACCCATGTAAATGCCGGCGCGGATGCAGCGCTCGATGAGGTCCCACTGATGAGGGCCGCACGGAACGAAGTAGGGCTGAATGCCATTCTTGCGAAGACGTTTGAGGTGCTCGACATAGAAGGCGGGCGTGGAATCCACCACCATGCCTGCCCATGCTGCCTGCACCTTCGGGTCTTCCATGTGGGTGCCTTTGATGTCCTCCGGAGTGAATGTCGAGGCAATGTCCCAGAGTGATGTGCCGGTCGTCACGGTCACAAACTCGGGCTTCGGATCCAACTCCGTGAGCATGTGGCGGGTGTCGTAGTCGAGCCACTTCGCCTTGGCGTCGTCCGTGTGGGGTGAGAAAGAGATCGAGCCGCCGACCTGGATGATCAGCTCCGGCACGGCCTCTTTCACCCGCTTCAGCAGGTAGTTGTATTGGTCGAAGTTCGTCGAACCCATGCCGGTGGCCGGGTTGCGAACGTGGAAGTGCAGCACGGTGGCGCCGGCTTCGTAGCAATCCACCGCGGCCTGGACCTGCTCGTCCCAGGAGAGAGGGATGTCTGCAGCGTCGCCCGGCAACCATGCCGGGCCGTAAGGCGCGGCAGTGATGATCAGCGGCGCCATGTTTTCAGGCAGGATCGAGTTATCCGTGTAGTACATATGCCTATTCTCCTTCCCGTTTGGATCTCCGGCTTGGGGCCTTGGCGTCCCCGAGCGCCTTGCCTATCTCGGCCACCTGGCGATCAATGGTGGCCGCCCATTCAATTGTCCTTTCGGCGCGAACCGCGAGCGGCAGCCTCTCAGCTGCCTTCAGTGCCAGCTCGGCTTCCGCCAGTTCGTCACACATGTCGCGAAAGTCGCCGTCGCGGGCGATCAGTTCCTCGATCGCTTGGCGCTCGTTCGGGAACCGCGCCAAGGCGGCCAGCTCTCCTTCACTCTCTTGTCGCGCTCCTGGCATCGACGTCGCCTTCGTGCCGCCCTGCCGGCATCATTTGCTGGCAAGCGTACATGCAGCGCCGCAATTCCTGCGTAGGTTACGCAGGTAACACGGGGGTAACGCCGGCGATGGCCGTCAAGGCGGCGCCGCGTCGACAACGGCTTCCCCGCCCAGTTCGAAGAGCGCGAGGTTCTCGATCCCGGAAACACCGACAAGCATCCGGTGAAGCGTCCGGCAACGGACCGGTGGGCGCGCTTTGTGGCGCCTTGGACCAATTGCCAACTGCAGAAGCTGATGGCGATCACGGGGAGACGGTTTATAACGGTCGACGAGACTGCGATAAGCAAGGGGAGACGATGCGCTACATACGTCCGCTTTCAATCGAAGATGCCGTCGGCCAGCTGGCTGGCTCGGCCGGCACAGCCGCCATTCTCGCCGGAGGCAGCGACCTGCTCGTGAGGATGAAGGGCGGCTTCATCGAACCCGAGCTGATCGTCGACATCAAGGCGATCGAGGGCTTGAGCGAAATCAGGGAAACGGCGGAGGGCTTCAGCATCGGTGCCGCTGTCCCCTGCGCCGTAATGGGAGAAAATGCGACCCTGAAGAAGGCATGGCCCGGGGTCGTCGAGGCAGCGAAGCTGATCGGCTCGAAACAGGTACAGGGACGCTGCACCATCGTCGGCAATCTCTGCAACGCTTCACCGGCCGCCGACAGCGTGCCTGCGATGGTGGCGGCCGCTGCCAGGGCGGTGATTGCCGGGCCCGCGGGCAAGCGCACGATAGCGGTCGAGAGCGTGCCGACCGGGCCGGGCAGGACTTCGCTCGCCAATGGCGAGATCATCGAGGCGATCCTGCTCGACAAGCGCCCGCCGCGCTCGGGCGATGCGTATCTGCGCTTCATTCCGCGCACCGAGATGGATATCGCCGTGGTGAGCGCCGGCGCGAACCTGACGCTCGATGAGCATGGTGTCGTCAAGTCGGCCCGCGTGACGCTGGGGGCCGCCGCACCCACGGTGCTTCTGGTCGAGGCAGCGGCGGAGGTTCTCATCGGCTCGAAGCTGGATGAATCCACGCTTGAGAGGCTCGCCAAGGTTTGCTCCGGCGCCTGCCGTCCCATCGACGACAAGCGCGGGACCATCGAATTCAGAAGGAAAGTCGCGGGCGTGCTGGCAAGACGGGTCGCCACCACCGCCTATCAGCGTGCAGGAGGCAAATGATGGCGGGCGTAGCGGTTTCAACGACAATCAACGGCGACCACGTCGAGTATCTCTGCCAGCCAGACGAGACACTGCTCGACGTGCTGCGCGACCGGCTCGGGCTGACGGGCGCCAAGGAAGGCTGCGGCACCGGCGATTGCGGCGCCTGCAGCATCATCCTCGACAACCGGCTGGTCTGCTCCTGCCTGGTGCTGGGCGCGGAGGCCGAAGGGCGGCGCGTCGAGACCATCGAGGGCATGGCGCATGGCGATCAGTTGCATCCGCTGCAGCAGAAATTCCTGGAGCATGCCGCATTGCAATGCGGCATCTGCACGCCGGGCTTCCTGATCGCGGCCAAGGACCTGCTGGCGAAGAACCCGGATCCGACCGAGGAGGAGATCCGTTTCGGGCTGGCCGGGAATCTGTGCCGCTGCACAGGCTATGATAAGATCGTGCGCGCCGTCCAGGATGCCGCCAGTGTGATGAAGGGTTGATGACGATGAATTTCGATCCCCGTTTCTCCACGCGCAATTTCTCTTCCGTCGGCACGCGCCCTATCCGTCCCGACGGCATCGACAAGGTGACCGGCCGCGCCCGCTACGGCGCCGACTTCAACATGGCCGGACAGCTGGTCGGGCGCATTCTGCGCAGCCCCCACGCCCATGCCGCGATCCGCAGCATCGACACCTCGAAGGCCGTGGAACTTCCGGGCGTAAAGGCGGTGATCACGGCGGCCGACCTGCCTGACCTCACCGACGGCGATGCCGCCATGTACGACATCCTCGATAACTGCATGGCGCGCAGGAAGGCGCTTTATGACGGCCATGCGGTGGCGGCGGTAGCGGCCATCGATGCCCGCACGGCGAGGCAGGCGCTGAAGCTCATTGTGGTCGACTATGAGGTGCTGCCGCATGTGACCGATGTCGACGAGGCGATGAAGCATACGGCGCCTTTGATCAACGAGGCCATCTTCACCGACGGTCTGGAGGAAAAGCCGGTTAAGGCGTCCAATGTCGCCAAGCGCAGCCAATACGGGCACGGTGACATCAACGCGGGTTTCGGCGAGGCCGACTTCGTCGTCGAGCGCTCCTTCAAGACCGAACAGACGCACCAGGGCTATATCGAGCCCCATGCCTGCGTGGCGAGCGTCAGCTCGGACGGCACCGCCGACCTCTGGGTCTGCACGCAAGGCCATTTCGTCTATCGCCAGCACTGCGCCCAGCTGCTCGGCATGGAAGCCTCCAAGCTGCGCGTGATGTCCTCGGAAATCGGCGGCGGCTTCGGCGGCAAAACCCATGTCTGGGCCGAGCCGGTGGCGCTGGCGCTCTCGCGCAAGGCAGGCCGGCCGGTGAAACTGGTGATGACGCGCGACGAGGTGTTCCGTGCTTCCGGCCCGACCAGCGCCACCTCCATCGACGTCCGCATCGGCGCCCGCAAGGACGGCACGATCACGGCGGCTGAAGCGACGCTGCGCTACAGCTGTGGGGCCTATTCCGGCATGTGGGCCGAGATCGGCGCCATGACCGCCTTCGCCTGCTACAAGCTCGAGAACGTCAGGACGGTCGGCTACGAAGTGCTGGTCAACCGCCCGAAGACCGCCGCCTATCGCGCGCCTTCGGCGCCGATGGCGGCTTTCGCGGTGGAAAGCGCGATCGACGAGTTGGCCAAGGAGGTCGGCATCAATCCGGTCGAGTTCCGCATCAAGAACGCGGCGCAGGAAGGCACGCGCGCCTCCTACGGTCCGGTCTACGGCCCGATCGGCATCGGCCCGACGCTGGAGGCGGTGAAGAGCCATCCGCACATGAAGGCGCCGCTGGGCGAGAACCAGGGCCGCGGCATGGCCTGCGGCTTCTGGTTCAACTTCGGCGGCCAGACCTGCACCGATCTCAACATCGGCATGGACGGCTCGGTTTCGCTTGCTGTCGGAACCATCGACGTGGGCGGCTCGCGCGCCTCCCTGTCGCTGGTGGCGGCGGAAGAGCTCGGCATCGACTACGCGCAGGTCAAAGCCGTGGTCGCCGACACGTCGAGCCTCGGCTACAACGACATGACGGACGGCAGCCGCGGCACCTTCTCCTCCTCCATGGCCACGATATCGGCTGCCCGGAACGCTATTAAGATCCTGCGCGAACGCGCCGCGCAGATGTGGGACATCCCGCTCGACGACGTGGTGTGGGAGAAAGGCCATGCCATCGCCAGAGGCGAGAAATACGGCAACCTCACACCGCTTTCGCTGAAGGAGATCGCCGTCCAATCCGGCAAGACCGGGGGGCCGATCGCCGGCCACAGCGAACTCGTCGCCGATGGCGCCGGCGTCTCCTTCGCCACGCATATCTGCGATATCGAGGTCGACCCCGAGACCGGCGCGACCAGGGTGCTGCGCTATACGGTGGTGCAGGATGCCGGCAAGGCGGTGCATCCGACCTATGTCGAGGGGCAATATCAGGGCGGTGCGGCGCAAGGCATCGGCTGGGCGCTCAACGAGGAATACATCTACGGCAAGGACGGGCGGCTGCAGAACCCCGGCTTCCTCGACTACCGCATCCCGGTCTGCTCGGACCTGCCGATGATCGATACGCAGATCCTCGAAATACCCAACCCCAACCATCCCTATGGCGTGCGCGGCGTCGGCGAGACCTCGATCGTGCCGCCGCTGGCGGCGATCGCCAACGCCGTATCGAATGCGGTCGGCGTGCGCATGACGCATATCCCGATGTCGCCGCCGCGCATTCTGGCGGCGCTCGAGACCGAACGGGGAGGCTGATGGTCGCCGTCACGCTCTGGGGGGCGCTGGCCGCCGCCGCCGGAGGCAAGGACAAGCTCGACATCGATGCCAAGGACATAAGGGAACTGTTCAGGAAGCTATCTGAACAGTATCCCGGCCTCGAGCCCTTCATCGGCAGCGGCATCGCCGTCGCGATCGACGGCACGATCTATCGCGACACATGGTCGAAGGAACTTCCGACGGGAGCGGAGATCTTCCTGCTGCCGCGTCTTGCGGGGGGATAGTTGGACCTGCGATTCGGCTTCATCGGATCGTGGCGTGATACTGGGCGCGGACCGCTTCCCGTGGGTGTCGATGCCGCAAAGCTATCTTACTGCGACATCGCAAATCGACTGCAGTATCGCTCCCGGCGCCGGCTGAAACCGATCCGCATCCGCCAGAGCCGATACCTCAAAAACCGCATCGAGCAGAATCATCGGCGCATCAAGCGCCGGATCCGACCGATGCTCGGCTTCGATCGAGCGTCGATGCCGGCATAATCATGTCCGGCATCGAAATGGTCCACACGATGCGCAAACGAAAGGCGCGGTACGCCTTCAATCCGGATTCACTGGCCGAACAGTTCGCCATTCTCGCTCCCTGACCACCAGCGCAATGATCCTCCTTGCATCCCAATTCAGCCGTTGCAACAGATCCCCCAAAGGGGGCTTCCCGCGTTTCCGATTTCGAGTTTGCGAGGGAAGCACACGGCCAGCATGCTTTCCAGATCGCGGACAGCCTACAGCAGGGGTCTTCAATCAGGCAGGATCTCGTTTCGCCCGCGAGACATTCCGTAGTTTTCCAATCTACGATCGACCGCTGACAATTCCCGATAGTGTTCATCGATCAGTCTATCGACAACATCCATTTGCTCCATCGCAACGGCAAAAACCTCTTGTGAAGCAGCGCGGAGTTTGGAATCGGATACTTGTCCCATAAGCAGCTCAAGTGCGTCGTAGCGGTAACGGGCGTGGGCCAGCGCATCCTTCAGGTCGATTACCTGCTTTCGAATTGGATCAAGCACCTCTCCGAACCTATCCATGGCAATTCTCCTGTCAGCCGGTGACAGGATACGTCACTTCAGACATGCTGGACAATGATGCAAGGTCGGCGCTGCCAAAGTCGGCACCGCAGTATTTTGTTGCGACAAGGGGCATCATCACAAATACGCGATCCCGCGCAGGGCCCGCCGGAATGGCGAGATCCGTTGCAAATTTCGGTTGGGTTTAGAACGATCTAGCGGTCGCGAGATCAAGGCGCGCGTTAGGATTGTGCGAGAGGGGTACGCCTGCGAGAGGTGGGGAGCCGCCTCAGAGCGGGCGGGGTCGCCACGGCTCGTGCTCGTGCGCGAGCCAGACCAGTTCGGGGTCGAGCGCGCGCACCAGCAACTGGCCGTCGGACTGCGGCTCGTCAAGCTCGCCAAACCAAACCGCCACGTCGCCGCCAACGACGACCGTGCGCTCGCCGGTCTCGACGACGACGACCTGCATGCCGGCCGTGTGGCCCGGCGCCGGGACGAGCCGGAGTCCGGGAAGCAGCTCGAGTTCGCCGTCGACCGGCACATACCGCAGGCCGGGAGCATCGACCCACTCGCGAATGGTGTAGTTGTCTTCGCTGCGCGCGTCGTCGAGTTCCCGACGTTGAACGTAGATCGGCTTGTCGGCGAAGAGGTGATTGCCGCCACAATGGTCGGCGTGCAGGTGTGTGTTGACAACGATGTCGATGCCGGCGAGGTCGACGTTCTGCTCGCTCAGGGGACGGAGGCGGGGATCGAGGTCGGCCATCGCCGGGTGCAGCTCCGTCATGCCGGTGTCGACCAGTACGCGCGCATCGGGGTGGTCGATGACATGCACGTAGACCGGCATCCGCTCGCCCTCGACGAGCAGATCGGCAACGAATATCGGCGTGATGGTGATTGAGGTGGGGGCGTTCATCTCTCCATTTCCGTCAATTTCACGCTGCCGACCAGGCCGCGTATGTCCTCGATGAAGTTGCGGAAGAGCGTGGGGTTCGTTCAAACGTCAACGGTCGACGTGTTGGTGCAGGGACTGTTGACCCAAACACGAGCTTGGTCATGCCAATACATTTGCTCGCTGCGTCGTAGCTCTGATTGTGCAGTGCAACTGGTTGCAAAATAGAATTAATGCTCTCTTATTGCAACCGGTTTTAGAGTGTGCACCAACGGCTGAGGCTCGCTGGGCCAGAAGTCTTAGTGCACTTGCCCCGAGCGAAGGCAAAGTTGCCTCGACGGTCGACCTTGCGACGCATAGCAGACATTCTTGATCGGCGGGCAAACTTCTCCTTTGAGTGATGTCATTCACCGGCGACGGCCGCGCCCGGAATGTTCGGCCGCCATCGCCAAAGAAAACAAGTTAAGGTGTCGGGAACCACGCCGGTCGTTCGTCCTCTGGATGCAAAGAAGTGGATGCCCCGCATGAGAAAGATCGTCGCCCAAATCACTCCCGACAGCAGCGTGCCCGGAGCCTCTCGATGATCCCCACCATCACAGCCTTCGAAAGCTCGCCCGACCGCGGCAGGGGACAGGCGCGTGACATGCGTGTTCGTTGGGCGTTCGAGGAAGTGGGGCAGCCTTACGACGTCCGCCTCGTTTCCTTCAGCCAGATGAAGCAGCCCGCGCATCGTGCGCTTCAGCCGTTCGGGCAGATACCGACCTATGAGGAAGGCGATCTCGCTCTGTTCGACTCTGGGGCGATCGTGCTCCATATCGCGGAGCGCCATCGCGGGTTGCTGCCAGATGATGCGAATGGCAGGGCGCGCGCGATCACGTGGATGTTTGCCGCGGTCAGCACGCTGGAGCCGCCCATCGTCGACCGGGAAGTCGCGAGGTATCTGGAACGCGACGAGACCTGGTACGAGCAGCGCCTGTCCGCCGTCGAGGATCGCATCCGGGTTCGATTGGGCGAACTTTCCGCGCGTCTCAGCGATGCCGACTGGCTCGATGGTGCGTTCAGCGCCGGCGATCTCTTGATGGTGATGGTGCTGCGCAGGTTGAATGGATCGGGGTTGCTGGAGGAATATCCGAACCTCTTCGCTTATGTCGCCCGCGGCGAAGCGCGGCCTGCCTTCAGGCGTGCTTTCGATGCTCAATTGGCGGTCTTCACCGCGGCATCGGCCCGCTGATGGAGGATCTGCCTTTCGCAGCACCCTGCGAGCTGGGCGTGACCGCACTATAATAGGGACAGATCATCCCAGCGGATCGGACCTGCCGTGACCGACTTCGCACAAACCCGTGAGACCATGGTCGAGCGCGAGATCGCTGCGCGCGGTATACGCGACGCTCATGTGCTCAAGGCCATGCGCACGGTGCCGCGCGAGGAATTCGTGCCGGAGCGGCTGCGCCGTCTCGCCTATGACGACGGGCCGCTTCCGATCGGGGAGGGCCAGACCATCTCGCAGCCCTATGTCGTCGCGCTGATGATCGAGGCGGCGGCGCTGCGGCCGGGCGAGCGGGCGCTCGAGATCGGCACCGGCTCGGGTTATGCGGCGGCTCTCATGGGGCAGATCGCGTCCGAGGTCTTCACCGTGGAACGCCATGCAGTGCTCGCCGACAGAGCCAGATCGTGCCTGGAACGGCTGGGCTATACCAACATCCGGGTGGAGACGGGCGACGGCACGCTCGGCCTGCCCGACGAGGCGCCGTTCGATGTCATCATGGCTTCGGCCGGTGGGCCTGACGTGCCCGAGGCCTGGAAGGAACAGCTTGCGGCCGGAGGCCGCATCGTCATGCCGGTGGGCGGGCGGCATGGCTACCAGGATCTCGTCAAGCTGGTGCGGGGCAGTGACGGCGGCTTTCCCAAAGAGATGCTCGGCGGGGTCCGCTTCGTGCCGTTGATCGGAGCCCAGGGCTGGCCCGAGACGGCCGGCCGCCTCCGGGACATGCTGTCATTGGGCAGCGGCAAGGAGCGCGAGGACGATGGATGACCCGCGCCCGTCCCCAACGCCGGGGCGGGTCATCCCGCTCGCGCTTACATCCCCTTGTCTTTCAGGATCTGCGCGGCGTTTTCAGAAGTCACCTTCTCGGTCGGCAGGGTAATGGTCTTTTCGACCTTTTCGCCGCCCAGGAACTTGATCGCCTGGCGCAGGCCTTCAGCACCCGGTGTCGCGTAGAGGAAGGTCGCCGTCAGCTCGCCGTTCTTCACCCAGGTGACGCCTTCGGCCGGCAGCGCATCGATGCCGATGAACTTGATCTCCTTTTCGCGGCCGGCATCCTTGGCGGCGAGATAGGCGCCATAGGCCATGGGGTCGTTGTGGCCGTAGACGAGATCGATCTTTTCATGGTTGCGCAGCGCCGTCGCCATGATGTTGTAGGCTTGGTCCTGCTTCCAATCGCCGGACTGCTGGTCGAGCAGGTTCTTTATGCCCGGCTCCTTGTCGGTGAATTCATGGAAGCCGTCATGGCGATCATGCGCCGGCTGCGTACCCATGCCGCCCCAGATCTCGACGACATTGCCCGCAG
>VFQN01006063.1_pt1 | contig 14150 bp, 18 predicted proteins | sample 3512371 | NCBI WGS metagenome assembly VFQN01 (sample SAMN10412370, study PRJNA504923) | tailings metagenome | isolation source: Replicate 2 from Balatoc abandoned mine | place: Philippines: Itogon, Benguet | collected 2017-08-28
GGGGGGGGGGGGGGGGGGGGGGGGGGGGGGGGGGGGGGGGGGGGAGGGGGTTGGGAGAGGGGGGAGGGGGGGGGGGGGGGCAGGGACGGTGGGGAAAGAGGCGGGGCCGATGGTGGCAGGGAGGACGGGTGGGATGACGGAGGGTCAGGTGGGCCTGGGGAAGGGGGAAATGGGGGAGCGTGCAGGGGCGGGGGAGTGGAAGGCTGGGGCGGCGGCAGGGAGGGCAAGGAGGGGGAGGGATTGGGAGGCTGCGGCAGTGGTGGGGACGGAGGCGGAAGGGAGGGCGGGAGCGGGGGTGGCGGACTGGGAGGTTCCGGCGACGGCGGCGAGGGTGAGGGCGGAAGGGGATTGAGAGGCTGTGGCGACGGTGGGGACGGAGAAGGTGGGGAGGGCGGGGGCGTGGGAGGCTGCGGCGACGGCGGGAAGGGCGAGGGCGGGGGCGTGGGAGGCTGCGGCGACGGCGGGAAGGGCGAGGGCGGCGAGGGGCTGGGAGGTGGCGGCGACGGTGGGGTCGGAGGTGGAGGGGAGGGAGACGGCGGGGGCTGTGGAGCGGGAGGCTGCGGCGACGGCGGAGAGGGCGAGGGCGGCGAGGGGCTGGGAGGCGGCGGCGATGGAGGGGACGGAGATGGAGGGGAGGGAGACGGTGGGGGCTGTGGAGGCGGCGGCGCCGGCGGGGGCGGCGACTCGGGGCCTACCAAAGCCAGCGTTGCGTTCACAGCAACGGGGCTTGGGACGGCGACGCAGTTGTAAGAGATGAGGTTGAGGAACCCGCCGAGTGATACTGCCTCGAGGTTGTACCGTTGCACCTTGATGCTGGCGCGCACGCTGACCGACGCCCATTGGCAGCTGGTTGCGTTGATGCCTGCCATGGTGACCTGGGGCCGGCATGTTGTACGCTTGTCATGCAAGTACTGGGATCAGTCAAGGATCAGTCATGTGCGGCCTGAAGCCGAGTGGCATCACGCGTCACATGCCGTACGCTGGCGTACAACATCGGTGCTGGTTCTGCATTGCGACAATACAGCACCCTGTTGCGGTATTTCAGGCCACAGGTCCATGCTTAACCTACACTGAAGGAATAGCAGGTGGATTTCTCTGAGGGTGTTTGCGTGACCTGCTGTGTCGCGCCCCCGGAGTAGGTAAGCGTCAAGCTGACTGCTTCACCCCCAACCAACATCCAATTGCAGTTGAGGCGTATGGTGGCTGCGAGCGCCTGGCCTCCGCCCTCGCGCCATGCCAACAGCTCGCCGACTGTCACGGCAGGGCTAGTGGGTGTGGCTAAGGGGACCGACCCCACTCCTGGTGGGCTGCACATGCTGCTGAGAGCGACGTCGCCCAGCCGGTCCGCGGGCAAGCGACAGATGGTGCTGTCCCTTCCCAAGTTGTCTCGTGTCTGCGAGGGAGCAGCAGGCAGGTATGACGGATGCGGCGAGCGGAGGGGTATGCAAATTGCACATGCACAGCAGGTTCAAAGGTCTGCGCAGCTGCATGAGCAGGCTGCAGGTCATCGACCGGCAAGGTGCACCTGCGCTGGGCCGGGCGCAACGAGTTGCGGTGACGCGCATGCTATGTTTTGAGACAAAACTTACATTGCATTTGTCGGCGTTCAGTACTGCACCGTCGCAGACGCCGCAAGGAGAGGTCGTGCCACAATAGTCATAGGTGTGGGAGAGCAACTGCCGACGGCCGCTTTTCGCTCCCTCTTCCAGGAACAGTGTGCCCGCAGCATTTGAAGCAAACAGCAGGAATATCAGCAGTACAATGGACGTTGGGGGTTGCAGCGTGCTCTGCTGCATAGGTGCTTTTGCAGGTTCGAGCAGACTGTGACCGATGTCTGGCTGGGTTTATCTGGGGACACACGCTGCCATTATATATCATGAATCCATGATGTAGAGCTACATAGCTGCAATGTGGAAGGCTGCAGTATGTCAAGGAGCGGCCACGACGCAAGAGCCAAGCTGTCCCGCTGCGCCGTTCCCTCCTTATGTTTACAGGAGATGGATATCAACAGCGTGTACGAGAGTAAGTAGTAAATTTACGTATTTGAAGGCAGTGGCCAGAGGTCGGGCACTGCACAAAGCGAGGGTAGGCGACAAGGGTGTTCGGTTATCTGCTGTACTTGGCAAGGAGACCCCATACGTCTATTCACGCAGCAAAGCTGCGTTTTCCTAATTTGTCATTTACGCGTGGCTCTCTCAGTGCCAGGTAACCAGACGAGAACAGGATACACTCTTCTGAGCGAGGGGCGCCCCCGTGCCCGACGCTTTCCAACCCTTTTTGTCCACGCGGGCCGACTGCTGAACACCTGATTATATTTTGACCTTGGAAAAAGCGGTTGTGCTGTGACAAGTGCCACTGTTAATGCACTTTCGTTGAGACCACGTGGGGTGAAGCTCGCACATAAGCTCGCAGTGGAACCTCCGAATGTTAGGCTTTTCACCAGCCGTTCCCCCAAATGGGCACAGCGGAGGCACTGAAGCTGCACCAGCTTACAAGCTTGCATAATTCCCGCATAAGACAACGCTCCGCTATGCGGCACTCGCCTGCCAAAGCCATGATCCTCGTCAGTGCAGCACGAGGAGTAGCACAGGGCCAACCACGGCGAACAGGCCTGCCACATAGGCACGTAAACGCCAGCCTCCCCTCACGCCTCCCCTGCCCTCCCCTCCCCTCCGTATCGCCACGCGAGACATCACAAGTCAGTCCTCAAGTCAATGAACGGCCATCGACACCTCACGCAACGCAATAACCAACACCAGCTATGCCAATCACAGGCCCACACCCCGGCCAAAGCTAACCCACCGGCATCCCACGCAGCTAGGCTGTACGGATATTTTCTTGTGCAACCAATGACAGACTTCGTAGCTCATCCACAATGGCGATGGGTTGTGTTGTTTGGCGGTCGATGTTGGTGCACGCTCCGAGGCCTGACCACCCGCTAGCAGCATGGGCGCGTGTGCGGCTCATACTCCTTCAGGTCCCACAGCGCATCCTGCAAATATGCAACACAGGAACGTAAGCTTTGGTCAAGGCCTGCCGCACGTTGTCAAGAGGTGTGCCGCCGCATGTTTTCAGGCAACTGCCAGCCGGCCACACGGACTAGGCGCGCCAACCAACACACGCAGCTGCACATGTTGAACAGTACGTTGGGCATGTGTCAGCATCGACGTGATAGCATGAGGGCTCCGAAGGCCTCTCCCCTCGCATACCGCCCTCCCCCCCCTTTGGCCCACCGCGCTCGCCGCAGGCTGACCGTTCGCAATTTACTACTTGGCCGCTCAGGGGTTTTACCCCTTTGGCATACCGCCCTCGCCCCTTGACGCCCCGCGCCCACCTTGCACGTCCAGTCCTCGTCCTCGTCCGCGTTGGCGATGTCCGGCCAGAACTCGTCCGGCACCTGCCTCCACGTCTGGCACTTGCTGCACTGCACCCACTGGTCGGTCTCCTTGTCGTCCTCCTCCTCCGCAACCTTGGCGGCGGGCTGGCGGTGGTGCGCGCCGGCGGCAGCGCCCGCGCCGCGGCCCATGCCTGCCCACGCGTGCCGGGGTGCGTGGGATCAGGGAAAGGGCTTGACGCGTGTGGTTGTCCGTGCGGCAAATATGACCTCTAAGCTCGGGAGACAGGGCAAGCAGGTGGGCCTAAGAGCGAGGCAACACGGTTGGGGCTCACGACTCCCAAAGTGCCCGGGGACGGGCTTGCGTAGCCTACGATCTGAGGCAACGCCGTGTGGTTGTAAGACCCAAGGCATGCTGCCATGCAGCTGGCGCAGTACTGGTGCTACTCGGCCTATGGGGCACTCTCATGCAATTGCGGTCAGCACTACGACGCCGGCGACCCACCCGCATGCGCCTTCATGTGCTGGCCCTGCAGGACACGGGCAAGCACACATGTACATCGTGACCACGCAACTGCATCGCTACACATGTACATCGTCACGAGCTTGTCCTTCATGTTCAGCTCATGCTAGTCATCCACAGAAGAGGGCACCTGCAGTAGCGTGCGTCATGCCCGTCGTCTCGCTACAGCAACACAGCGCACGCAGGATACTGCCACGCTGCACCGCCGCTTTCTTCCATGCTGCCACACGGGCGTCTGCCACCACCACCCCACCCCCGGATCCCACCACCACCCCACCCCCCGCCCCTCCTCACCCGGCCCGCGCCCGCTCCCCCCGCCGCCGCCGCCACCGCCAGGTGCAGGTACTGTATGCGCGCCTCCACCAGCGGCCGCCCGTCCAGCAGCACGCACTGCCAGCACTCGTCGTCCGAGCCGCCGGGCAGCTGCTTCACGTGCGCGGAGAAGGCGCTGGCGGTCTGGAACGCGGCGCCTGAGGGACGCAGCGGGGCGGCGGAAGCAGCAGCAGCGCCAACGGCGGTTGTTGTACTGTTGCAGCAGCCGACGACGAGTACGGGGTGCAGGTGATCCAAGCATGGCGTAGCTAACAGCTGGTGCGAGCGGAAGGTCCGAGGCAGCTGTCGTACAGGTAGCCGCTTCGGTTGCGGCGCGCATGGTACGGGCCGGATCCCCGAGCGTTGCACAACGGCACTGGGTTCTCGCCACTGTTCTTTAACACCCACCATGGAAGACCGCGACGCCCTCCTTGGTGATGGGCGCCTGCGCCGTGCCGCCCTTGTGCGCCACGCTGAGCACCTGGCCCGCCCGGATGACGTTGGCGTCCAGCAGCTCCTTGAAGGAGGGCGCCGTCACCGGCAGCTTCGCAGCAGCTGCGGCCACGGCGGCAGCGGTGCCCGCATTCCTGCATGGGTGCGGCAAACCGGGTGGGGTTGGGGTGATGGTGTTGGTTGTGGGTATGGCGGCGCTTGGCTTGCACATATGGCGTACGGGTGTTGGTTTGTGTCGGTGATGTGATGGAGTTTTTGTTTTGCAGGTGTTGGCTGTGATGCCAGCTGCATGGGCGTGAGGACGTTGAGAGGGCGTGGTCAGGATGGGGTGTAGGTAGGTGGGGGTTGTCTTGCGTGCGGCGTCAGTGCGGTGAGAAGCGATTTCGTTGGCCAAGGGACGTCCTTGGGTAAGCTGGCCATGACTTTCCCTGCTCCCCTGTACCCTTCCAGTGTTTGCTCACCTGTTCGCGGCTGCAGCTTGTTGTTGCTGTGCAGCGAGGATGACGGCAGCCTGCAGCGGTCAAAACGCGCTTGACTGTCGTGCAGTCAGACCTTCTGCGCAATTTCCAACGAACCATATGCATTGCAGGATACGCACCTCTCTCAAAGCCTGCTGATGGATTGCTTGCAAGTGGTCTGCGGGACGGAGGTTGGTCAGCCCACCGGCATGAATGCCAAGGGTCCGAACATCCTTCTTGGACACTAGCTTCCATACCTATGGTCATATGCTGCCCTGCCTGCAGCTCCTGGTGTGTGAGCCCGCTTACAAAGAGGACATCGCTCATGTTGCCCACTGCAACGCTGGCCGCGAGGCTAGCCTACCCAACGTAAAAACAATATGATCTGTTAATAGGATGGCAATTTGCTACGCGTGTAACAGCTAGACTGCAGTTTGCATTTGCAGGGCTGGACGTCGTCGGAAGGAGGCAAAGCGCATACAGGATTTGACAAGAGATACCACTGCTCCACACAATGTGTGACAAGGACCAGCAACAGAAGTTGTACGGCGGTAGGGACAGGAGCCGGCCTAGGATGGGGCTGAGAGCTCAGGTGCATGTGGCCAAACCCGTCCTCATATCACGACGACAGGCCCCCACTGGTGCTGCACTGCTGCCCAGGCCCCCGCTGCTGCTGCCCCTGAACAGAACCTGTAACATTAAACGTGAGTGGCCACACAAGGCCTAGCGGTCATAGTTTACATCAGTCACTTGTCTGTCAAACCTTCAGCACCCAGGAGCCCCGCCTAAGCCCGCCCTGGCCCACCTCATCTTTCCTCTCCCGCCTGGCCGCAAGGCTTCTCAGTCCACTCCTCATCACTGTCGTTCGCTCTACAGCTGGGATAACATAGCCTGCATGGCCGTGCCAAAACAATGTACAACAGTCCCGTCACGCTTTCCACCTGTATCTACAGCCAGGGCCTCTCCCCTGCCTACAGCGGTGCGGCAGCGAAGCGCCCGTAACCCGTACCTGCCCGTACGCCATAACCGATGCGCCATGACACGATGATGCGCACTTAGCTCCTGGACATAAACGAGAGAGCCACCTACATCACACAACGTACCGTGCCCAGTATTGCTATGAGACATTGCATCGTACACGCTCACACACATGGCATACATGAGCACTACCTGCAGCCACCCATGTGAGCCCCTCTGGCCGACCCACACCCCAAGCGGCGCAGCGCCTTCACAGACCCTCAGCCACAGCGCCTCTCGGCAGCTACCGTGCGCCGTGGGCACCTCAGCACTGCGCACCCAGCTCGATGCCCCCACACGAGCCCGCGCGCAGCTTCTTGGAGGGGCACTGGCTGAAGCAGGGAGTGCTGAATGCCTCGTCCGTGTCTGACGGGCCAGGTGTTTTCCCGAAAGCAAACCTGCAGTCGATAGTAGTAGCAGGAGGAGTGCGTTGCACATGGATGCTGGTTGGGCACCACATGTGATAATTAGGGAGGACATATGCCATGGATGTGATATAAGGGCAAGGCTTCAAGGCAGGAGGAGCAGCACGTTGCACATGGCACGCTACCCGAACCCCAGGCCCTCACTGGCAGCTGAAGTCGTCGTAGTTTGGCGTCATGGTGAGGGGCAGGCCCATGTCCCGCGCGAAGAAAGTCTGTTTCGGGGTGGGAGCCACAGAAACAATCGACGGAGTTTGCAGGTCAAGCAATAACGCAGATTCTCCTTTCAGCATGCATGGCGGAGTCCAGGGAACATGATAACCAGCGTGAAGCACCGCCTGTGGCTAGGCGCATGCCCCTGCACGCCAGCCTGCATGCGCTCCTGGCGCCCCTGTGTGCGTCGCACACACCCCAGCCCAGCCCACGCCCACCTGCGTGGGTATCTTGCAGCTGTTAATACACACGGAGGCGCACCCCGCCTGCTCCAGGTACCTGCACCGCTCCACCAGCACGCCGTGGCCCTGGCCGACGGCGCCACCGTCTGAGGGCCGCAGGGGAGAACGGGGTACCGGTGCTGGTGGTGCAGAGCTGTCTGCGTTGGCGCTGGACTACTGCAACACTGGACAGGGTTACCAGCAGTGGCACCAGCCGTTACGCAGAGCAACGCGCGTGCTTTGATACTGGTATACAAGCGTGCCGGGCGGCAGAGTGTTAGGGGATTAACGCTTTGTGTCCAACGTGTTTGGTACCGCTCCACCCACGCAACGACCGTAACCTGGTCCGGCGGGGACGGGAGAGGGGCCGCAAGACATCCTATTGGTACATGAACGACCACGCGGGCCGCGGGTGGTGTGGTGCACCCACCGACTTCCACGTCGTTGACCTTGCACGGCCCCATGAGCCACTGGCAGGTCAGGGCGGTGGCCAGCGCGTTCAGGCGGCAGGAGAAGTCCGGCAGCGGCTTGGAGAACATCACCTGCGTGCACGGGCAGGCCGAGGGCGCTGCTGTTGCTGGGGCCTGTGGATCTTGCTTGCTGCGGCAGTTGCACTAGCCAGGGCCTGGGGCGCACCGCCACCCGTACGACACCCTGGGTAGCACTGCGTCAACGCGACACGAGTGGACAACAGGCAACGTATTGTTTCCTAGCATACGCGCAGACAGCCAGCATCCCAGTAGCTAGTGAGTGCCATAATCCACCACACCATGCTTCGTTGGAGCGTGCGGAGACAACGAAGAGAGCAGCGATCAGCACACTCGAAGCAACGCTATGAGCTCGCAACGCAGCGCACCTTGAAGGCACCCGGGAGCCAGGACGGGAAGAGCGCGTTGAGGATGGCACGTGTGGCGGCCTGCGTCTCCTGCGGCGTGCGGTACTTGCTGTTGAGGCGGCGCGTGAGGTCGATGATAGCGTCGTAGCCCTGCTGCGAGGAGTCCGCGCCCAGTGCCGCCACCATCTTCCGCCTGGGTGTGTGCACGTGTGCGTGTGTGTATCAAGGGCACCAGGTTTAAGCCACGTGTACCGTGTGCAGTAGCGCAACAGGCGTGTGCTTGCTGGCTGCCGTGAGCCCATGGTATCGTACTGTTGTTGGGGCTGGTGCAAGGGCCCCTGCGTTTGGCCAGTGCAAGTACCTCATGCCCAGCAGCCAGCTCTGGCGCCATAGCACAGCCGCTATAATGGGCGGCAACGCCAGCCACCACTGTTTGCGCCCCAAACTACGCTGTGCAGTGCTCGTATCGGCTCTGGTTCTCGGTGTGGGGGTACCTGCAACCGCTTCCTGGCTGCCTCTCTGCCAACCCTGGGCCGCCGCCTCCCCTTGCCAGCACTCAGGCCGGCACTGCCACGCCGTGCGCGTATATCACACCACCCATCCATACCCTCTGCATCCAACTTGACGTAGCCCAGTCCGCCTCAGGGTCCTCTGTAATGCCCATGAATCCCACCCCAGTGCTAGTGAGGAACCTCAGCAGCGGCCCACCTGAACAGGGCCATCACCACTTGGTTCAGTGGTTGGGAGTCTATCTCCTGGCATGTGGGAGCTGGAGTAGGCGGTCCCGCCTGGCGAGTCGCAGCTAGTGTACGTGTGCGAGAAGCATTATGCTTAACGCGTTGCAAAGCCACCGGTGCCCCGTGTGGCGTACTGATAGGCGACACGCATGGGGACCGCAAGGTCTGCATCGCGCCCACAGTCAGCAGGTGCGTTGGTCGCGCTGATTAGATACAACTTAAACTGGTACCTGGCCCTGTCCGCGGACGTCAGCGTCGCGCTCTCGCTTTCGACTGAATGGTCTCGGAGCACGCACCCGCAATGCACCAGCATGCTTGTTGCAGTTCATGTGGTTTGTATACACAATCAATTCGAACGCTTGACTCTCCCATTTAAACATGGCCGGAGGGGAGGCCTCAGGGTCGGAAGCTCCGGTGGCAGCAGCTCCTGCGAGCAAAGCGTCAAGAACAGGAGCGGGCTTCGATGAAATTACCACTATGCTCGGTAGCCCGTATGTGGCGGCCAACATCCTGCTGTCAAGCTTGTACATCGCCGTGAGGCCCTTCTACGTGGACAAGCCAATTCGCGAGGGCATGCTGTTTATGGGCGATGTGCACGACTTCACGGCCTTCGAGCGCTACGTGGGCTTCCTGTGTAAGTTCCAGCCTGAGACTGCCACACAGCCTGCCCATGCTCCAACCCCCAGCCCCCAGCCCTTTGGCGGTCTGGCCCTCCGGCCTATCGGCAATCTTTGCAAGTCCTTCACACACTCTTACTAAAGCTGGCACGCGGCATGCACATCTCCGAGGCGGCCACCATGATGGCCGTCCTGTTGTAGGCAATAGAAGCCCATCCGGGCGACAGTCCCCTCCGCACAACCGTCAACACCCACCCTTGCCCACCCGCTCCCGTGCGCACTCTTGTGCATCCGTCCACCATCCCAACCGCCCACCGTCATGGTAAACACCCAAATGGTACACACTGCCTCTCTCATGCTCCTACACGCTCTCACACTTCTCCAAACACCCACCGCCGCTGTTGACGTGGTGTCCTTCCCTACCAGGCGGGGGCTACGCCGCGTTCCGCTTCTTCAAGGCCCGCTCCCGCGCCGCCGGCCTCCATTCCGCCCTCGACTTTGCGCAGCTGTTCGTCGCCGTCATGGCCATGGTCTGCAGCCCCGTGCTGCTAACCTACTACATCACCCTCTACTGCATCATGTACCTGCTGCTGCCCCAGCCCGAGGCCCCCAGCCTCCACGAGCACCTTGAGCACCTCACGCCCGAGGGCCTGGCCGAGGACGTCAAGGCCCCGGGCTCCGAAACCACGTGGGTCGTGCTGTACTACACGTCGTACAGCGCCCCCTGCCGGCAGATGTCGTGGGACCTGGCAGACCTGGCTGCCCGGTACGCCACGGACCGGCTCAAGTTTGCGGTTCTGGACGTCGGGGAGTACTACAAGACGGCGGCCAAGCTGGGCATCGACCTGACGCCGTACAACCCTCAACTGCCGACGGTTGTGCTGTACGAGAAGGGGGAGGAGGTGATGCGCATGCCCAAGAAGCAGGGGAGCTCCATCTGGGGCTCGGGGTTCAAGGCGCGGGACGTGGTGCGCTCCATGGAGCTGGACATGCGGTACACCAGGTCGCTGGCCAAGCTCAAGGGGCAGTAAGCCACGGGCCCTGGCAGAAGCTCAAGGGGCAGTAGCAGGGGCATGGCAGGGCTCCAAGGGCGGCGGCCGTGGCAGGGCAAGGGGGGCGTAGTAAGGGCCTGGCGACAGCTGAATGGGCTGTGCCAGGTGCTTGGCAGAGCTTAAGGGGCAGTAGCAGGGTCTGGCAGGGCTTGCCGTGACGCCGCAGCGGAGCTCGGTCGCTGGCCGGTAGGGCGGGTAGCAGGGGCCTGGCGAAAGCTCAAGGTTGAGTAGCAGGACTTTGTCAGGGCTCCAAGGGCGGCGGCATGCCCCTGGCAGAGCTGTAGGGGCAGTAGCAGGGGCCTGGCAGGGCTTGCCGTTAAGCTGTAGCGGGACTTGGGGGTCAGGGCTAGCCAAGGTCTTGAGATCTGTTCTCGTGGCGGAGGGGACTTGCGCGTGCATGCAAGGCGGTAGACGTGGCGTACACGTTTGGCGCTATGCAACTTGCTATGGCGTGCTCGAGCGAGTGCTTTCCTGGTGCTACCGTGCAGGAACCGTACTGCTCGGTCAGACGGCAACCAGTGGGGAGACGGATTCGTTGGATTATAGAAGTCATGTTGGAGCTGTCGATCGCAAACGAATGAGGTTGGTTAGGCGAAATCCTTGCTAAGTGTGCTGCGCTCTGAGCGTTCATCATTAGATGCTCGAGCAGTGCGATGCAAGAAGGGTATTACCGGTACTCTTCAGCTTATGGTGCAGTCGTGTGCGAGCTGCTGCTGTGGCACGCTGTGGCTTTGCCCTGGATGCTATGCCAGCGGCAAGCTATCGGTACTGGGCAGTAGCTTATGACAGGGGAGACCCAGTGGGATGGCTGGTGTTGTGGACTCGAAGGCTGCTTGCCTGGGAATGTGCCGCAACCATGTTTTGACGACGGCACCAACGGCCTCCTCGGTACTGGTGCTTGAACGTTGTTGAGGGCGCATTTAATGGTTGGGCCCAGTACTCCAGTTGGTGCGCAGAGGAGGGGACCCAGGGGACAACCTCCCCTGGTACCACCTTGGGCAACCAGAACAACCGCCACTTCCGGGATGCAGTAATGTTTGAGGACAGTGTCGCGGCTTGAACGTGCGCATCTAAACCATCATATGTTTCCAGCTGTGCATTAAGCTTCGCACCTCGTACTTTAAACTGCTCAACATTCGACAGTCGGACGCATTCCTTCACCCCAGGACGCGCGGAACACCAAATCAGACGCAGCCGTAGGGGGAAACCAGGAAAGCAACCTTAGATGCCGTGCACACTCGGGCGCAGTTCTACCTCCGTTTCGCGTCGTGTTAGAACGCGAAATGGCCGAGGAGCTCAACTGTTGCCCCCTCCGCGAGCCTTTCCGCACGATGTACCTATCCTGGGGTCCGTGATGAAACGCATAATTACAATCATCGCGACGCAAGGAACGGTGGGTAGTGATGTGCGCTAGGTTTTTCCCTCACGTGGTGGCCTTCCGCCTCCCGTCCCCAGCCCACGCCGTTGCACTCCCACGCCGTGGCATGCACAAACAGCTGTATGCCAGTGACGGACAAGATACGAGCTGATATGCAACAGTCACAACTGCGCTACGCTGTGATGCCCCACGATGATAGGGTACTGCTGCTTCCCTCGATTCCGTTCTCGACGGGTTTCCCGTTGAACCCTTTACGACATGGTGCCATGCGTACGAAACCCCTTTGCCCCAGGCATCTCCTCCCAAGCGTAGCTCCTCCACCACCAGCACAGTCAGCCCCCATCAGGTCCAGGTGGCCCAGCAGGTGCTGCAGCAGCAGCAGGCACAACAGCAGCTGCAGCAGCAGCAGGCCGACACGCAGGCGGGCCGGGGGCCTACCCTGGCCGAGCCCGGCGGCCTGTGGCGTGTGGAGTGCTCGGACGACGCCGACAGCAGCGCAAGGCCCATTGCAGGAGACAAGGTGCGTGCTTACGTGGGCGACAGCGCGGCACACCACTGCTGCCCCGAAACACCCCATCGCACCCGACATGCGCAGTAGCAGTACCGGTGCCCCATGGAAGACCAAGTAGCTAAGCTAATCCAACAGTAATCAAGCCTGTGCCTGCCAGTCTTGCGCGCATTGACCATCCGCTCGATACGCTGGTACCGGCATCAGCCGCCGGCTACTTAACCCACCTGCTTTTTGTGCTCCCCCCGCCACGCCGCCAGTCGCTGACGCGGCCCGCCACCGAGGGCCCGGCCCAAGACAACATCCCGCGCTACCCCGCGCCCGAAGGGGACGACCCCGACAGCCACGCCCCCGGCCACCCGCTAGCCCACATGCAAATGCACTCGGGGCTGGGCGGGGCCGCGGACACGCACGCGTCCGCGCCGGGGCAGCAGCTGGGGGGCGGCCAGGGGGCCACCTTCCGGCAGCTTCGCGAGCGGGCGCTGGAGGGCAGCAGCACAGAGGAGGAGGAGGGCGAGTGGCAGACCATGGTGAGTTAGGCCTCGAGGGCTGGATACCGGTACGTGATCGTGCGTTTTGTGGTGCACTTGGGGCGTACATCAGATAGCACCAACTGCCGGTGGGGTCTTCCTGCCGGTAGTGGCAGGCCGTGGTGAGGCACGCTCCGTCGCCGGGCCCCCGACGCTGTGGGCCAGAGGTGGTGCTGTGCTGCTGCATCTGCGCTCCGCGTGAGGTACCGTAGTTGCCGCTACCGTGACGCTTCTGCACGACGCGCGCTGCACCGGTCAAGGCATCTCGTCAATTGCTAGCCATCACAATGTTGCACAGAGCAGTATGGAGTTACCACGGTACGATACACGGCTAGGTGCGTTGGATTCGTTACCCCATCTAGCATGTATGAAAGCACACGCCTGCAACTACGGGACACGTGGGTTAGCGCACACGGTCTCTCCTTCATCCGTCTGCAGGACGTCCCCGCGCTGCTGTACACGGGCCATCACGCCTCGGCGCTGGACTCCCTGTCCTCGTGCGACGTGGACAACCCGGCCGACCTGCAGCAGCAGCAGCAGGACCAACAAGAGCAACAGCACCAACTGGGGCAGGACATGCAAGACAGCGCGGCCGGTGAGCCCGTGTGTCAACCGTGCGTCAGAGCTCGGGGCTCCAGGACGGTGCCGCGTCCGTGACCACGCCCGATGTGCCACTCCGTGCTCTTGGGGCTAGCGACCAGCGACAGTATGGGTTGTTGTCGCATCGAGCCGACTGTACTAGGCAAGGGAGACTTGAAACACAGTCCAAACGTACCGGTCCAAGGATTTCTTCGGTTCCCTCAACACTACGCCGCCCTTACGCCAACGCAGAGGCTGGCAGCCGCAGCTCCAACGAGGAGGACCGCTCCGTCCAGCTGCGCCGCCACCCCGCCGCCATGCCGCTGTACGGCAGTACGGACGCAGCCGCCGCCCTGGCCGCTGGCGGCACCGCCTCCGCCGAGCTGCACGTGCTGAGACCACACCACGACGAGGAGATACTGCACGCACAACACCACAGTAGCATCAGCAACGTGAACGGGGCGAACGGAGGTGCCTTTGTGCTGCCGAGGAGCGCGGAGGCTGACGCGGCGGCGGCGGGGGTGAGGCAGGGCCTGGTGGCGGCGGGTGCAGAGGCTGCGGCGACGGTGCTGGCGGCGGAGCAGAGGCAGGCGGTGTGGGGCGAGGGCGGCTGGCCGTACGGCGATGCCGTGCGCAGTGCGGATGTGGTAGAGGGGATCAAGGAGGCCATCGTGCAGCAGCGGGAGGAGGAGGCGAGGGGCGGTGGGGCGCTGCTGCCGTAGCGTGAGGTGGCTGCTGGGGGCCGCTGACCCACGTGCAAGGTGCTCCGTGGAGCAAAAGCACCAAGTTGTTTTAGCAGCATCGTGTAGGCTAATGTTGGTGCGAAGGTTGGTCATATTAGACTGTTTGTATCCGCCATGTGTGGGGCTGTTTGACCGGGCACTGGTGTATGAGTAGGGGGAGAGTAAGCACGCGGCACCGTGCCTTGGGTGCTACTGCCGCACGCAGGAGGAGGACCTCT
>VFQN01006077.1_pt1 | contig 14150 bp, 12 predicted proteins | sample 3512371 | NCBI WGS metagenome assembly VFQN01 (sample SAMN10412370, study PRJNA504923) | tailings metagenome | isolation source: Replicate 2 from Balatoc abandoned mine | place: Philippines: Itogon, Benguet | collected 2017-08-28
CCCCTGCCCCTGCCCCTGCCCCTGCCCCTGCCCCTGCCCCTGCCCCTGCCCCCCAAGTTGAGCACCCTCCGCGTCCCGAAGTTTCCGCACCCCCCGCCGCAGCTTGTCCTCCCGGCCCCGCCCCAGCCCCTGACCTTGCTCCCCGGTCATCGGGGCGCATCGCGAGCAGCGTAACAAGGGTCATCAAGGCCTGCGCCTGCAGCCTCTGCAGCGGCCCATAGCCCTCGTGAGCCGCGGTCACTGACACGTGCCGCAGGCCAGCGGCCTCAGGCGCCCCGTAGGTGCTGCCCCCGTCCAGCTCCGCCAGGGCGCACAGCCCCATGCACAACACCAGGTGGCGGGCGCACGGGCCCATAAGGACGCGTCGGAGCAGTGACACGTGTGTGCTGCCCAGCACGTGCCGTTGCGCCGTCAGGGGCGGCAGGCTTGGGGGGAGGTCATCGGGTGCTGCTGCCTGCCTGCGTGAAGCCTCGTCCGCAGCGCTGGTCCCGTCAAGGAGGTCTGAGTTGGCGGTGAAGCTGCTGAGGTTGCAGAGTATGTTCGTCATGTGCACACAGGCGTGCTTGGCGTCCGGTGCATAGAAGCTCTGGCGCTGCCCCGCCTGCTGCTGCTGCTTCGGCTGCTGCAACCAGCCCGCCAGCAGCAGCACTGCCCGGGACAGGTGCTCCAGCACGCCGCTGTCGGCCATGGCCGCTAGCATCTCCGGAACCATGGTGGCTGCCGTGAGCCGTGCAGTGGGCTGGGGGCAGCCCCCCTGCCCCTGCCGCTGCTGCTGCTGCCCATGCGTCTGCGCCTGCGCCTGCGCGTGTGCGTTCTGCCCACTCCCCGCACCATATGCACCACCACAGGGCAGCCGATCTAACGCCCAACCTCCCATGTGCCCCAGCGGTACATGGTGCGGGTACGTGTGATACAGGTCGACTAGCACGGCCATGTGGCTAGCGGCTGAGTCCACCGCATCAACGAGCAGCCCGGCTGCAGCGGACTGCTCCACAGCAGGCGTCCGGGCCTGCGTGTCCTGGCCTGCCAACCCCGGCGCAGCGGCCGCCACTGTGTCCGCCAGGCTGGCTAGCTGCCGGCTCAAGCCCTGAAGCAGCCGGGCGCGCAGCAGGGCATCCGCGACAGCCAGCTGCAGGTTGGTGGGCGGCGTGAACACGGTATCCTTGTAGAGGAAACGAAAGACCCAGGCGGCTACGACCAGGTATAGAGCGAGCTTGCCTCGGCCCCGGCCGAACGTGTTAGGAGGGTCTGGCAAGTGGACTAAAGCGGAGTACAGAGCTACCAGTTCGGAAAGTCGTGCCGACCGGCGGATCGCATCCAGGATGGATATGTTGGACATTTTTCTCAATGTTCCCAGCTCTTGGTTGAGTGTTTTTGCTAGGGCCAGGCACTCTTCCTCGCGCGCCTGTGCCTCCCGTCCGGACGTCGCGACGGCCCCAGCCTGCAGCCAGGATCTGGTCCCTTGCAGTCTCGCTACCGTGTGACTCATCTCAGGAAGCTCTACGGGTACGGGCCTACAAGGCGCTTACAGTACCGGAATAGAGGTAGCAGAATGCGTCCTTGCAGTTCGTGGTACATTGCCCATAACAACATCAATAGAGCAGCGGAAGTCAATAGATGTGCACTTTATGTCCACATGCACCCATGCAGTCAGTTCTACCTCGGGACCCTCCCCTGGCCAGGAGCTTCCCCCACGAGCCTCCCTCCAGTGCAGTGCCATCCGTAGGCAGCCGCCATAACCAACGAACACCCGCTCCTTCGCAATGACCAGGGCAGCTTCAGGGGAGCGCACGTGGCGTGGAGCGGGCATGTTTGCAACAAACCCATCCAGGTGCCTTACATGACTGAAGGCGGGAGGGCACAGCCAGCAGGGGACCAGAAGCACCCGCCGGGCGCCCTCGGTTTCGGCACTACCCTTACAAACCACAGCTATTGTTCCCCTGCTCCAACCCATTTTGGCACAGCGGCGGACGCGCTGCTGAGCTCGGGCGTAGCGCACGCGTATGAGTGGTAATACGCCAGGTACTTCAGTTTCACTGCAGCAGGTAGGGCAGGGTTTTGGATGACGCTCGTCGAGCCGGTCGAGGTGCACGGGTAAGCGAGTAAACGCACGCACAGCTGGTCGGAGAGGGGCCAAGCAAGGGAAGGGGCCACTCTTGTGGGAAGCAAAGGTCTTACGCAGAGCGGATGGCCGGAGCCAGGGGCGCCCTGGCCGCCCTGGCCGGAGCCGGTGTGTAGATGGGATCTTAGTCAGCAAGGATGGTCACTGTGAACAACGGGCATGCGTATCCTTTATGCGCACGCATCTGTGTGGCACGCAGGGTCAGGGTCCTTCAAACACATGAAGGTTGACTTCAACGGCCGTACGGCGTACTAGGTTTGCAGTACCTGCAGTGCTATTGCATAGAATGAATACTAGCTCACACGCGTTGCGCACACGTGAGTGTTGCATGTTGAATCGCTCGAGGTCCTCATGGACGGGGGCGACCCATGGGCGTGTAGGGAGACGTCAAAGCCGAACGCCTTGACCTTACTCGCTTTTCACACGACAACGCCTGAGGCAAAATGAGTATTCCTGGTATAGATTTTAGCAAGAGAGATGCCGGTCAGAGGGCCTGCGCGCAGCTCGTTCGGGCAGCAACCTCGGCGCCCCTCCGAAAGACTGCCGCGGGCTGCGCGCTGGCACGACTCCATGACCTCAAGAACACAAGCGGTTACGTCATGATAGCCGCGTTGCATTCCTTGGAGGATGTTTGCGCGACCGTTTCAGCTCTGGTGAAGGTTTACTCGGTCTCGCTTCGGGAGGCCGCGGCGCCGAAGGGACCAAGCGCTGCTGCTGGCGAGGAACAAGCCGACAGCAAAGACACCAAGGACAGCTGCTGCAATGAAACGTCTACTATCGATACCACAGAGTATGGGCAGCCACGCCCGGGCAGCGGCAGGGTCAGCCGCGGCACCGGGGGCAGCTGTGGCAGAGCAGACGGTGGATCAGGTGGGGACAGCGAAGGGCCCTTCCCAGAGGACTGGGTGCCGCTGCTGGTGGACAGCTCAGCGCTCGTGGCGGGTTGCATCAGCACGGGCATCAGCGCCAAAGACATCCTCGCCCTCCCACCGATCACCGCCCTCTGCACCACCGACCCGGAACATCGGTTGAGGCAGATCCGGAGCTGCGCCGTCGCCATGGTTGCTGCCCTGCTGCTCTCCGACGCCCTGCCGGCCCTCAGCCGCCTGCTCTCCGCCGAGGCGCACCGCGGCCCCGCCCGGGCGCTGCTCAACCCCTGCCAGCTGGCCATGTGCCTCCAGCCCCTCAATGAGCTCCTCAAGGCAGCAGCAGAGTCACCCACCGCACCCCTCCCCGTCGACCCACCATCGCCACACCAGCCTGGCCCCCCAGCGCTCATCCCCCCAACCGCCACCACCACCACCACCCCAGCTCTCTCGGCCGTGCCACCAACTCCTACCCCCACACCCGGCACCAGCGCTCCACCCGCCATGGGCCCCTCCACCGCCACGCCTGCAGCCCCCCGGCCACCCCACAGCACCGAGGCCGGCCCCAGGCCCCCTGATGCGGCCAGCTCAGCCCAGGCCCAAACCAGCTGCTCTATGCCCTGTCGTACAGCGGGCGAGTCCGGAGGCTCAGCCCCCAGGCCACCTGTTGCGGCCGGCAAGTTCGGTGGCTCAGCCGCCGTCCCTCCTCCCCAGGGCAGTAAGCCCACCGCAAGGGTTTCCACTCAAACACCTCACCGTCCCCAGCGCCTGGGAGCCGCGGCGCTGTGCGCTGTGGCGGAGAGCGGTGTGGTGGAGGCGGCCTGCAGGGCGGCCATGCCGCTGGTGGTGCAGCAAGGGGGCGGTGGGCGGCAGCAGCGGAAGCGGGACTGCCTACTTGGCGGAGACCGAGAGCAGCTCCTCGGTCAGTTGCTGGAGCTGCCGCGGTTGGTGCTGACGGCAGTGCAAGGCAACACTGCCGATGCGCTGCCTACGGAGCGTCTGCGGAGCATGCTCACGGGGCCATGCGTGCAGGTGCGTGGACAGGTGTCCAACAATGTGCGCTGCAGGGTGGTGGATGCGTGCATCATTGCACCAATTCCCACGTTCCAGTTGCTTTTCCGACGTGGGGAACTTGCCACCACTACTGGTGCTGCCTTACTCATGGGCCCCGTAGCCGACCGCTAGTACCTGGACCCTTCGCAGTACGCCCTGGCCGCCAGCTCGGTGTCCCAGCTGCATGCCGTGGACGGTGGTACGACGTACGGCCTGCCGTACGACAGCCTCATGCCGCTCGTGCGGGAGGAGGAGCATGCTGAGCTGCCATGCAGGTGGTTGAAAGCTGGTATCGCGTGGTGGGCAAGCACCTGCCGGGTCGGCGGGCTTCCCCAATTGCAACTGCTGTCCCCGCACGGCCTTGTGGAGCTGTGCCTGCGGAATGCGGAGGTGGCGGCGGACTGCTGGCGGCGGTGCAGCGGGCTGCCCGCGGCGGCGGAGGCGGCGGCGACTGTAGCCGGCGGATCGGCGGGGCACAGCGGCAGCGGCGGCCAGGGTGCCAGCAGCAGTAGCGGCAAGGCAGCTCGCAGGGGGCGGCAGCATGCACAGGGCAAGGCGCTCTCCGGAGCGCACGGTGTGTCGCCGGAGAGCACGGGGTGTCAGGCAGGCATGTCCTGCTTTGGCGGTGCAGCAAGAACTACTGAACGCGGGGGCTGCATCAGTCCTGCTGCAGACCCTCCTCGAGCTACGCTTGATCCCAGCCAATGCCCCGACCTCGCCATGCGGGCTATGACCTGCAGCTTGGCGCTCATGGAGAGCAGCTGTGGTGTAGGGGCTAGGAGTGTGGCGTGGCTGCGCGATGGCGGTCCGCTGGCGCGGCGCTGGTGGCGGGCGGCGGTGGCGGCGGTGCACTGTGCCTTGGATGAGATGGCTGTGGGTCTGCGGCCTGCCGCCAGCTCCGCGCATAAGGTGCTGGACCTGTCCCCCACCACTTCCGGACCCGGCCCAGGTGGGAGTTGCCATACTGCAAAGCCCATGCCCCTTGTGTGCCACTAATGGCTATAGTGTGCCCTGCACAAACCACATGGGACATGCAGTGCAGGATTGCACTGAGTCGCTTCGTATGGCTGTGTTTATCCGAGCAACTCTATCGGAAGCTCTGCCCGGCGCCCCACGGCTACCTAAGCCGCGAAATAAAGTTGCCGAACTCCAGACTCCGTCCGCCGCCACGTTGCCCACAGAATCTGCGCTGCCCGCCGCCCCGCCCGCCGCCCTCTCCGCCGCCCTGGACGCCGGCTACCTGCCCTGCCTGGAGCGCACACTGCGCACCTGCTTCCGCGCCTGCGCCACACCTGCAGAGGCGGTGCGTGTGTGCGGAGGCTTGCTACACCATGACACGGACGTGAGTTGGCATCTGCTTCTGGCGTTCGGCAACGAGAGGGAGGCGGCGGCGTTCCTGGCCACAGCGGCAAAGGTGGCGCGGCGGACGTGCGAGGAGCGGGCCAGGCCGGGCGGCAACCGCGCGGCGTGCGCTGCAGTCATGGGTTGGTTGAACTGCACGCTATCCACCTTCATGTTCAAAGCTGCGGATCACATTGCGAGGCGGATAGCGGTTGAGCGGGGGTTTCGGAACAAAGATGGGTCTATTTTGGAGAAGGGAGGTGGCAGCGGCGGTGGCGGGGGTGGCAGCAGTACTGATGGCGGTGGTGACGGCGGCGGCATCGATGGCGGTGGTGTTGACGGCGGCGGACCTGGCGGCGGCCGGGGCTGCAGCGCTGGCTGCAATGGCGGCGGCGGCGCTGGCAGCAGCGACGGCGCAGTTGGCAGCAGGAGCAGCTGTGAACACAGCGACACTGGTATGGGCGGCGGCGACGCTGCCAGCGGTGGCGGCCACTGCTTCTGCGGCCACGGGAGGGGCGGAGGCGGCGGAGGCAATACGGGAGGCGGCGGCAGTAGCCTTGCCGCCGGCGGCGCTGGCAGCAGTAGTGGCGGCAGCAGCGGCGGTGGCGCAGATTCGGACGGTTGTGGGGCTACGCTTGTCCTGGGCAATGCTCATCCCGCTGCCGTTCCCGCTGCTGCGCAGAATGCAGATAGCACCGACCCCGCCGCCTGCAGCCTGTCGCCTCCCGAGCAGCAGATGCTGCGGCTCCTGTCGTTCGCCCTGCCGCTGTGGCTGCCGCTATGGCTGGACCTGGCGGCGGCAATGCTCACGGACGGGCGGCTGACCCGGTCGTGGCGCGAGGAGGTGCGCTGGGCCTTCGACATGCTGGATTTAGTGCAGACCCTGTGCGAGGTCGCGTTTGACAAGAACTTGCGGGCCGCTGAGAGCTGGCGCAGCATCGTCGGCAGGAGTGGGAACGAGGTGGTAGATATGCTGGATGCCTGCAGTGAGATGCTGGAGCGGGAGGAGAAGGCTGCTCGGGGCATCAGGGGTGCCCAGGCTCGACACGAGTGTGGGGTCACTGCGGAACGGCTGCACAAGAAGATGGATGAGGTTGAAGAGGGGCTTTTTATGCTCAACATGGACCTGCCGTCTGCCATGATCAAGTGGGGGGAGGTGGAGGGCGGGTGGGAGCAGGGTAGCGGGTGGGAGGGGCTGTGGCCCCTGGCTGGGCTGGGGCTGCTATCCCCGCCCTGCGACGCGCGGCAGCTGCTGCCCTGCTGCAGCAACCCGCGCTGTGCGGAGCTGGCGGGGGACAGCGAGGCGGGCGTGGTGCTGAGGCGGTGCGGCGGGGCGTGCGGCGGGGCGGCGGCCTACTGCTGCGCGGCGTGCCAGAGGGCGCACTGGGCGGCGGGGCACAGGGAGGAGTGCGCGGGGAAAAAGGGGAGCGGGGAGTCAGGGGTGGAAAGCGGAGGCAGCTGAGGTAGGCAGCGACTTGATCCATGACGTGTGTCAACAGCAACCGTTAGTGAACAGCAGGTGGCTACCGGTAGGCGCATGGGGTGTAGGGTAGGTAAGCATGCAACCGTACAACCTGTGCTCATGTGGCCAGTGCACTGACGGGAGGCGATGAACGGAGACTGTGGAACTGTAGCCTGCTGGTATACGTATACGTACCAATATCATATATATTGATAAGGGATGACGATGGGTCATGCAGTGGAGGATTTGTTGCATGTTGTGATTGTTGCAGGTGCTGATGGTGTTTGCTGGTGTTTGTGACACTGATTGCTGCCTTGTACAGGAGTCAGGCTTCGCGTTCTGTTGTGCTGAGCCGTTCAGGAAATGACAGGCGCTGACTCCCATTCGCATGCCGTGCTCACACACTAGCGCAAGTACGGTGGGCAGGGTAACATACCGGTACGGCCAGGCCATGGCAAGAAAGGTGTGGCACCGCACTCGGTTGCCGTACGCACGTGTGTGTTGTGTTGGCTGCTGTGCGAACGCATTACCTGGGCATCGGGAGGTGTACCGGTACGGCACCTACCGTAAGCTCATATGGCTGCTGCGTCTTGGCCGGGAGGGCTCCCCTGCTACCCTGGTGCCGATGGTACGCCTGAGGACGCCTACAGTACTGTATACGTTGCTTTTGTGGCCTGCCCGTTTCTCATGTCGATTGCATGACCCTTAGTACGCAGCATACGACGAGAGTCATCTACGGTGCCATGCACTGCGGCTGAAATCACACGTGGGTCACCCATGGCAGGGAGGGCAGGCCTTGGGGCCTTGAGGCTTACGGTGCGCCACTTACCACCGCCTGGCCCTGCCCAACAGCGCTTGTTCGGTTGGGGCGTTTCTGCTATAGAGCAATTGGAAGCCATGACAGCGCATCTCCTCAGCTCAGCATTTTGCATCCTCAACTGTATTACTTCACGATGCCAGCGCATCCTACGCCGCCCACAGCTATCCCCAAGCACCAAGCCTCCAGTCGGCAACTGCCAAGCCCCGCACCCTAGACGCCAGGCACGTGCATGCAGCACCCTGGCCGCCAGGCACCTGCATGCAGTCCACACCACGCTACACCCAAACCAGACTTCAAGGCAAGCGCAGTGCCCAAAGTTGCATGCATGCACGGATGCAGCTCGCGTACATACAGCGAGAACGCCGCCGTACACTGTACGCTCATAACCAACAACGGCAGACTTCTGGCTACTGCTGTAGAAGGAAACACACCTCCTACTCCAGAAGGGGTACTTTCCTGGCAACTCGGGTTAACCTATTGCCTCCTAACGGCCAACCCCAAGCCCCGCACCCTGGAAACCAGGCACGTGCATGCAGCACGCACCACGTTGGATCAGGCACGTGTACGTAGCACCCATCCCAGTTGAGCTAGGCACGTGTTTGCAGCACGCACCACAGTTGAACTAGGCACTGAAGAGGCAGCGCAGTGCCAGGAAGTGCGTGCGTGTAACAGGCGGTAACATACATACCGGTGCAGCGAGAACGCTACCGTACCACGTGTCCTCACAACCAACTTCGGCAATGCTTGGCTCCCGCCCACCACACTCTCAAACCCCGCACGCCTCGCCCTGCAACCCTACTAGGCTGTGCTGTTCGCGACACGCTGCGCAGCAGTACCACATCCCCGCATTGGCCCCGCGGCATGCATCCACCCGCGCCCCCGCCTCCGCCTCCGTCTGCCCCGGCGGCGGCAGCACTGCACACCGCGGGTTGCTGCAGCTGCGCAGCAGGCCCCGCAGCCCACACAGCGGCGGCAGCAGCGCCGCATCCTGCTCCCACCCCTCCCCAACGTCCGTCCCAGAGCCGTAACACGACTCCACCATCATCACGGCCTGTACCAGGCGCTGCCGCTGCTCCTCGCTGAACCCCACCGGCCCGCCCACCCTCCCGCACTCCACACCCCACTCCTCCAGCGCGCGCAGGGCACGACCCAGCGACCGCCCCTCCCGCTCCCCTCCCACAGTTACGGCTAGCGCAGCGAGCACCTTGGGATGCCAGATTTCTGCACCCCTCGCATTGCTGCTGCTGCTGCTGCTGCTGTTGCCGCCACCCGCAGTGCAGCCCCCGCCCGCCGGCGCACCCCACGCCCCCTGCGCCACCTCCTCCGGGAACACCGCCGCCGCCAGCACGCACGCCTCCGCCGCCGCCGCAAGCACGCCACGTGACTCCTCCTCATCTTCTTCATCCGCCAGCAGCTCCGGAACCATCCTGCACAGGGCCGCCCCCAGCAGCCCCACCACCCCCACATCCCGCAGCAGGAACGCGCGCCAGCAGCCTCCGCCGGTCAAGGCCGCAGCGCCCCCGCAGCTGATGCTCATGCTCATGCAGGCAGGCGCGGCGTCCAGCTGTTTCGCTCCGCACCCCGCTGCGCTCCCCACCTCCGCCACCCCCGGCTTGTCGCAGCAGTCCAGGCACAGCCGCCCCACCCACGCCAGCACCGCCCGCCACACCAGCAGGCTGACGCCGTTGACGTGCCCCGCCGCCGCCGTCCTCCGCGCCACGCTCGCAAGCGCAGGCACCCACCGCCACGCGCCGTAAGCGCACACCCACACCCTCCTCCGCATCGCCGCCTCCGCCTCCCTGCCGGCCCGTCCCCCGCCTCCGCCCTCGCCCGCTGCAGCTCCCCCGTCCTCGCCCCCAGCCATCTGCTCACCCAGGTGCTCAAACGCCACGTCGTCCAGGCGCGTCAGCAGCACGTCGCACAGCGCGCACATAACTTCCAGGGCGGTGTCCTCCAACTGCTCACCCAGGGCCCCCACCTCAATGTCACAGCACCTGCCCATGGCCTCCACCAGCCGCCCCTCGCACCTCCACAGCAGCTTACCCAGCGCCGCTACCAGTGAAGCGGCGGCCCGCAGGCTGCCACCACCCCTTCCCTGCCCAGGCCGCTCCGCGCCCCCGCCCCCTTCCTGGCCCGGACCCACCTCTACGGCCTCCCGCGCCCCCTCCTCCTTGCCCTTAGGCGCCTCCTCCTTCGGCCCCTCTTCTTGCCCCTGCTCCTGCCCCTGCCCCTCCTCCTGGCCCTGGACACCCCCCTGCCCCTCCACATGCCCCTCCTCATGCCCCTGCCCCTGCCCCGCCCCCGGTAGCCCCTCGTCCTCCCCCGGCTGCAGCAGCAGATCCCGCAGCGGCCTTGACCGCACGCCAGCGCCCCACGGGTGCAGCCGCGCCAGGGCAAGCAGCTCGTAGCTGTGCGCAGTAGCTGCTGCGCCTGCGTGCGGCGGGGAGCCCGAGCGTCCTGGCGCAGGCTGATTGGCTTGGGCTGGGCCAGCGGAGCCTCTTTCAGCCACCCCCATCTCCCCGTCAACCGCCTGCAGGAACCGCCAGACCACGGCCTCAACGCCCCGCAGCAGGTGGCCGCCAGAGGCCAGGACGGGAAGGTCTGTGGAGTCCAGGGACAGGAATAGGGGCGTGAGGACGGGCAGGTGTGTGGATCATAGGGACGAGCAGGTCTGGGGAGTGCAGGGATAGGGAGGGCCGGGGGACGGGCAGGATTGTCGGCTGTAGGGACAAGCGTGTCTGTGGCGGTGGGGTATGATCAGGCAACGACGCGACACACCAGCGCTAAGTGGGCGATGGGGCGTACATCTTGCAGTCCTCGCCAGTGTACATGGCAAGTAAGCGAGGCCGTGCCGCTATGTACAGAATGCTGAGCTAGAATACGGTACATGCAAGGCATGAACTACTTGTAAGTGAGACGGAAGTAGCATCGAACGTGGGGCGATGGCACTGTGGGCCATTGCAGCAGAGGCGTGATGCAAAGGCCTTCCTATGGCCTGTTGGGGTTGGTTGCGGAAACAGTTGAGCGCCGGTGCAGGTGGGCTTGCAACGTTGCAAGCGCGCCGGCCCTTCCCCCGTGCCACCCAGCCCCTCCCCACACACCCCAAGGCCCAAGCCACCGCAGCACCCGCTCACCTCCCCGCTCCACAGGTCCCACCACGCTGGGGTGCAGCCCCAGCAGCAGGCCCAGGCGGTACTGCACTTCCTCATGGGCGCTGTCGTCATGATCGTTGCTGTACACCACAGTTGCCGCCCTGCTGCAAACCACCGCCTCAGCCGCCGCCGCCCACTGCCGCAGCGCCGCCCGACGGCGCCGGCAGCCGTCTCGACGCCACCCCCGCCCCTGCACGAGCCCTTGCGGCGGGGGCATGTGCCGCCACGCAAACTGCAACGCTTGCACCGCAACTGTAAAGAAGAAGTAACCGGGAGGTTGGCCGTGGCCCCCACAACCGCCAACGCGGCCCCTGTTGGCCCCGTCCGCCACTGTTGCGTGCACCGCTCGTAGAGTCAGCTGCAGGCACATGCCGCGGCCCGGAGTCTCCATTCCACCCGCCCCTGCCCCTGCCCCCGCCCCCGGCCCGGCCCCTGCCCCTGAGCCCGGGTCATCGGTTCGCATAGCCAGTAGTGTAAGAAGGTTGATGACGGCTGCTGCTTGGCGCACCTCCGACATACCGCTCGGCTCCTTGTCAGCCGCTGCCACTGACACGTGCCGCAGGCCGGCGGAATCAGGCACCCCGTAGGTGCTGCCCCCGTCCAGCTCCGCCAGGGCGCACAGCCCCATGCACAGCACCAGGTGGCGGGCGCACGGGCCGAGAAGAACGCGTCGGAGCAGAGACACGTGTGCTGCCTTCAGCACGTGCCGCCCCGCCTCCAGGGGCGGCAGGCAGGGGGGCCGGCCCTCGGGTGCCGCTGCCTGCCCGTCCGAGGCCGCATGCACAGCATTGGCCCCGTCTAAGAAGTCCGGGCTATTGGTGGAGCTGCTGAGGCTGCGGTGCAGGGTCGTCATGTGCACGCAAGCGCGCTGGAGGACACGAAGAAAGTCGTGCTGCTGCTGTTGCTGCTGCCGCTGTTGCTTTGGATGCTGCAGCCAGCCCGCCAGCAGCAGCACGCCGCGGGACAGGTGCTCCAGCACGCTGCTGTCGCTCAGAGCCATGAGCACCTCTGGAAACAGGGTGGCGGCCGTGAGCCGTGCGGCGGGCTGGGGGCAGCCCCCCTGCCTCTGCCTCCGTCCCTGCCCCTGACGCTGCTGCTGTTGCTGCTGTTCCTGCTGCTGCTTACTGTTCCCGCCCAGCACCGCGCCCCGCTCCTCCTCCTGTGCCCTCCGCCCCTCTGCCTTCGGCCCCTGCGCCTGCGCGCATGCGTTCTCCGGGCGCTCCGCGCCTCCGTCCGCCACAGAGCCTGCCCCTACCTCTGGTACACCGCCGCAGGGCACCTGACCTTGCGTGCAGCCCTGGCTGTGCCTCAGCGGCGTGCCAACGAAACGCAGGCCCGTCAGCGCGCGCATAGTGCCAGCAGCGGAGGCCACCGCCCCGAAGAGCACGTGCATCGTTGCAGCGGATAGCTCAGCAGCGGCTTGCACAATCTGCCCCCCTGATCCTTGCGTAGCGGCCGTCACTGTATCCGCCAGGCCGGCTAGCTGCCGGCTCAAGCCCTGCAGCAGCCGGGCGCGCAACAGAGCATCCGCGACAGCCAGCTGCAGGTTGGTGGGCGGAGCCCTGGCAGGAACCTTGGAGAGGACGTGATTGACCCACTTCGCCACGGCAAGGCATAAAACGGCCTTTCCTGGCCTGCGGTCGATTTTGGCGGGTTGCTCCAGCAAATGGACGGAAGCGGAGTAAATTGCCACCAGTTCGGGCAGTCGCGGTGACCGGCCGACCGCGGCACACACTGAAATGCCCTGCATCGTGTTCTGCAACGCATCAAGCTCCTGTTCGAGTGTTGTTGCTAGGTCCAGGCACTCTTTGTCGCGCGTCTCAGCCTCCCGCCTGGATCTTACATCAGCCCCAGCCTGCAGCCAGCGACTGACCGCTTGAAGTCTTGCTACTGTTTGGCTCATTATTAAAACCACAAGCGGTTTGTGAACGAGACGCAAGGGTTATCGAAAAGAGTAGCAAAGTGCAGGTAAAGGCGAGTGTGGGACGATTACCGTATCGGAAAAGAGCGATTTCCAGGCAAAGACGACCTGAGGCAACGTTAGATGGTTGGTGTAACCGTTCATGTACAGAGTATGTACGTATGTACTCGCCTGGCCTCGGCGGCCCAGACGGCGGCCATGCCCAACCAGGGGAGCCTCCCACAAAGGGTTTAGGGCAGGGGGGCCACTGGTTTGGGGGCCTGGTTCATTGCCCGCAGCCGCAACTCCATCCATCAGCACCCGCCAGACGTGCACAACGTGCAGGACGTCATGATGCATGATGGAATATGGCATCAGATGGCATGTTGCGGCCACTGGGCTGGAAGCGGGCTACGCTGTTCGTGCCTACGCAGGCAACAGGCGAGTTGCACTCTCCTCTCCCGTCCTCCCGCTTAGGACGCCAACGCTGGTGGCGAGAGAGATCGTAGTGCAATGAGGCCTGCAAATCCGACTCTGACATAGAGAACATGATGGCAGACCAGTTCGATGAAGTGGCAATAGCGAATGTAGCGGCGTTGGAGGAAAGCGTCGCTGAGGTGCTAGCAGGGCGCTCCGCGGACACGATGGATAACGCAGGCCATGGGTTTACAACAATTTATGTTTGTAGCAGTTTTGAAGTTTGCGGAATGCATCGTCTGGAGTTGGACTTGCGGCAGGACCCACGGGACACGTGCATTTGAGAGCGAAATTGCAACGGCAGATCTGCATCACATGATAACCTTTTTTAAAGCGGAGAAATAAGGCCTCCTGTATTACCGTCATACGTGTGAGTGGCGTTGGTGGCGGTGCAAAGCGACTTTTCTGTGGAAAGTGCCTAAGACTGCCCAGGTTTGGCACTAAAGGATGAAGATAATGACGACCATCCGTCTTGGTGTCTTGACCACTCGCTTCAGCGTTCTGCATCTACGTCCCTAGGTGTAGTGCTTCACGATGCCAGCGCAGCCTATATATGGGGCTGCCGACCGCGCGCGGCCCGGGCCCCAAGCGCCAAGCCGCCTAGCGGCCACCGCCAAGCCCCGCACCCTTGACGCCAGGCACCTGCACGAGTGCAGTTAGTGTAACATACAACAAGAAAGCGTGACGTACAACGTCCCCTCACAACCTGCAACGGCAGGCTTCTGGCTCTAGCCCACCATACCGTCAGGTGTCAGCTGGCGCAGCCCCGCACGTCACCCCTTGCTACCCCACAAGGCTATGCTGTTCGCGACACGCTGCACAGCAGTACCACACCACCGCATTGTCCCCACTGCACGCATCCATCCCCGCTCCCGCCTCGGCCTCCGTCTGCCCCGGCGGCTGCAGCACTGCACACCGCGGGTTGCTGCAGCTGCGCAGCAGGCCCCGCAGCCCACA
>VFQN01006078.1_pt1 | contig 14150 bp, 11 predicted proteins | sample 3512371 | NCBI WGS metagenome assembly VFQN01 (sample SAMN10412370, study PRJNA504923) | tailings metagenome | isolation source: Replicate 2 from Balatoc abandoned mine | place: Philippines: Itogon, Benguet | collected 2017-08-28
AAGCCAAGACATGAGAAACAATACAATAAATTCGTTCAGACAATGTTGTCTCAGTTAGTGACCTTGCGTTACAAGGCGGAGCATTATATGAAAGCGAATGATCTTCCTTTCACTCCTTCACAGGAATATCCGTAAGTGAATTTTGAAAAACATACTTTGGACGGACTTATTGTTTAATGTTGTAATTTAGATACTGGAATTTCCTTCCACAATATGTTCTTTCAGTGAATCCTTCCACAAGTCCTGCTACATGGTCTGCTCCTTGCTTCCAGCAAAACTCTGCAACCTTTTCCCGCAGTGAAGATGGAAAGACGATTAATGTTCAGATTACCTCCTCTGGGGCCACTTCCCTCACTTGCAATGATCTTTACGCTGCATTTACTACCTCAAGTTTTGAATTTTTCACTGAAATTAAATCAAGTCGTAGTGCAGTGACCACTGATATTACCTTAACATTACCCGACGATATTACTGATTCAGAATTATGGGATATTGAAAATAGAGGTGTACGCATCTATCGTCATCATTATAATCAAGCAACAACAATGTCAAATTTAATTCAAACAGTTGCATTGTTTATCCCAGAGTTTACACAAGAAGTACCAGATGAAATTGCTGCAATGAATATTGATTTTCTGAAGAAGTATACTGGTTTTGATATTCAACCACGTGATACTTCATTAAATATTGTCCCTGATGAAAGTGAAGTGAAAAGTGGTGATGCTTTCTATTTAATGCGTTTAGATGGTTTAAATCCTATGTTAGCATGGGCTATGGGAAGTACTACTGGCCATGTCACTACTGCAATGTGGATTGATGGTGAATTGTATGTTTGTGAATCAACCGTTGAAGGTTCCTATTGGCCAACGGATTATGTGCAACGTACACCATATCGTAAATGGATTGATCAAGTGATTGCAGCTGATTTCCAAGTTGTCTGGGCTCCATTAAATGAACAAGCGCGTAAAACGTATAATGAAACTGCAGCTGCTGAATTCTTCAAGTCAGTGGAAGGTTTAGATTATGGTTTTAAGACATTAATTTGGGGATGGTTAGATACCGCAAAGGAGAATTTCCCATGTCTTCCACCTGATTTTTCGTCAACATGTTTACAATGGGAGATCTTGGAACCTGTGTTAGCCTTAGTTGATCGTACCATTAATGAAATTGGTGATACAATTTGGAATGCTGGTTTAGCGAAAAGATTGAATGCACCTGATAATCTTCGTACTGCTGATTATTATAAAGAAGCTGGTAAACAAGGGTTAGCATTAACGGATGTAATTCAGATTGTTGAACAAGATAGTTGGTTATATAATACTACGTTGAATGGTGAGCCAGCTGTTGGTAAATCAATGGTTTGTTGTGTTTTTGTTTGTAATACATGGAAAGCTGCTGGAGTGTTTGGTGAATTAGCTGATAGTATTAACTGTGGTGAACTCACGAATTGGGATGACGTAAGTGACTCATTTGGATTTCTTTGGTTTCTCTAAACCTATTTTCTCTTTCTATAGTATGTGCTAACCATTCATGCTGATGAATATCGTCAGATTGTTGGAGAATATTCCTTAAAATTAAATGATTTTAAGACAAAGGTTCCTTATGCTCATATGGCAGAACATTGCTCATCATTACCACCTGACTACTCCAAATCTGGCACTTGTTAAGATGACTTCATTTGTTGATGATTGTTCTCTCCACAATTGCCTCTCTCCCCACTTTGAAGCTTGTATTTGTACTATTCTTTTGATTATCTGAAGATTCAATCTTCTTCATCAAAAGATTGTTGTTGTTATGGTTGTTGTTATTAACTAATTTCATGAAATTACATATAGAAAAGATGATAGAAAATAAGTGATTGTTGTTTTGTCATCGTTGTTTTTCATCTGTAATTTTGCAAACTATAGATCGAATGAATCAAAGAACAATACACTATCATCATTGTGATTGCCAATCCTTTCCACGACCTTTTCTTTCTTGGCATTTTGTTGTGACAAATTTCAGTCAGATCAGATGAGACAAAGAAATGAAAGAAGATTATAAAAGCAATAAGATTTAATACAACTTCATTACGAACAGTTAGTATTCAGGATTAAAAGAAAATTAATGGAGTCGAGGTCTTTTCCCTTCTCTCTCATATTTCTCTCTTTCAATGCTTTCCAACAATCCATCTTCTTTCGATAACAATGATTCAACAATCATTAACTTCTCCTCGATTATTTGTCCTTCCTTGTCCTCCACATCGTCTCCTCCTTTACTCTTCCCCTTCTTTCCTCCTCCTATCTTACCATACGTTATCCGCAGCCATTGCTGAATTAACCGCAATTTTTCTTCTCTTGGAACATGAGGATCGTTAAAACTCTGACATTTCATCTTACGAAAGAAAATTGTTCCATTATCTCTCGCTTCAATAAAATCTTCATCATTAAAAGGAATAAAAGACTTTGGACTCGCTCCATTATCACTCCAATCAGCAAATGTCACAGGTCTTCTTATAATTTCATTAGAAGAGGTAGTATTAGATGAAGATGATGCAATAAACTCATGTCCTAAGAGCGATAGGAGGGTCGGGAAGAATAATTCATCTGATGCATTCATACCAGTAAACAAAGAAAAGATTGGATTACGAGTGATATGAGATAATGTCGTTGATGAAGGTGATTTATGTTCTTCAAGGTATTGACAAAGCTTAATAATCTCTTCAGCATGATATCGACTGAGTAATACCCATTGATCTGCTTTCCATACATATTGTTTAGGAATTCTCTTCTCAATAATATCAAACTATAGACACTCCTAAGATTCAAGAAGATGATTAATTCATATGTATTTACCTGCTTCTGACGAGCAAAACCATTATTAGCAGTATTCTTTGCGAGGATCCAGCTCTGATGAGAGTTATTGTGAGGGTAGAAAGCATTCATAGCGTTCTGGAATGATGTCATCGGAATACACGATTCTGAGGCAAATACAAATCTTTGAATTTCTGGAGCTTCTTTGATTGCCTAATAATAATCGTTGAACAGTGTGGAGGGTGCAAAGAGAATTATCACTTACCTCATCCAAGAGCCCTAACATCACTCGAGTGAGGTCTAACGATCCCCAATCTGGTAGAAGATGAAATGACTTCACTAATCTTTCTTTAACCCAAGAACTTTTTAATCTTTCAGGATATTTTGCATGTATCCAGACTCTCATATTTGAAACGTCAGAGGAATTCTCAGACAGCCATAATCTCCATAATAACTCATTAGGCATTTCATCGATGATCATGAAGAGAATACCAAGGCTCCTTTCTGATCGAAAGGTACCCTGAAGATTCTCAGATCGAATTGAATCATCAATGCTTTCAGAAGTTGTTGGCTTAGAGTTAGCATCAGTTTTCAGTTGATTGTACTCTTGAATTTGAGACCATAGAGGAGAATAAGATGGTGTTGGAGGTGGAAGATGAGCTGTAGAAGCCTTTTCTTGTTGGATATGCTTGCCTTGTTTATAATTCTTCAAATAATCACCAAACTTTGACATCATGAACCAAAGCAACAAATCCGAACAAGCAACAAATTACGATAGGAAAAATACGAAGTAAACTCAACAACGCTTCCCATTACCCCGAAAATGCGAAATTCCAAAAATTCCAATTCCTTACAGGAAGATCAGGACAAAGCCTCGATTCTTAAGAGAACAACTAATAACTGTCTTGAATTACCTGTATTAACCTCAAACTTTTTGATCGGAACACTTCATTACTGAGAATATGAGTGGATTATCTGATGCTGATCGCCAAAGAGCGCAAGATTTAATTCGTAAGATTAAGTATTCAACTGGAAAAGAACGAACAGATGCTCTAGAGGGTATCTTCGAAATGGCGAAGGAAGATAAAAATAAACTTGCTTTATGTCAACCTGGACTTGGTTTAATTGATGCTCTTCTTCATGCTTTACGTTTACCAGATGATAGTTATGCAACATCTTGGGCGGTCTCTTGTGTTGGTAGATTATCCGCTTCCGTTAAGCAGAATAAAGAATATCTTTCATCACCAGAGGTTGGTGTTGTACCAGAACTTGTTCGTTTAATTACACGTGCAAATTGTAAAGATAATGTTTATGTATTCTTTGGTAATTGTATATTAAATTCAGTCACGGTACCTTATTTACTTTCAGAAAGTCTTGGATTAGTTGATGCAGCGAGACGTGAAATGGAAGCAAATCCTGATTATAAATTTGTTTATACCTTTTTTGCTAATGCTGTTACGATTATGAGTAATAAGTATTGTGCTTATTTCATTCGTATGCGTGTGCATGAGCTCATTGTCAATCGCCTTGTTCAGGCTGGTCCTGACCCGTCTAGGTGGCCTGATAGAAACACTGGTTGTGTTTACCGTTCTATGGGCTTTGTTACCAGTTTTTCCACTTTACCTGATGGTCGTAGAGCGATAAGAGATCTTCAAAGAAAAGAGTTCTTCCTCGCCTTCCTTCAAACAAAGGAGAAGGAGAGAATGCAGGCATCCATCATTATCTCCAACCTTTACGGTCGAGATGAGGGAGATACCACAACTAAGTCTTTATTGCAGACTTATCCAGATATCTTACAGTTATTAGTCAACCTCCTTGCTGCGATCTTAGACTATAACTCAGAAAGCAAAGAAGTCAAAGACTATCGAGGAATGGGTTTAGCCTTTGGTGTCACCAAGATGAGAGATGCATCCTCTACTTTAAGATGTTTATCCATCTCTGATGGTAATAAAACATTAATGTTAAAACATCCAACCTTCATGACACATGTATTACGAGCGATACAACTCTTTATTGATGATGCAAATGAATGTGGTGCAGTTTATCAAGGTTTCCAATCTTATGCTGGTGGTGGAGGTAAAGATTTTGAATCTATTGAAAATTTTACTGAATTATTATTACAATTATCATTCTATTATGAAGATGATTCACAATTACAAAGAGAATTTAATAAACCAGAATATCAATTACCATATCGTTTAAAATGTTTATTAAATTTACCTGAACATCGTCAATTCCCATTTGAAGCACGACAATATACATTACAATTATTAAATCGTTTAGAACCAAATACGATCATCCAACAAGATTATACACAAAGAACATTATATCGATCAACAAGTACATCGATTGAAACACCACAACATATTATGGTTAGTTATGCATGGGGACCACATAAACAACAGGTGATTAATCTTACAAACCGATTGAAAGGCTTAGGTTATGATGTTTGGAGAGATGAGGAAGGATCTTCTCTCGTCCCACCAATGCATGGTGATATTGTTGCCACCATGGCAGAGGCTATTCAAAACAGTTATTTAGTCGTGATCTGCTGTTCTCGTGAGTATAAAGAGAGCACTAACTGTCGTGCAGAGGCGAAATATGCTCAAGCAAGACAACAATCACATAATCTACGTATTGTCTATGTGATGTTAGATGAGCATTATCATACTCGTTCTACACCACAAGTGATTGATGGTTGGTTATCCTATATGGTAGGTAATCAACAGTGGTATCCTCTATGGGAGGAAGACCAGATTGAGTCTACTGCTGATGCTGTTGCAGCTTTAGCTGGACAACATGGCAAACTTGAGATCAATCAATCTTTACTGACGAATCCTGTGACTGGGACAGTGGTAAGTTCGTTTTTCTGAATTCCTTTTTGCGTAGTCTGAGCTTTCTAACATATTGGTCAATGATAATAGGATAATCCTGAACCTAGAACAACTACTAATCCAGTTTTCAATTTTCCTACACCTTCTTCTGATGTATTAAATACAAATCCATACTTCCCTCCAGCCTCACCGCTCCCTAACTCAAGCAATAATGTTTTTGGAAGTACATTTACATTTGGTGCTCCTTCTTCTTCTCCTTTCACCTTTGGCTCTCCTTCAACGTTACCTAAGCCTGCGCCGGTAGCCAGCCCAAAGCCAGCGACAGCAGTTACTTTGAAGGACTATGAGGTCGCATGGGGTATTATCAATGATCCTCGCAAAGCAACCAATGCAGAAGCAATTGAAGCATTGAAGGAAGATATTGGATTGTATGAAGCAGATGAATTACAGTTTTTAGAAATCGAGCAATTAAATGAGATTGCTTCCTATTTAAAACAAATCCCAAATAAGAAGTTTAAGTTTGTCTTAGGTTTACCATAGGATAAATAAGTAATTGATAAATATTTTAATTAATAAATAATGAGAACTCTTTCTGTTACTTCTTTTTCCTTTTCTTGTTCTCTTGAGGAAGTCGAACACGGCAGCCCCATTGAACGTTATAACTTGAAGAGTCTCCACTCGGCCTGTGAATTCGGTTGACCTTGCTTTCTGCAGCCGCAGCAACAACAGTAGCTGCAACTGATGCTCTTGGAATTTGTGATTCTCCTCAATTGATTAGATTGGAACTGATCGAGAGGAGAAGGCGGAGTTTGGGCTGATAACAAGATGAATTTGATGAGAAAAAGATAGCGTATCATTTATAAAGATCTTGAACATAGGCACTACGTGCAAGATTCTACTTTCATTGAAGTTACCCGTCGTCCAATGACAATTCAAACTTTATTCTTTATTCTTATTAAATTATATATTTCTCTTAGCAAAAGAGAGCGATAGAGTTAGGGAGAGTTGTTCAACAACAAACAAGAGAAGAAACAATTATTTTTTTGATCAGAATAAAAGAAGAAGTTTTTCATTAACTACTACAACTACTCTCTCGCAAAAATACACATAACAACACTCAAAGCAATTTTCAATAAATAATACCCATAGATAATATCCATCGTTAAATACCCACAGAACTCTTAAACTTCTTTTGCGGAATAGGTTTCAATAAGGCAGCTAATCGTTGGGATTGTTCCACATCCAAGTATTGCATCTCATCAGGAGTGGAAAGACCAAACTCATCCAAGACTTCTTGTAACTTCACAGGATCAAGAGCTTTCTTAGGATCAGTTAAACAGTCCCAAGCTGCAACGAAATCTTTTCCTCCCGAAGGCGCTGATGCAGCAGGTGGAGGAGTGTTTGGTGCAGGTGTGGAACTGCTCTTAAAGCTATCATCCTATAGAGTTACAGTGAGTACCATACTATTCACAATGATATTGAAGATGACTTACCGATGATTTCGTTGAATAAGTTGGTGCAGAAGGTGCAGGAACAGGTAAGCCACCACCGTTTAATAAAGCTTGATTTGTTGCGAGCTGTGCATTACCTTTAGCAATATCAGCAATACCTCGTGCACAGGACTCAGCTTGACTCAAACTCCAAAGAGGATACCATAACTCTGTTCCGACCATGAAACCTAACCAACCATCAACCACATTAGGTTTAGAGACAGTGGTATAGTTCTGATCCATCATCACATAAGCAATCTTCAATTTATGAGATTGTTGACGAGAACGAGAGAATTTTGCCTCAGCACGACAGTTTGAACTATCTTTATACTCACGCGAGACACAAATAACTACCATAAAACTATGTTGAATCGCTTCAGCCATCGTCTCGACAATATCTCCGGACATTGGACCGACAAGAGAAGATCCCTCTTCATCTCTCCACACATCATAACCTAATGCTCTTAAGCGGTTACCAAGTTCAACCACATGTTGTTTGTTAGCACCCCAAGCATAAGAAAGCATAATATGTTGAGGGATGCTAGAGGCAGGTAAGAGACCTAAATTAGACACAGTAGCAGAAGGAACTAAATTAGTCGTTAAATTCTTCAACTGTTGTGTTACATTCGATACACTAGTAGTCAACTTAGAAGAAGGATCTAAACGACGTACTAACTGTAAAGCATGTTGTCTTGCTTCAAATGGTAATTGACGTTCAGATGGAAGGTTTAATAAAGTTTTTAATTTATAAACTAATTGATATTCTGGTTTATTAAATTCTCTTTGTAATTGTGAATCATCTTCATAATAGAATGATAATTGTAATAATAAATCCATAAAGTTTTCAATGGATTCATAATCTTTTCCTCCACCACCAGCATAAGATTGGAAACCTTGATAGACAGCAGCACATTCATCACTATTGTTAATAAAGAGTTGAATACCTTGCATTACATAGTTTAATAAATTAGGATGGCGTAACATAACGGCTTTGTTTCCATCAGAGATGGATAAACATCGTAAAGTTGAGGAAGCATCTCTCATCTTGGTAACACCGAAAGCAAGACCCATCGCCTTGTAGTCCTTCACTTCCTTGCAGTCATAGTTATAGTTTAAGATCGCAGCTAAGAGATTCACAAGGAGCTGAAGGAGATCGGGGTAAGTCTGCAACAAGGACTTTGTCGTGGTATCGCCTTCATCTCGACCGTAGAGGTTAGCCATGATAATCGAAGCTTGCATGCGTTCCTTCTCCTTGGTCTTCAAAAATTCAAGGAAGAAGTCTTTCTTCTGTAACTCTCGGATCGCTTTACGTCCGTCGGGTAAAGTGGAAAAGCTGGTAACAAAGCCCATAGAACGGTATACGCAACCAGTGTTTCTATCAGGCCACTTAGTAGGGTCGGGACCAGCTTGAACGATACGGTTAACAATAATCTCATGAATTCTCATACGTGCAAAGTAAGCACAATGACTGTTATCCATGATAGTGACAGCATTTGCTAATAAGGTGTAAGGGAATTTGTAATCAGGATTGGTTTGGATGTCGTGCTTGGCAGCATCGACGAGTCCTAAGCTCTCGGAGAGAAGGTAAGAGACAGTAACAGGAGATAAAATACAATTTCCGAAGAAAACATAACAATTATCTTTACAGTTTGATTGAGCAAGTAATCGAACTAATTCAGGTACCATTCCGGAAGCTGGGGAGGCTAAATATTCCTTGTTTTGGCGAACGGATGCAGATAAACGTCCAATGCAGGAAACAGCCCAGGAGGTTGCATAACTGTCATTGGTAAGGCGAAGAGTCTGTAGGAGTGCATCAGGTAATCCAGTAGAAGGCTGACAGAGTGATAACTTTGCTTTATCCTCCTTGCCTAGGTTGAAAATAGTCTCTAAGGCATCAGTGCGCTCTTTACCAGTTCCAGTTTTAATTTTGCGAATTGCATCAAAGGCTTTAGCAGAATCCTCTGCACTTAATCCATCCAATACACCAGACATTTTTCAATCTAAATCAAACAAAGTCAAAAGGTTCTAAAATCTCAAGTGAAACAGCTGCAATAAAATAGTGAAGATCTTGCGGAGCGAGAAAAGCTGTTCAATGTTTCGAGATTTCGGATTTTCGGAGACAGGTCCTCGTTACACTAACAAAGTTACTCGTTGAAGGATGAGTAAGACTTATAACACGAAAGAAAGAGAGGAAATAAACACTCATTATTATTTTATTTCTGATTTATTTTATTTTTATCAATGGTAAAGCCATAGATAACAATAGTGGAAGAATGTTAAGAAGAAGAAATTTTTTTTTAAATACTCAATAACCTTCTAAGATTTTATAAGTTATTAAAAGAAGTTTTTGTTAATTTTTTTGAAAGTTCCCAAAACTCTTTTTGTAATACTTCATCTTTTGCTAAAGATGAAACATCTGATACAGCTGGAATACCGAAAGAAATATATTTTGGACCGTAGTATGAATCAACACTAGCTTTGACTTTGGAGCTCGCTGCCGCTAAAGAAATAGAGTTGAACGGAAAATGATGCAAACGCTATCTATTGGTACTTACCTTCAATCTGAGCTAAGGCTCCATGATGTAGTTTCATTGCAATGTATTCATTGATCTCGCGCCAAAAAGGAAATTTCGAGTTCTGTAAATTCGTCGCAGTGAATCCTGGATGCACTGCAATGCCAAGAAGATTCTTCGGATTTCCGCTTGCTTCTAATCTTCGATTCAGTTCAAAAGTAAATAAAAGATTCGCTAACTTGGATTTAGAATAACTGTTTGCTAAGGAGAAATCCTTCTCACTATTAACATCATTGAGCATTGGATCCTTTGAAAATACAAGATAATGCATAGAACTGGAGTGATTAATAATCTTTCCATTGCGATTAAAATGAGGGTAAAGTAATGATGTGAGGTAGAAAGGACCAAAGTGATTCGCTCCCATATGCGACTCAAATCCGTCCACTGTCACTTCACGTACTTTGGTTGACAAGCCAGCATTATTGATGAGAACATCAACTGTGGAAAACCATTTAACATAGTTCTTAACAAATTGACGGATAGACTCAAGAGAAGAGAGGTCGAGTTTTAAACATTCAATTTTGGCATTTGGTGCCTCGACGAGGATGGACTTTTTTGCAGTTTCACAACGCTCAATACTTCGACAAGCTAAAATGACTGTTCCTCCAGCCTTCGCAAGCTCTTTTGCTGTATCATATCCAAGTCCAGAGTTACCTCCAGTCACAATAAACTTCTTCTTTGGAACTTGCGCAAAATCAATAGTGTAAGCATCCATCTCTGCAATCTTTGATTGCTTCCATTCATTGATCAAATAACCAATCACAATAGCAGCAATAATAGCAATAATCTCACGAGGTACTTTCATTTTCAATCAAAGATTCGAAGGAGTATCCAATCCAATCCAATGAGAGAAAGAACAAAAATGAAACTTCTCAATTCCTCTCACAATCTCCTGCCCAGCGCCCTGCCCACTGACTGTGGGCTTATCCTTGTTAATGAATGATCGAAAATTAGAAGGAAGCAAAGGAAAGAAGGAAGGACTTCATAGCATCTTAATTTCTGACAAGATACCCATTACTACTTCAACCCTCTACTCTATTTCTTATTTCGTTATTGTCTTGGGTGTGTTTTTTGACTGATTTTTGTTGGAATTTTTTTTTTGGAATTAAGAAAGATGCAACAACAACCGACAGGGCATACTGATGTTGAGATTGATGTCTCACTTTATTCACGTCAATTATATGTGATGGGACGTGAAGCTCAATTAAAAATGGCTACATCAAATGTTTTAATTGCTGGATTAAATGGTTTAGGTGTGGAAGTCGCGAAAAATGTGATTTTAGCTGGTGTAAAGTCTGTCACTTTGGTTGACCATAAAACAACCACCTATCAAGATCTCTCTTCCCAATTCTACCTATCTGAGAAAGATATTGGTAAGAACCGTGCTGAGGTATCTGCCCCTCAATTAGCGGAGTTGAACCCTTATGTCCACGTATCTGTCACAAGTGCGTCATCGAATTTACTTCATATCGTCGAACACGGTCATTACAACGTTGTTGTGATCATTGATTACCCATTCAGCACTCAAGTTGCTGTCTCAGAATACTGTCACGCTCATAACATCGCTGTCATTGTGGGTGATGTCCGTGGTGTGACCGGACAAATCTTCTGTGATTTCGGTGAATCATTTGTTGTTCATGATTTAGATGGCGAGCCTGCTGCCAATGCCCTCATTGCTGGAATTACTAAAGATACTAAAGGATTAGTATCCGTCCTTGAAGAAACACGTCATAATTTAAACACTGGGGACATCATTACCTTCAGTGATATTATTGGTATGGAAGAATTAAATGGTGTACAATGTAAAGTGGATGTGAAAGATCCTTTCACTTTTGAGATTGACATTAATACATCTAACTTCCATAGTTATGAACGTAGTGGTTATATTAATCAAATTAAACAACCAACAACATTATCCTTTCAATCATTAGTGAAAAGTTGGTCTAATCCGAATGAATTCATCGCCGACTCTAACAAGACATTATGGTATGCTCACATACTACATTTCTGTTATTATGCGCTCCACGATTGGGTAGAACATCATAATCAACAATACCCCCGACCAGGAAATCGAGATGATGCCAATGCCTTTTATTCTTTAGTTCATACGTTGAATGCACAAATTAAAGCAAATACTGAAGTGAAAAGTATTTCATTAACGGATGAAGAATTAACAAATTATGAAAATTTTATCAAAACCTTTGCTATGACATCTTTAGGTAATTTATCACCAATCTGTGCACAGATAGGTGGTATCTTAGGACAAGAAGTATTAAAAGCAAGTTCAGGTAAATTTATGCCGATTAAACAATGGTATTATTATGAATCCTTTGATTCATTACCTGAACCATTACTCTTAGAAGATGATGTTAAACCATTAAACTCACGTTATGATGGACAGATTGTGATCTATGGACAAGATTTCCAATTAAAATTATCTAATTTAAAGTTATTTTTAGTTGGTGCTGGTGCAATTGGTTGCGAAATGTTAAAGAATTGGGCGATGATGGGCATCTCTGCACCATTTAATAACAACACAAGTGAAGGTAAAGTGATTGTGACTGACATGGATTCGATTGAAAAATCCAATTTATCAAGACAATTCTTATTCCGCAATAAAGATATTAATTGTTTAAAATCAACAACTGCAATTAATGCTGTAACAGTCATGAATTCAGGGTTTAAAGGTATTGCATTAGAACAGAAAGTAGCCACAGAGACAGAGCATATCTTTAATGATGACTTCTATGAAGGATTAGATATGGTCTGTACAGCATTAGATAATGTTGAAGCACGTTTATACATTGATCAAAAATGTTTATTCTATAAGAAACCAATGTTAGAAAGTGGTACATTGGGTGCAAAAGGTCATACACAGATTGTTTCACCACATCAGACAGAGAATTATGGTGCAACACGTGATCCACCAGAAAAGTCAATACCTGTCTGTACATTAAAACATTTTCCTAATCAGATTGAACATACACTACAATGGTCAAGAGAATGGTTTGAAGAAATCTTTAAACAAATTCCTAATGATATTAATGAATATATGAATAATTATCAGGATTTTATGAAACAATTAGATTCACAACCTAATATTAAATTAGAAACATTACAAAGATTGAAAAGTTCATTAGTGAATGATCGTCCTCATAGTATTATTGATTGTGCCATTTGGGCAAGGAAAGTCTTTGAAGATTTATTTTCAAATCGAATTAAACAGTTATTACATAATTTCCCATTAGATCGTATTTCATCTTCTGGTACTCCTTTCTGGTAAGTTTCTATTCGATGCTATTCATCGAATATTTCTCATCCTTTCAATGTCTCTGACTGTGATTCCTTTGCAATGATAGGTCTGGATCGAAGAAACCACCAACTCCTGTCACCTTTGATCCTAACGATCCTTTACATGCTGATTTTATTATCTCTGTTGCTACTCTTCGAGCAATGGTTTATAATCTACCCACAGAGATTGATCGTGCCAATCTATTAAATGCTGCAGCGAATACAGTGATTGAACAATTCCAACCTAAAGCAGATGTAAAGATTGCTGCATCAGATGAAGAATTAAAAGCACAAAACCAACAACAACAGCAATCATCAAACAACACGAACCTTGAAAGTGCAGCAGATTTAGATCGTGTCTGTCAATCATTATTACAATCATTGCCAACACCTGATCAATTAAAAGCAGACAATCAATTCGCGATTACTGTAATTGAATTTGAAAAAGATTATGATTCACATATGTATGTCATTACATCAGCATCTAATTTACGTGCACGTAATTATAAAATCCCTGAAGCTGATTTACATAAATCACGTGGTATAGCAGGTAAGATTACACCAGCAATCGCAACAACCACATCATTAGTCACAGGTAGTATCTGTATGGAATTATATAAATTAATCTTACAAAAACCATTAAATAAATTATTAAATACTTTTACTAATTTAGCAATTCCTTTATTTACATCAATGGAACCTGAACCACCAAAAGTTGTAACATCACGTATTAAAGGTAAAGAATGGAAATGGACATCCTGGGATCATATTGATATTAATAATCCATTATTAACAGTACAAGAATTAATTGAATTATTTGAAAATGATTATCAATTAAATTTATCAATGTTATCATCTGGTGTAACAATACTTTATTCTGATTTTATGGATCGTAAGAAACAAACAGAAAGAAAAGGATTAACATTAAAACAATTAGTTGAGAAAGTTACAAAGAAGGTGCGTGAGCTGTCTTATCTCTTGATTTTATTTTGTTTCTTATCATATTGTATGATAGACTGTACCAGCTGATCAGAGATATTTAGTGTTTGAAGTGATGGCGACAGATATTGAAAGTGATGACGATGTTGAGTTACCTCATCTTCGATTTCGATTGTAAGGGAAGGTTGATTGACCAGTCCCAATCTTGGTAGAGAAGAGTAACTGCGTCAT
>VFQN01006079.1_pt1 | contig 14150 bp, 8 predicted proteins | sample 3512371 | NCBI WGS metagenome assembly VFQN01 (sample SAMN10412370, study PRJNA504923) | tailings metagenome | isolation source: Replicate 2 from Balatoc abandoned mine | place: Philippines: Itogon, Benguet | collected 2017-08-28
GGAGAGGAAGGTTTGTATGAGTGTGAAGATAATGTCAGGCAGCTGAATCAAAGATTTCGTCATTTGTTTATTATTGATAAAGGGTAATCTGTAATTTGCGCTTTTAACTTTATACGCCGTGAAATCTCCGAGCTCAAGAATTAAACGAATTTACCGTTACTTTGAGTTGTTCATGAATTAAATTAAACTGATTTCATTTCAATACTATTAAAACGAGAAAGACAGACTATAGTTGGCATCAATTGTTCCTGCAACACCGTGTGTATTATTAATCAACTTTTAATCTTGGAACTTTGGATAAGATACTATAGTCTGAGATTCCTTTACATTGCTTGATGGTTATGCATTGTACATTCGCTAAGTTACTAACATCCTTTATTTTTGGACAATAGCGAAGCTCCACATTGTGATTCCTGCCCAATCCACTAATATCTGAAACAGATGGTAAGTTTATTAACTTCACTGTAGGAATATCCTCTAAGCCTTTAATTTCAATGATAACTTCCGAATTCTGGATGGTTAAAGATTGTAAATGCTTCAAGGTAGGAGTAAGTTCTGTTAAGGTTGCTTGGGGAAAGTGAAATGATGAAATGGTCAAGCTTTTCGTGAAAGACAAGAATGAAGTACTTTTCACTCCATCTTCATCAATTCCAGGGAAATCAATCGTCAAATTGTGATTTCGAAGGTCCAATAAAGTCATCCTTTTCATCGCTGAGAAAGTACTCAAAGAAAGATCAAAGACATTACATAACGCATTTAGGTTAAGAAACTGCTCTGTTTGGTAAATGGACACTTTCCTCGCATTCTTAAGTGGTTCATAATCCTTGAGTGACCAGCAGCTTTGAAATTCAACTGATTTTGCTTCTCTCAATACACTTATATCCGAGATATTACATCCAGCCAACTTCACATGAGGAATACCGAATAAACTTTCATATCCTATTAAATTCTTATCACAAAAGGAAATTTCTAAATGGTGATGACCACCTAATCCTCTAATATCATTCACCTTCGGACAATATTGGATAGTTAAATCATAAACATGAGATAACGAAGAAATGTCTTGAATGTTATCGAGTAAGCGCAAGACAAGAATCCGAACATTTTTAAAAACAGAAACATTGGATAATTTAGGAGATCCATCGAGTTCAAATCTCAGCATTTTTTTTCCAGTAAATATTGAAAAATCAGATAAAGTCATGCAGCTGTGAAAAGTTAAATCAGCGATATTCTCAAGTGGTGAAATATCCTCCAAGAAAGGAGAAGTATTAATTATCAACTTTGTAAGATTTGATAAGTTGCTTACATCCCTTAATTTTGTAAAAGATGTTAATTTTAACTCTGTTACTTGAGGAGACAGTGGAGGAATTACCTCCATGACCATTCGATCCATAACATTCAACCGTTCTAACCCTGGATCGAAATATGATGAATCGTGAGGAACACTCACATCATAAGTGCGAAAGAAGTGAAACTGCTGCCAAGTAAGTCTGATTTGTTTCCAGCCATCCTCTACTTTACTCAATAACAACCCTTGGAACTCTTTGTCTTCCATGTATTGCAAGCTTCTTCTCTCCGTCAATCGAAATACGATCGTTCTTCTCTTCAAGTGAGAGAAGTGTAGTTTGGAGGTGTTGAGGAAGTAGTGATAATCATCGTAGGAGAGGAAGGTTTGTATGAGTGTGAAGATAATGTCAGGCAGCTGAATCAAAGATGTCATTGTTATTGTAACTACTTAGTAAAATTGATATGCCCGTAAATTCGCGGGGAGTGAATTTACGTTTTATTCGTCCAGAATATAGTGATCTCGTGAGTGCTATCATATGTGTTACACAGACAAAAGATATTGTATTAAATTCTAATATTGTTTATCATGTTCGCCGCAGCGAGCATCACTCCAATGACCTCCATTCAGTGCTAACTCTACAGTATAAATTACACAAAAATCATTACCGTGATATCTCCTCCTTTGCACCTTGAATTCGACTTTCTCTTTAAAACTACAGAGGCCATTCTTATTCCATGTTGCTGCATGCTCTGCGAGAAGTTCATTTCTATTCATACATTTAATATCTTCATGTTCTTTAAGAAATTTTAACTTTGTTTGTAAATCCATTTGTTCCATGTCATATATCGATCCTTGACGAGGAGCTGTGATATTTAGTTGTCTCTACTCATAATAGGAGAGAAGAAAGTTAGAGCAATCTTGGAGATAGCAATCGTCTTATCTTACTCTTACAACACGCTTATACAGCTCGTCGTCCTCCCCTCCCCACCCTACAAAGACAACGATGAGAAACAATAAATCACACAGTGAAGACAAGATTTTACCCCAAAAGGTATTTGGATAACCATTAATCTCTTCAAATAACTCTTTACTAAATGTTACTATTCCTCCAAAGTATTTCTCATTCAGATTATAGCGATTCCATACTCTCGCAATATGAACAGGTTGCTGTCTTGGTTTCACGGCATAATGTTGTATTAAGTCATTCGATGGAATTAAATCCACATCATGAAAGACGTGAATTGTATATCCCTGGTTTACAGCAAGAGCATAACCAACATTTAGTAATTTCCCACGATTGAACTTTCTTCCATCATTGGATTGCTCGATAATGAAAATCTTAAATGGAATTTCTGCTAACAGTAAAAATTTAGAGATAGCAGGTATAAATAGATCTAATTGTTGCCTTCGATGTTGTGCTGGTTGGTTATCTCTGAAAGGAACAATAATTGCAATTTTATCATCAATATCATTCATTTGTTTGAAAATATTGTCATTACACCAAAAGCTTAATCCATTGCGTTGATTAAACCAATATTCCCTCGTTATATCATGTTGATTTGATCGACATCGAACCCAATCATCACCATAATCATTTAATTCCTCTTCAGTCAACATTTCTCATCATATGAATGTATGCTCTAGTGCACAAAATGCACATTCTCCATCGGTGCACAATCTTAACAATAAGACACCCACAAAAAGAAAGAGGAAAGAAGATGGATCTGGCGAGTTTGACAGGTTATTATCTTTATTTTTCACTTTTTGTGAATCTATTTCGTGTTACAATCTATATTTTGAAACCTGAAGATGTTAGTTCTGTGAAAGTTACTCCAGAAGCCTGGAAAAACAAATGGGTTCAGGAAACCATGTTAGCTTATTCTCGAGTAATCTTGTTACTGATGGCTTTCCGCTCCGCCATCTGTTTTTGGGGCCTAAATTTACCTGATTCTCTCGAGAAGAGGCAGCTTTGTTCCATTTTGTTCTTATTTGATGCCTACATGACAAAGCAAGTGTTTTTTCCATCCAAAAGTAAAAAGGATTCCATTATGGTCCACCAGCAAGATGGTCTTCCTCCAAAAATAATCCAACTTTCAGTTTTCTTATTTGGAACGTTCTTACATTATTATTGGCTATTTTAAACCGTTTTCAATAGTAACGGACCACTTTCGTCCTTCCTATTCCTGTTTGTTTCTTTCGCCCGTTTGCTCTATTCTATGTTGCGTGACTTCTCATGCTTCCTTTCCTTTTTTTTCACCTTTTTTCAAATTCTATGCTTTGTGACTGCACTTCCAATCCTTTTCATTTGTTTCACTTGTTGCTCCATTCGGTGCTTGTGACTGTTGGTCCTCCCACGATTTTTTTGTTTCGCCTTTTTACTCAATTCTATGTCTTGTGACTCCTGGGACTTCCACTCCTTTTTTTTCGTCTGTTTGTTCCATTCTGTGCTTTTTTTGATACTAAGTGTACTTAATCAAGTTCCTATTTCAACCACAATTTTTCTCAAATACTGAATGGCAACAAAAAATGTAGGCGAACAAGAGAGATGTTTTGATAGATTTACGGTGCTCTCTTAGAGACAAGCTTATGTCATGAAAACGAGAGAGAATAATTTTTCCTTCAAATTTTCCCGGAAAAAATAAGGAATTCCAAACCGTTTCGCGAAAAAATAAAAATAAATCGAAAGAATTATTCGCAGTACAACGACTAAAGATCAGACCCTACCTTACCACTCCTCTGTACTTGTATCAAGCAAAGGAGGAAATTTATTCTGATTATAATTGGGCTGTTAGAATTTTTTCCCTGCTAAATAGTGTGTATTGGAGAAATGTTTGATGAATTATCTCCTACCGGAATTGGCTCCTTTAGTGCTGATAATAATAATGAACCAAGGACATTATTCCCACCTTTAATGTCTGCCCTTGATACTTACCTAGATTCTGATTCAAATGAACGGATGCATGAAATAATCACTGATGTAAAACAAGATAAACAAAGAAAGAAACCTAAAAGAATGAAAAAATCACCAAATCAGAAAAAACCAACTTCCAAGCAATCTCACTCAGAACGACCTGCAACAAAGATACTACCAGAACGTATAGGAGATGGTTATGGAAGTCCAACGAAGACAAAAGTGAAAATTCTGAGTAATAATGTTGAACCGGATGAAGAGCCACAGGTGGAAGAAAGAATTCGGACTGCTGATAATTTACATAGCCAGACACATCCACCAGCGAATGGTGACTCAAATTTCAAGATCCCTCTTTCTCCTCCTGGATTACCGAATCAACCAAGGACTGCAACCTCGCCTCGCTCAGCACCTCGTGGTGGAAGATATTATAAACAGTTGGACAGTACCGCCCCTGTGGGTATTCATTCCGTTTCTATTGATGTAAGTCTTCGTTCATCAAACCTTTCTATTTTTTCTCGTAACATACTGATGAATTTAATTCTTTTAGTCGTCACTACCTCCCTCTTCCTTCGCGCATCAAAATATGAGTTTCAACAAAGCAGTAGAATCCATTGCAGCGCTCAAACTACACAATTTTGCGATGAAGCGCAAACAACAAATTACTCAGCGTCTTAGAGTAAGTAATTTTGACAAATTTTCCCATTTTTTAATTTATTTTCTCTGGTTTTGGTAGTTGTTGCGTGAGATAAAAAGTCTCGAAAAAGAAAATGAAGAAGAATATTATCTGCAGCAAAAGAAGAAACAAGATCTCACACTGGCAGCTTGGAAGTTGCGTTATTATATCGAATACTTACGACTCGTTTCCTTGCAGCATGTCGTTGAGGCGATCGAAGAAAAGAATGCTTTCCTCGAGAAAGATTTTCAAGAACATGAATTACGGAATGAATCCTTAAAACAAGAGATTTCAGACCTTAAGCAAGCGTTAGAGAGAAAAGATCAACTCGTCTTCGAGTCGGAAGAAGCAGTCAAACGGCTCCAATCCACAGTGCAAGTGATGGATTTAGACTTGGAGATGACCAAACAAGAATTGAGTAAGCAGCATCGAGCTTATCAAGATTTGGAGATACAACAAGAAGAGGAGCGGCAACGGCATGCTGAAGAATTGCTGACTGTTGAACAGACGCGAAAGGAATTAGAAATTACTCGATTAACATGTCAAGATATGGTGAGAGCCTCTGCGCAGCAGAAGACGGAGATTGACGAGTTACAAAAAACTATTGAGTCGCATACCTCTGTGGTTGAAAGGCAGGCGAAAGAGCATCAGCAAATCCTTGACACGCAGCAGGTGTTGGTTGATGACCTTCAAAAGTCTCATCAAAGTAATCTTGAGAAGATTAAAGATCTCGAAAACCAATTAGAAAGTCAGATAGATCAGAAGAACGAAGCAATTCTTGCATTGGAAGCTCAAATTTATGATTTACAAACACAAAAAGATGAATTGCAACAAGAAAAGCAGAATATTGAAACAGAATTCGCTAAATCTGATGAAAAAATTAAGAAAGTTGAAGATGAAAAAGCTTCTTTACAGAAAGTGTTAACAAATATGGCAATCCAATTACAAGAGAGTGAAGCAATAGTTGCAGAGCAAAAATTACTTTCAGAACAGCAATTACTCATTCATCAAGAGCTTCAAAATCAATTAAGATCTCAAGAGGAAGTTATTCGTGAATTTCAGCAACAAGAAGTCTCTTACCAAGAGCAAGTCGCGTCATTCCAAGCCTTAGTAAAAGAGTTATTACCAACAATTGAGAACTCAATGATGCGCGCGGAAGATTATTTTGAGCATATGAGGCAGTCTTCGATATTAGCCGAGCGAAAAACAGAGTACGCTCGATACTTGGAAGAGGAATTATTTCATGCGCGACGATATTACCCCTACACTGCTGGCTCGAATACGGCTGGAACTGAAATAGAATACGAAGAAGATGCTTTCGAGCAAGAGCAAGAGCAAGAAGATCCTAAAACAGAATCTTACGATCTACATGTCAGTCAAGATCTCCCAATAAACGACAGTGAGCAAATTCCGGAAGAAACGGCAAAAGATCTGTTGGCAGAGAGCCAAATCACGGTGAATGATCTTGAAACGGCTCTTGATCCCGAGGAAATTCTCAAAACTCAGAAACTGCTGGCGAATGATGTTGTGACTCATGTTTTGTCTGATGCCTCTCATCATATATCCGATCTTTCAGTTAAGATCGCGCGAAGTATCAGCCCAGTACAAAATATGAGTGAAGTGAAAAATTTGAAAGACGAAATGGAAAATAAAGAACTATTAGAGTTATCGAATGATCGAGCAGCACCTCGCGCGCAAACTTCTCAAACAACTAGGAAACGATCCTCTTCAGGAGGAGGTAGTGCCAATGGAAAGCGACGAGCGAATTCTGTTCCTCTCCATTCACAACAAACTACTGCACCACCTCAGATACAGGCAGTAGAAGAGAAGCTAACTACTTTAATGAAGACTTTAGATGATAAACTCTCGAGTATTGATCAAGTTACCAATACACTGAAGGTTTTGGTTGAGAAAGCTGAATCCCTTGAACGTGCACAAACGCCCCAGCCAGTTGTTCCCCCATCTCCGGTTATTGTTGCACCAGTTCCCGCAATATCCACCGCTAGTTCTTCATTGAAAGTAGAAACTATACCTGAAGAGCAGGAGGATGAAAAGGCTAGCGGGATAGGAAGTGCAGATAATAAGATTGAAAGAGTGATGTCAGAAATTACACTCAATACGTTTCCAGAAGGAGCAAGAAGTCGAGAATTAGTCTTACAAAATGTAGAAGAAATTCCTACGACTGATGATGTTCCAAACAATGACTCTCTTTCCGTTTCCTCAAAAGTAGTACGCGTAGAAGATCAAATGAATTTAGAAAAACTTTATCAAGAAATGACAAAAGCAGCAGAAGAAATGAATCAAGAATTATATTATCAACAAGAAGCGATTAATGCTTTACAAGAATTACGTTCGAAAATGAAAAATGAACAAGGTTTTATTACTCATCAATTAACTCGAGGTGGTAAAAATCTTTCTGATGAACAAAGAAAATCATTAGAACAAATGAGAATACAATATCGACAACAAATTAAACAATTAAAAACACAAATTAATCTATCAAAACAAAGTCAACAAGATCTTACAGTGAAACTCATTGAACTTCAAGCAGAAATGTTTCATATACATCAAGATATTTATAATAATGGACAAGAGTTTAAAACTTTATATAAAGAAGACATTTTCTCTTATTATCCTGAAGATCTTGTTCAGTTTAGTCCCGTGAAAGTTCCTCCTAGTCGCGCTGCAACGAAACAAGCAGGAAGTCCCACCGCAAAAGAACGGTCAAATGATGGTGCCTTCATTGGAGAGAGTGCGTTTGACCTTCCAGAACGATTATTGGGCTCGGGAGCTGGCGCAGGATTTAGTGCAAGTTATAGTACCATGATGACGGATGAGATTGCAGCAATGAGTGCAACTTATGAAAGAAACCATCAAACTTTATTAACATTGATGGAATTAGGTCGAATTTCACCAACTGGCAGTTTCGTGACCATTGATACTGAACAAACTTCAAAAGAAGATGAACATTTCCCATTAAAACCAACAGACGTGTTAATAACTGATTTACCAATTTCAAATTTAAGCAGTCCTGAGATTTCTACTCCAAAAAGGAAGAAGAGTGAAAAAATAGAGAAGAAAGCTTCTAAACGATTTAATAACGAGCCTTTAGTCCAATTACGGGAAGAAGACGAGGAGAAAAGGATTGGTTCTGCAGAAAGTAAGACTCATCCGACTGAAATTACCCAACCGCCTTCATCTACCGTGCCTACAGAGCCTGATGGTACAGTCACAAAGTTCGAAGATCCTTCTTTAACTTCGGCGACAACTAGACCAGATGTGATAAACTCTTCTTCGATTGCCCCTCAGCCTACTGTACCTATTGAATCTGTTTTACCTACAAATGTTGAGCAACATCAGCCTTTACCGGATCATTTAGAAACTGCACATCTGCCGATAGTTGAACATGCAAGCCCTTGGAGCCCACCTCGTTCCCCTGCTACTTTCACCAACGCGAAAGCGCCACGAGGATTGAAAAGTGCTTCTTTCCAAAGAAAATTTGAATTCCAAAAGCGACAACAACACCTCCGTGAACAATTCTTAGCCATGAAAATTGAATTAGAACGACTTGCTTCCACGTTAGTCAATCATCTTGAAACCATGCCAATCCTTCTAGAGACTCGACAAGAGGTTTACCAAGAAATTGATGGATGGAGAGAACAGTTTTATGAACTTTGTGGAGTTTATCCTGACGAAAATGATCAGCACAAGAGTAAAGTATACCAAACTCTGATAGAAGCTTATCGAGAGACTGATTCTCAGCTTGCAGTAACAAGTGATGAATATAAGAATGCTTATGACCAATTACAGTACAAAATTGGTGAAATAATTCCAATACAAGATGAATTATATCATTTAATGCAAAATACATCATCTTCATTCTCTGCTTCTGCATCATCTGCGATTCCTTTAGAGAAAGAAGACTTTGTTCAAGCATATTCATCTTTCCTTACCTTGGAGCAACTTATCGCACAGTATACCCCAAGACCAGTTTTTGCTCCTTCTATGACTGAAAGTGAAGATACTTCACTCGTTGCTGTGACAGATGAGAAGGTTCGTCCAGCTTCAGCGTTGGAATCATCGCTTATGAGCATACCTGAAACTTCAATCGAGACTTCGTCTGAAGTCATTGAAGTCGTTGAAGATAAGAAGGTTGCAGAAACAGTGGTACCTCCTTCTCTTTTTGAGTTAATGCACAACCTCCATCTAAACCAACAGGAAAATATTATAAGCGAGGAGGAGGTTAAGCAAGAAACTGAGAAACAAACCGAAGTAATTGTGGAACATCAAAGTGAAATACCCGTTGACGAGAAAGTTGAAAGTAAAGAAAATTCGGAAGAAACCAAAAAACACGTTGAAGTTAAGGAAGATGATTCTCCTGTATTAGTCGTGGAAGAGCATAAAAACGAAGAGGCGAAGGAATTAGAGGTAGAGGCGATCGTCTCAACGACAAAAGTCGATGAAAAGGAGATTCCTTCTATTGTTAATGAATCATCTGTCTATTCGATGTCTTTCGAGGAGAGTGCAAGTATTATCCTGAATCATAAAGATGCTGACATCAAAGAAAACGATACGAAAGAGTTAACAGCTCCAGAGGTTCACGAGATATCTAAAGAGGCGGAAGACAAAGCTGAAGAAGAAATAGAAAAGACGGAATTACAAGAGAAAGAAGTGGAAATAAAGAGAATTCTCTCTGAACTGTCAGTCTCGCAGACTGATTCTTTCCTTCGATCTAGTTTAAGCAATGTTGTTGATAGAAGTGTTAAGCTGAGAAAGCAAGAAGAGGAGAAAAAGGAAAAACAACAGAAAGAACAAACTCGAAGAATGTCTAATGTACAAGCCACGTCATTTATTGCCTCGATGATGACTTCACTTCCCTCCTCAATAAAAATGGCACCTCCTGTCACCGCAGTCGAAGAAGAAGAACACGATGACGAAAATGAGATTAAAGTCACAGAAAACAATGAAATCAAAGAAAACACCCAAGAGAAGATTGAGACGAACGAAGAATTAGTGGAGGAAAAGAAGGAAGAAGATTCTCCTGACGCTGCTATAACAATAAAGAAGGAAGAAGAGAATCTTGAAAAGGAGAAGGACGAGTGTAATAATGAAGATTCTTTGAAGAAATTGAAATCTGAAGAGATTGAGAAAGAAGAGAAAGATGAAGATAAAGACGAAAAAAGTGTTACTTCTCATCCACCTTCTGATGTATTAGACTCTCATAAACAATCTCACGATCATCATGTCGCCTTTGATGAGAAGGTCGTTGTTTTACCTCATGCTGAGTCAGAGGATGACATCGATGAGAGTGAGATCTGGCAACTCACCGCCACGACAGCAACCTCTACCGCTCTCTTACTCACCCCCACCGCCACCACCCAGGTAGAGGTAGATGCGGAGCTTGACGCTAGCTCAGAAAAGAGGCATCAAGGTATCATGGCGTCAGAGGATGAGGATAACAAGGCACCTGAAGAATATTCCTCTGCTGGCATGCTCACTACTTATTTATCCACTACAGATGACGATCTTCACCTCGCGACAACTATTGAGAGTCAGAATAGAGAGAAGGAAAAAGTATTAACAGAAGAACAAGAAGATAATAAAGGCGATGATAATGAGAATTATGAGGATGATAATGATTTTGCTTCAATTGAACAAGACAGTCTTAGTGAAGATAAACGAAAGAAAGCTGCGGCCATCAACTCCACTACGTCTGCAGACATTCATGCAACCCATAATAACACTGACTCACCTGGTATTTCCTCGTCAGCGTTCGCTTTCTCTCCTATTTCCTCCAATCAACCATCAGTGGAGTTAGACACCTCATCGATACTCTCTAACTCTCCGAACCATCTCAACTCCACTGAAACTCCTAATGAACAATCCCAGCCATCGCGGAAGGAAGCAACAATGGCACAGCTGAATGCGATGGTCGCAGAGTATCAGGCATTGAAGGCAGAGCTAAAGACCTGGAGAGATGGCTTCTATGCGAAACATAGGAGAGAGCCGAATATCACAGACTTCAACACTCTCCGCTATGATCTGAAGGTAAAGATAGCAAGAAAGAATCAATTAAAAAAGATATTAAATAATTATAAACATTTAAATCTGAATCTTACCGGTGAAGAGAACAGTGAGAAGATTCAATAATGTATAACATCTCATCATCACTACTCCTTTGTATTATCAAAAATCTTCATGTATTTTTTTATTGGATAATCATCTAATTATTAATTAATTAATTAATTAATTGATTGATTTTGCTTTGTTTGTGTTTGTGTTCGTGTATTATTTTTATTTGTTTGTTTTCTTATGTATTTGATAGACAGAAAATAGATAAAAACTCTTTAAATCGTTTTATTTTTGTTTTTGTTTTTTTCCTTTCATATTGATAAAATAATTGTTTAACAAACAAAAAAACCTTCTGTTTTTATTCCACTATTTATATACAAAATCGTTCGCATCTCTACTGACGTACTATATCGTTCATTCTGCTGTCATGTCAATCGCTTGTTATTATTATTTGACCTTACACCCAGCCAGTTCCAAAATAATCCTTTCCTAACACCATCAACCCTCAGTTTACTCGCACTATTACTATTATTGTCACTATCCTCGTCAACTCTATCTTCATAGTTATCTTCTCTTTCTCTCTTCTCTACCTCCTCCCAGTTCATCTGATTAAGTGCAGGAGATACGATGATACTCTGACTCCTGCTACTTGTGTTATTATTACTATTGGGGTAATAATGAAGGTATTGTATGAAACTCTCTGACTTCATCACCTTCCCTAAGTCATCGATGAGTTTATTCCACTCGTGTAGTGCTAAATGACAGGAATATCATAATAAATTACGATGAATGACGTCATACTATGGCAATGTAAGATACTTACCTCCTTCGATCATCAATTCAAAGTTTTCAATAATCCGAGAACCTCCTTTAGTCGTGTTAATAGAAGACGCCGCAGCAGAGTTCTTCGCAATAGCAATGGCGAGGATCTCAACAATCGCCTTTACTTGACCGACAATCTTCTTTACTAAGGCAGGATCTCGAATGATCTTGGATAGGAAAGGTGCTAAATCTCTGTCAATACGAAAGACGATCTCTCCGATGACGTATTTATCGAGTATCTCTATCGGCTGTGTTTGCAGGTTATCTAGTTCATACTCGAGGAAGGGGCCGACATTCCATTGGAGTGCTGAGAGGAGTTGGAGTTTGACATCTAACTCGACTGCAGTCTTGTTAGCGATGGCTTGGACGATGGGAGGGAAGGAAAGAGACTGACGTAGGATCTCTCGTTGGAGCAACTCTGCCGCAATGAGAGATATTAAACCGATAAGAAAGGAATCTGGAACCTTTTTAAGAGCAGTCGCTCCAAGGCGATGGACTCTTAATAGCCCAAGATTAGTGGTTGTAATGTTCTCGAACTTGCTTAACTCTGATTGAAGATTCGCCAAAGAAGAGGTTGAAATCTTCTCATATGAGTTCGAAACAGTCATAGAGTTATATCTTAACGCAAGACCTTGACGTTCAGAGGATTCAGACTTCGTTTCTTGAGGAATTGGAGTGGAAAGATGAATTCCTCCTGCGGTTAAGTCAATTTTCGAAATCAGTCGAAACCATCGAGAATTTTCGATGGAATGAACGGTTTTCCCCACTCGACTAATTAATTGTAGCCAATCATACCCTCCTACCTCAGGGTAGAGAGTAATAAAGAGGAATATAGTGATTGGATTCAACCACAACATAACAGTACGAATAATGCAACTTTCAGTGCACATAGAGCATATAGTGCACAAATTTGCAACCTGAATTCTCGCAATTATACGCTGGTAAGGAAATATCGTAAATCGAGATTCGTTTTCTGCAGATGTAAGTTCTTGTATGAAGATCAATCTAAGTCTTAGCATCTACTTTTTGAGAAACTTTCACTTTTTTCTTTGGTGCTGAGGGGTTTGATTGACACTAAAATACCTTAACTGCCGATTCTTCTTCTTACTCGATCACTCAGTGGACTCGGCAGGTTGCCTATTCGATCGACCCACAACTTGCTATTGTACAAATTGATAGTTTTATATTTAAAGTAACTCCAAAAACAATATAGGAAGGAAAGTACTTCGAATTAATACGGAGAGAGGCGAGAAGGCAACTAAACACACCTCCATTTAATTCTATCTCCTTGTCATTGCTTTCATTTCACTTTGAACTTTATGAGCTAATTTTTCTACTTCTTCTTTCACCTCATTTGCTCTCTTAATTCTTTCAAAGAACTTTAAGCGATCATTTTTACATCCTTCTACCAACGTTATATTCATCGATCCTGAAAGCAAAATAACAAGAGTAGGTGAGAAATACTCCCCAATACATCGATAGAACTTATCTAATATCATATGAGGGTATCTACGAATTTCATTCGGATGTGACCAATACAGCTTACAGCGAATCTCATCTTTTCGATAATAGACACAATGAAGTAATGGCTTCTCATTAAAACTACTAATAAACTCTCCAAACCAATCATCAAAGGATTTTACAATCTTTTGAAATTGATTTGCTACCACCTGTACTAAAGCATAATGAAGAACTTCAAATCGTTGAAGCTTAAACGTAGGATCTTCTCTGAGTGATATTTTTATGATTGCATTGTAGATAGATTTATGAATTCTTTCATCAGGATTAATTCGATCATGTAATCGTTTGTATAGTTGATTAAGGGATTCTCGAATCTTTGATTCTAAAGCAATTGAAGCAGCGGTAGCATCTATCGCCAAAACATCTCTTGTGAATGCTTGTTTGTCGAACTGATAAGTTCCACGAGGAAATTGAAAATCTGATCCACTTATCATCATCGATGAACTCTGAAAGGGATGACTCGCACTACGGTATTCGCTATAAGTCATTCCTTCCACCTCCTCCCCAATAAATATATGATAGTGATTCATTAGGTCCCAAAGCATTTCATCCTCCTTTAACTTAATAACCTCTTTCTCACAAGATATAAATAATCTATGAAGAACTTTCCTAGAGAAACTTCGAATCCAATCTTCATTAAGCATTGACAAATTAATGTTCATCTTTTGTGATATGTAAACCATAAAGTCGTTATAGTCATCATCAGGGGGTAAAGGTGTTCCTAATTCAAGAAGCTGTCGTCCTACTTGAGATATAAAATCATTTAACTTTGTTCGAATATGTGGAATCCAACGTTCATGGATAAAGAATTCATATAATGTCTGGATTCTTTGTCGAATTTGTTGTATTCCCATCTTATTCAT
>VFQN01006081.1_pt1 | contig 14147 bp, 15 predicted proteins | sample 3512371 | NCBI WGS metagenome assembly VFQN01 (sample SAMN10412370, study PRJNA504923) | tailings metagenome | isolation source: Replicate 2 from Balatoc abandoned mine | place: Philippines: Itogon, Benguet | collected 2017-08-28
AAATTGGAGAGAGCAAAGCGAGTTGGTTCACCAACACTTCGGATGAACTCATCGAATGGTTTGATGCAATCATCTCTAAATCATGAAGAGAGTGATGAAGACGCTCATGTGGAGCCACGTACTTTTGCTGCTTGGATGTCAAAGTCTTCAGAATTTATTTGAATTCTCTGACTATCAAATCGTTTTAGGAGCAGAAAAAAATCCCGTTGCATTTGTCTGAAAAATTTACAAGCAGAAGATGTGGTATAAATGGAGCCAAGATAATAATTTCCTATCAAGTGTATGAAGTTTGATTTTGTTTTGAGTATCGGAGAAGAGTTTTGGTTTCCTTCAATATATTTTCTTTGTCTCTTAGAACTCATGTTTCTGTTTTGTATCGTATGTACACACTCTCTTCTCTTCTATAGGATAATATTTAGCACGTGAACTTACTTGGGTAGATGATAACGTTTTTTTCAATGATTATTTCACAAAGTAATTCGATGAAAGTAGTGTTAATTAATAAACTTCTCTTGTTATTGCCTCCAATCGTAAATACACTCGTAAATTTACGAATCACGAGTAGAAGAAAAAGAGAAAAAAATGTTTGTTCATGTGCAGATTACAGAGAATAATGTTGAGATCTTTGAGTTGATTGAGAATCTATCTATTCTTTCTATCAAAGAGCAAATTGGAGAGAGCAAAGCGAGTTGGTTCACCAACACTTCGGATGAACTCATCGAATGGTTTGATGCAATCATCTCTAAATCATGAAGAGAGTGATGAAGACGCTCATGTGGAGCCACGTACTTTTGCTGCTTGGATGTCAAAGTCTTCAGAATTTATTTGAATTCTCTGACTATCAAATCGTTTTAGGAGCAGAAAAAAATCCCGTTGCATTTGTCTGAAAAATTTACAAGCAGAAGATGTGGTATAAATGGAGCCAAGATAATAATTTCCTATCAAGTGTATGAAGTTTGATTTTGTTTTGAGTATCGGAGAAGAGTTTTGGTTTCCTTCAATATATTTTCTTTGTCTCTTAGAACTCATGTTTCTGTTTTGTATCGTATGTACACACTCTCTTCTCTTCTATAGGATAATATTTAGCACGTGAACTTACTTGGGTAGATGATAACGTTTTTTTCAATGATTATTTCACAAAGTAATTCGATGAAAGTAGTGTTAATTAATAAACTTCTCTTGTTATTGCCTCCAATCGTAAATACACTCGTAAATTTACGAATCACGAGTAGAAGAAAAAGAGAAAAAAATGTTTGTTCATGTGCAGATTACAGAGAATAATGTTGAGATCTTTGAGTTGATTGAGAATCTATCTATTCTTTCTATCAAAGAGCAAATTTGTAAAGACTTTGATTTGAAAGAAAAATCATTTCTTCTTTGCAGCAACGGCGAAACTCTTTCTGATGAATGCCTGGTAAACCATAACCAATACTTAAATCTGCACCTGGTAGAAGGATTATTGGGAGGAAAAGGAGGTAACACTCTTGCGTAGGCCACTTCTAATCTATTTCACTTTTCTTTAGGCTTTGGGGCGCAACTAAGAAGCTTAGCGAAGCAAAAAGGTGGTAAGAAGACAACAAACTTTGGTGCCTGCCGAGACTTGTCCGGGAGGAGATTAAGACATATCAACGATGAGTTGATTTTGAAAAAATGGCAAGATGCGAAGGAGAAAGGAGTCGAGTTTGATGCTGATCAGGAAACCTCTACAGGCATCGATCTCTGGTTTCTTTCGGCGCCAAAATGGGCAGATGGAATTAAAGTTGATCACCGAAAAAGGTTTATGAAATCACGTGGTAAGACTTCTCTGTGCATCGATTGGCTACGAGCGAGAGAAAGTGGCTCGCCACCAAAGAATGCTACAAAGGATTGGGGATGTCCGCGAGGTGCATATTGTGAATTCGCACATGGTGAGGACGAATTGCGAGGAATTGAAAAAGAAAAGCTAGAAGAAGAGAAACAGCAAAGATATGAAGAAGAAAAGAGAAAGAAAAGGGATGAATACATGAAACCTTTGCAGTATATGAGAAGCGACGAGGAAATCAGTTCATTGGTTTTAGAAGGATTACAAGCTGCGAAAAAATCCAAAGTATCTAATGGAAAATCTATCATTACAGCTGCTGCTGTGCCTTACTCTTCTTCTTCTTCCTCGTCTAAAATTGCTGAAGACAAAAGTGCTCCGGCATCAAAACAACACTCGAAATCTCGACCGACGGAAGCTGAAAGTCCGCTACAACTGTTATCAGGAAATGTTATTGCAGAGAATTTACAAATCACTCCTCAAATTATCGGTAATTCTACTTTTGCTACTCTCGCCGTACCTGGGAGTAAGAGTAATGCCGTCGGTCACTGGTACTATGAGGTCGAGTTACTCTCCGATGGTTTGATGCAAATCGGGTGGATTAATGAGGAATTTAGATCAAACTCTGAAGATGGACTTGGAGTAGGAGATGATGAACATTCTTGGGCTTTCGATGGGTTCAGAAAGAAAGTTTTTCATGGCGGCAAGGAGACATCTATTACTTACAAACAACCCGCTTTAGAACCTGAAGTAAAGGATGTAAAGAATGATGAGGAAAGCGATGAAGATGATGATGAAGAAGAGGAAGAAGAGAGCTGGAAAGAGGATGATGTCGTTGGTTGCTTATTATCAATTGAGTTGATAGAGGGTGATGACAGTAGAAAGAAAGTTGAAATCACCTATTATTTGAACGGAGTGAAGGTGAATCCTGGATTTCAATTTACAGTTTCCAATGAAAGCGCTGTATTCTTTCCTGCCTTATCTATAGAAGAGCGAGAGTCAATTCGCTTAAATCTTGGGAAAGATACTTATAAATTTCCTCCTTCATTGATCTCGATCTCAAATTGCCTCTGAAGTACGAAGCCAAGGAAAAACTTAATGAACGTAATAAATTAAAATAAAGATGATACTTCTAAGGACAACTTATATCTTGAATTGGTCAGTGGAAGTGAGAAAACACACAAAGCCAATTAGAGCGGAAAGAAATAACCACAGGCCCGAGTGGTCCACGATTCGATATGAGGAATTGGCTCGAAAGTATGGACTGGAGTAATAAGGCACCGCGCAACCAAGATTTGCTGCCAAAACCTTTCCTTCTAAGGTAGGATCTAAGAAATAAAAGTAAGCACAAATCAAAGTGACATGTTCGTCATGTCACCTGGAGTACACTCATCCTTCGTCGGGGGACAAGCAATATTCTCACAGCTCTGAATGAAATAGTCTGGATCATTTGCACATACATCAGCAATCTACATAGAGTGATTTATTGAGAGGAGATCAGAGCAGGACAAACAGTTTTATACCTGTACACAGAAACTGTGGCATGGAGGGCGAGCAGCAACTGACAGCTCACCGTTCGCCAAGACAGCCTCTTGGTATACACAGTAATTCGTATACATATCGTTATTTGTGCCCCAAAATAAACAGAGATATTGCATCACCATCACTGCATAGAAAATAAGACGATAAAAGAAGGGAGTATCCAGAGATTCTTACATCTGCACTGGGAGGTATCTCTGAAAGTTCGCCCTTCTCCAAAGATAGTGGCTGCCATTCTCCCTCCAAGTTCATTTAGGACAGTGCATGTCTCTCTCAAAGCTGTATTCTTCGGGTAGTAAACTTCCTGAACCATATAGCCATTTAGTGCCGGACAATTCGACAAAGCTAAACAGGTTGTACAAGGAACAGAACTTGTGTAAGGCTTCTTAGTAATCCCTAATTTCCTTCGAAACTGACCCCAATGTTGAGCAAGGGAAAAAGAAGGTTTACTCGATGTTTGATTTGGAAATAACAAATTTTGTAATTCATCAATATTCTCATTATAGACTTGATATTCTTCATCACTCATCAAATGAGAAACATCTTCCGATCTATATAATGACATAAACAAAACACATAAGAGAAGTAGAAATAGAAAGCCCTTAGAGAACTCAATCATTATTGTAATGTTCTTTGAGTTATTTTGATTCTTTTTTATGCGCAAAACCGACAACCCTCTTATATCGAGCGGATGACTTTTCGGCCAATCGGTAAATAACCAGTAAGAGTCGACTCTTTTGGCGACTCTTCTTCCATTTATTGTTTGCTTGGATGATCGAAGGAAGATTTCTCATTTTTGCTCTGATCATTCCGACGATCAGTCATGCTCTTGTCTCTAATCATTCCTTTATATTTGTAACTGGCTGGCCACAAAGTGGAACGAGCTTTATTCATCAATTATTAAGTCAAAATCAACAGTCAATCTCTTCTATGATCAAACTATGCGAAAAGATTCTTGGTTCTCGACGATGTCAATCTTGGAATCACGAAGGACAGTGGATGATAGATGGAAAACTGAGAGACGTGATTGATGCTGGCAATATTTGTCCTGTCGAGTCAATAAATGATGAAAGCAAGAAACAAGCGATTCTCGCTCAATTATCACGATTCTGGTTACTTGATAAACCTTATTTGATCGAAAAATCCCCTCAAAATTTTGTTAAAATACCAATGCTTCAAGACTTATTCGCAGGATCGAAGTCCATTAAAGTAATTGTTGTGTTAAAAGTAAGTGAATTCTTTCTGACTTTTTTTTCTCACTAACTTATTGCGATTTACTGTCCAATAGCATCCTGTGACATTAAACATAGCGACCCTCAAAGAAACTTCATGGAGGTATCGTAAGATCACTGATGATTTTCCTTTACTACCAGGGCAAGTGCGTCAGACAGCGCAACCAGAGTATCGAGAACTAACAAACATCGAGATACACAACAACTTCCAACACTTCATCGAACTCATGACACATAAAGTTAATACTTCTCAAGTCCAAGAGTAAGGATGATTGTCTCTAGATATCTGATCTCTTCGTTTACTTTGTTTTCGTCTTTTAGTTGTTCGTTGGGATGGTTGCCTGCTATGACGTACCTACATCACTTTCTCCAGAATAATCGCGACTTTTCTGATAAGAATATACGAATAAGTAAGTTTCTTTTGCTCATAACATGATGTTGAACTGTATGATAATGTTGTTTGTTGTGATTGTAGTACGATTTGAACGATTGGTGAAACCTGTATCGGTGTGTTTGGATTTATTCCATTTCATCTTTGAAGAAGAATTCTCCGTCCACAAGAATCATGTTACTAAAGTAAGCATCCTAATCTTATGAATCAATCACTCATTTTCCTATTGTATTAGATTTGTCAGCGTTATTTAGCGAATGCCGTCAGTGGTAGCAGTGGTTCTCAGCCGGATGGATTGAACCGCGGCAAGGGCAATCAGAAGCAGACAATCAATCAAAAAATGACCACGAGAGGCAAACCAGCGAAGCGTAGTCGTCGACAATTGCAGTACAATAATGCCAGTAAAGTCTTTAATACTTCTGACGCTGATCGAAGGCAGTTGAGATTTCGACCTACACGAGAGAGTGCCAGCTTCACCTTTAGAGCAGAACTAGTGAAGGAGAATGGAGTTAAAAGAATCCAAGAGTTTGCTTCTGTTTTTCAGCAATATTATCTCGCGAAGAATGTTCATCAGCAGATCGTCCAAATCAATCAGCAACTATCAAACTTCGGCTATCAACTCACTAGCTTCTATCCTAACACGCAGAAGAATCTATTCGAGCCATGGGAACTCAAACCATACCGAGAGAAAGCTGAAAAGCAGAAAGATAAAAGATAAAAAAGAATCAAAAAACATTATTAGATTTAAACGAAAAGGAAATAAATACTTCAAAACTAATCACACAATCAAATCACACGTTACTATCACAATCAAACATCATTCGGTATTATTTCCTTGATTTTCCAAACAATTTCTATGATTATTTGAAGATGATCATCCCATTATTCCCTTCACTTTGACCTTATGTTTCAATCTCTCTGAATCAATAATCATAATTTTTGAGGTCAATCATTCTGCTCTTTTCACATCATTAGTGTGATCTGGAATAATTCACAGTTATTCGCCATCTTTCCTTTCTTCATTGGTCTTGAGAGTAGAGTCGATTTATTCGTACCAGAAAGCCCATTCTGGGAAATCCTTGATCTCCTTAATATGTTGTGGATTAAAGTATAATTCATCATCACGACCATATCTTCCTGTCTGCGTCAGCTTTTCCTTCTGTTCTAACCGCTTCACGAAAGCATAGACCCAACCATTCCAGCGGCCATGAAGAGCATTCCTCAGATTAACTTTGAGCTGGTAGAACTTCTTAATTATCGAGAAGTTCTGATGTTTCGAGGCAAGCATGAATGGTGTTTCATGCTTACGATTGTAATTCTCATAACGAATGAAAATCCTCTTGATCATATGAGAATCTCTCTCTGCGGCTGATAGTTGCATTAAGTCGGAATCAATGTTAGCTACATTAGCTGAAGAGTTACCACTAGTGACAGAGTCCACGGAAGCATTGATCGTGTGGATAGTGGAGAGAAGAGCATCCATAATCTCAGCATTTCCATGAATGGCAATGAAATGTAAGAGAGGATATAATTGGTACCTGTCCACTGGTGACATGTAATTATAATAAACACTAAATTTCTTTAAGAAATAAGTAAAAACCTTGACTTGCTGAAAGCGAACAATCCAAGCAATTAACGTCATCGAGTTATAATAAAGATCATGCAACTTCCTTATATGCTCGATGGTGATTGTTACTTGTGTTAGATTGGCAGTTGAAGCATTATTCAAAAGATTCTGAGTATTTGGACCAGAATTGCTGCCAGTGCGATGAATATGTTTATCTAACGATTGCTGACGATGAGACTTGTTTCGATTTGCTGCAGCAGCGGCGGCGGAAGGGGTTGGTGCAGAAAAGGAGTGTTGCAAAAGATTGGATGACGTATCGATGCTCAGACTATTATGATTGTTGTTCTGAACAGCAGAAACGACGGCAGGATTTGCCAAGCTTTCATCAGAAGAGTATGCATGGTTAAGCGCCTCAACTGAGAGGTTTGCATGAACAGAGGAGATGAGATGATCATTGCAAATAACATCAAAAATACCGCAGCGAAGGAGATAGATGAGTGTCTTTGAATTGCCATCATCGATACGAATCGACGCTAATACTATTATGAAAGGGATGTGGTGAGAAATAGATAAAAGAAATCACTGAAATCACTTACATAATCTCCAAGCATCAAGAGGAGAGATTAAATTTGGGAGGATGACCTTTAATAAGGTATAAGAATATTCATAAAGAATAATATCTCCTGGTTCGAGTTGATCGTAGAACTTTTCATAATTTGCATTTCCATCGTTGCTATGACCTGAAGGGCGTGGTGCTAAAGTTTCTTTCAATTTCTCAGGTGTGACATTATTCTGATGATCTTCGACAGTCTTTAGCTTTGTGTACAAATGACAACCATTTCTCAGGAACAGTGTAATGAGTTGAATTTCATTCTGAATTCGATTCATTTCTTCGTCTCTCTCTTTGCGGGAAATAGATGTTGCAACTTGTAATGTGTATTCAGAGCCATAGACGCGACGATTAGCAAGGACTGCCACTGGATGAGGATGAAAGATATACCAAAAACAACTATTCCCTTGATTATCTTCATGGCGAATATTACTGCCCATGCGAAGGTAGTTGTGGAGAATCTTCTCTCGGTAATAAAAGCATGCAATCATGAAAGGCGTCATTCCTTCATTATTGACTGCCATCATGCAAGCATGAGTTACAGCAGGATCAATCAATAAATCAATATTTAACTCTAATCCATGTCTTGCAGCGATGTGGAAGCAATTTTCCATCGTGTCGAGCGTCTGTTTCGTGAGTAGAGAGGCGGAGATCTTGCACTTGCTCTTGAACTGATGAGATAAAAGTAGGGGAAGGATGCTTTCCTTCTTTTTATACAAGGAAATTGAAGAAGAAGTTGTTAGAGGATATTTGGGATGAGGTCTCACTGCATAGTGGAAGGCCGTCTCTTGATTAGAGTCGACTAGAGAGAAGTCAGCACTCTTGCTTAACAGCAGCTCGATCATATCGACGTCGCCTACGGCACATGCGATCATTGGAAGAGAGCGATTCGAGTTTTCTTCAGCCCAGTTGACATCGAAGCCATAGCCACTGATTAACTTATGGAGGCAGTAGATATTGTTCTTCTCGATAAGATCTGCAGCCTTGATGATGTCAGCATTCGACCATGCCACTTCCTCAACTGTAGAGGAACCACTTGCTTTCTTAAAGCCACCCCCTTTAGATGAAGTCCCAATTCCAGCCTCGGAAGCTGAAGTGGGGTCTGCACCTTGACTCGCGAGCAGCTGTTCAATCAAGTGAACAATATCAGTTTTACCGGCCAGCACGGATAAAAGCAAGCAATCTTTGCCATCAATATCTAACGACGTTAGATTCTCCATTCTCGTTTCAGGGGACATATAAGATTGGTAGTTTGGATCAAGACCTAAAATCCATTTCACAATAGTAACAGATGAGGTCACAGCACAGTGTAAAGGCAGTTGATTCAACTCATTCTTAATTTCAACGATCTTTGCTTTTTGCTTCAAATGCAGATATTTGAACATTTCATTATTCCCGAGTTCACACGCAGTATGAACAGCAGTGTTACCTTGCACCAGAGCTGAGGCAGAATTGATGTCGAGGTTGAGCAGTAAGAGGTGTTGCATCATGCTAAGATCAATTGGATTAGACGCACAAGCAAAGACAGTGGCCTGAATAAATAAAAATCCTATATCATCTGATGAAAGCTCGAGTTGAAGACTTTTGTCAACAGCAACGTCATTCTCTAAATAATTGGGATGATTGGGATGAAATGACAGGAGATATTGCAACGCAAGTATGTGATGATGCTTTGCCGCCAGCATGACAGCTGTCATTCCGTCCTGATTGCGGTGGTTGAGATCAAATGACCAACTAACTAAGCATTTCCTTAGTAAATCCATATTTCCAATCCTTGCAGAAATTGTGAAGATAGTATCTTGGGAGAGATCATCTGTCTCAGCCGATGTGTGTTCCTCTCCTCCTACTAATCCTAAATAAATATCTTCAACATTTACAGTATTTCCTTTGCGAGCTTGAATAAAGAGATCAGCACTATCTAACAGTAATTGATTTTCCTCCGCTTCTTTTATCTGTCGTTGACGATCGTTTTCTTGCTGTTCCTTTGTCGCTTTCTCCAAGCGTATTTTCTCAAGGGATTGACGTTTCCTTTGAACAGTAATCTTCCCTAGGAACTTGCGAATCAAAGATTGAATCTTGATCGTTGCTCGAGTTACAATCATCCACACTTTCCGAAATCGAAGGCGATTAACTCTTCGTTTATCCAAAAACGATCGTACAATCTTCTGGAATAATGTTGCCGCACGATTAGCGCGCTTCAAGTAAAGCATTTGCTTTATATGTCTCCCCATACGCCGTGAATATTTAGCACGATACCATGATTGAATCATTCGCGCTGCCAATACATGTAACTTGAAACGACGATTAACAACACGTCGTTTCGCAAATAGACGGCGAATCATTGCTTGAATCTTAATTACTGAAGCTAATTTCCTTGTAGTTCTTCTTTTTTCAACTAAAGAACGTACTTTTGCTCGGGCAATAACACCTCGTAATAAAGATTGAATAATAATACTTGAACGTGTTCGTATCGCTAAAAGTTTTTGAAATTTTCTTCTCCGATAACATTGTCGTGATAAATATCGCTTAAAGGATGATTGAATTAATTTCGCGGCATATTGTCTTAATTGTTGTCGCTTCAATCGATATTCAAAAATCGTATTAGATGTATAGGATTCACTATTAAGATACGATCGAATATTCGATCGAATCATTTTATGAATTTCACAATAATGGTGTATTTCATCGAAATTATTACGAATATAATAACCACGATAAACTGATTGAATTTTTAATACTGATTTTTCTTCAATTTTTGATCTAATAAAACGTGTTAAACTTAATTTATTCATAAACTCTTTCTTTTCATCTTGTAACATTTTATTTAATTTTTTCTTTTTCTTCTCCACATCAATAGATAATCCAAACTCATAAGGTGTGCTACCTAGAATATCTTTTACTGTTTTTTTAACATTTGGTGGCTTTAGTCTAAAGAAGAGGAATAGTGTTTACGGATGAGAGACGATAAATGAATATATCTTACCTCTTTGGTTCATGGCTTTCAATATTGATATCCTTCATGTAACCATCACGAATAGGTATTGCTGTAGTAATGATAGATATAACATCACAATTCGTCGTGCGATAGGTCCAAACAAATGCTTCAGATGTTAAGGAAGTGGCTGATTTCACATTAACGATAGAGTTCTGCAAATCTATGGCTTTCTGCCGAAAATAGTCTTCACGATTCAAGATAATTGCTTCATCAGCTCCCGGTAAAAGAAAAGAGCGATCCTCGTCAAAAATTCCACTGCGCGAATAAGTCTGATATGACATGTTGCAATTCAAATCATGAGCAACTATCTCCACAGAATGCAAAAGTAAATTTAAACTGAAGAAATCAGCTTCAATGTCCTCCCACAAATAGGAAAAAATCTATCTTCCCTGTGACTCTAAAGAGAGAAAAGGTTCAAACTACGAGGACTTTGTTTGAGTGTTTTGGACGGTTTCGTTTCTCTTCTATCGAGAGAGTGCGAAATAAAAAATTTCTTCAGAATTGATTGCTTCTAACAATGAGTGAAGATTCTGTCCTTGTTGTCGATGTTGGATCATCATCAGTAAAGGCTGGATATTGTGGAGAGGATATTCCATCTTTTGTCTTTCCTTCAACTGTCTCAATTCCAACATCTAGGAACGTTGAGGTAAGGAAGAATCTTTGTGAGGATATATTGATTACAAGTCTTATTTCTTCTCTGAATAGTCGATAGAAGGATGGAGTGCAGATAGTGCTGGTGTTCCAATTCAATATGCAAATATAATTTCATCACATCCAGTGCATCGGGGAGTTGTAAAGGATTGGGATTTGATGGAGAAACTTTGGCATAATCTTGTTGAAAACACAAATTTGTCTTCTTTAGATTCAACATCAGTTTTAATAATTGAGTCTGTGAAATCAAGTGTTTCAGACCGATCACATTGGGCAGAATTACTATTCAATACCTTCCACTGCCCTTCGATCTGTTTTGGTAACAGTGCGTCATTATCTGTCTTTGCTTCTGGCCGAACCACAGGTGTTGCAGTCGAATGTGGATCAGGTCTCGCATCTACAGTTCCAGTATTTGAGGGTTTAGTTCTTAAACATGCAACCATTACCATGGATTATGCTGGACAAGATATTTCAATCAATCTTCGTCGGTTATTCGGAGAAAAGAATATTCCTATTGATCTAAATGCTGCAAAAGTTATCAAAGAAAAGTTAGCTCATACACAAGGATTCCGCAATAAAGATATGGAGCATACTCAAAAGGATGTTGTTACTTTCAGTTTACCTGATGGTAATGATGTCACAGTAGAGACTAAAGTGTTGAGAGAATGTACCGATCCTTTATTTACGAACAATAAAATTAGCACAGGAGGATTAGTTCCTCAACTTCATGAATCGATTGTTCTTTGTGATGATGCATTGAAGAGAGAACTATCGCAGAATATCATCACTTCAGGAGGAACTTCCATGATTCCAGGTAAAGCAATATTTATCTCATGATTCTTATTATTTTCGCTAACAACTCTCTAAGGATTTGGTGATCGTTTACAGTTTGATATTATTCAAAAGTTTCAAAGTGAATTCGATCCTAAAATAAATGCGTTACATCAATTAGTCCGAGTAGTCCCTACTACAACATATCGGTAAGCGATTTTCAATTTCCTCTGCTTGTTTTCTTCAAAGTGTTTTCTTCAACAGCGAACCTGGATTTACACAACAGAGGAAATTTGCTCCGTGGATCGGTGGCAGTTTGCTCGGGTCTTTTGATACGTACCACAAATCTTTAAAAATCACGAAACAAGAGTGGGAGGAGAACGCTGATGTTGTTCTCAATATTAAATGTGTGTAAACAACGGGAAACCAATCCACCTTTCTTTCCCTTCGTTTCATTTTCAAACCCCTAACTAGAACACAAAGAAGAAGAAAAATAATTAAATATTTAAGTGAAAGGAAAGAGAGGTGAAATAAACAAGAGTTAATAATCGAGAAAGAAAAGAAGATGAGAAAAGACAAGTTCATACAGTACACATCCTCATCATGATCTTTCTTTAATTGGGTATTCATAATTGTTTTTGTAGCGTTGCGCACAATTGAATTGGTTTAATAGATAGTCTAACCAGACAGAGAAGACAACGCTTTTGATAATATTTGTACATATAAAAAAATAAAAGCGAAACTATTAAACAATTGCTACGCTGGTCACTATATCAATCTTGCAAAAATAGAACTATTCTTGCAAGATGACATGAGTGAAATTATGTACAAGAGACAATAAATTTGCGAGGAAAGAGATTGGCAAGGAAGTTCACCTGTAACACTGCGGGCTTACGTCGGAGATTGGGACTCTTGCAAACTATTTACTTGATTATTCGAATCTTCGTTGTGACATGTATTGTCACCGTCTGGTTTTCGACTTCGGGGTGGTTTCGGTGGCGGTGCAGGAGATGACGACCTCCCATTCGATGGAACTGGCACAGAAGAGGGTGGTGGGGAAGATGGGAAGCTCGCTCTAATATCATGGTGGTTCAGTCGCTCTGCTGGCGATGATACCGGTCGGTCTACTGAAGTCCTAGATCTAGGAGGTCGTTCAGGAGGAGCCGGTAACACACGATCCTTTAAATTCACAGAGTTTGTTAGAGGAGATTTGTCTCCAGAAGGAAGACTGTCCAATTGATCATCTTCATCATCTGCGCTAACCGGTTCTTTGAAACGAATAGATGTGACACGACTTTCCGGAGATTCAGGAGTTGGCTTCGGTTTTGAGACCTTTACTACCTCAGATTCAACAACATGGTTATTGACGTTTCCTTGAGCCACGCCGTATCCACCATATTTTCCACCAGCTACTTCACTCCTCTCTACTATTGGATTGACAATCGTCTTTTTTTCCACCTTCACCGGAATTGACTCTATTCTATCGAATTTCAGTTCTGCGGCGATGCTGCTGAAATCTAAAGCTGCTAGTGATGTGACAGTTTGAGGTACCAGAGGTAGTAGCCGTGATGTAGAATTATGGATTGTAGCTGAAAAGGTGTGACAGCAAGCAAGAAAGGAAGCAAATTCAGGGCCTAAAGTTTGAGATCTAGCTTGTTCGAATTCATGGAAAGTGTGAAAGATATTAGTCTGCAATTCATGCAAACGCTTCGCTGATTCGTCTAATTTGGCTGCTCGCTTTTGAACATTCGGATGAGTACTATCACGACCAGCTGCATGTTCCTTTTGAATTTTTATTCGACAGGAGTCGAAGTCTAATAATTGGATCTTTCTTTGCTGCATCTGTTCATTTAAATCTGGAACTAATGATAGAATATTCACAACTGGCGTCAAACAACGATTTGTGAATGTTTCGTGAACTAAAGGTTGGAGGTGCCTCTGTATGGTACTAAATACTTTATTGAATTCGTTGGAGACTTGTGAGTAAGGCGAAGGTGTTGTAGTTTCAGTCACAGGATAGGGAGAGTGATTGTGGAAAGTGCTAAATGCTTCAGAGAGAATATGAGTGCTGAGACAGAACGCATCAAATGATTCGACCCATAATTCCATTAATTGTTCAATTTTTTGTAACTCGTTGACATTATTCAAAAAGTTTCTGGAAATCAAACAAAATTAAAGATGTTTCGTTGAAAAGGACTAATATTTACCTGTATTTCATGTCAAACTCCTGATCGTCTGACGATGATTGTCCACCCATAGCCTGCATGAAACCTAGGTAGAGTTTAGTAAGCGAATTTACTGTGGTCAAATTGGAGATGACCTTCTTTCGCCCTCCTTCGAGCACTGCTAAGCCAATTCTGACTTTGTCGGAAAGTCATCGTTTCAATTGATAAATCTTTAGAAATCAGAAAAGGTAAGCCCCACTTTCTTGACGTGACCTAACAAGGTAGACAAGAAAAAACAGTTAATAGAAAGATTTGGAACATTTCGGATTTTCGAATTTTCGTTGAGGATCATTACACAGACTAATTCAACGTATGAAGTTTTCATTTAGCTTCCTGAAGAGCATCTTACGGGAAGCTTGATTTTTCGC
>VFQN01006082.1_pt1 | contig 14145 bp, 12 predicted proteins | sample 3512371 | NCBI WGS metagenome assembly VFQN01 (sample SAMN10412370, study PRJNA504923) | tailings metagenome | isolation source: Replicate 2 from Balatoc abandoned mine | place: Philippines: Itogon, Benguet | collected 2017-08-28
ACGTGGCCGCGGTCATGGTTACTCGCTGGCAGCTAGCTGCGTACAATACAGTGCCGGGACTGCCCTTGCCATGAGACCGGCCAAACACGACGTACCCGCGGCATGAAGGGGAAGGAGTTGTCCGGGACGGTGGTGACGGCGCCTGCAAGAGGTGCACAAGCAGCGGCGGCAGGCTCAGCGATGCACGTGACGCATGTACTGCAGGTCAACATCCCACCGTGGTGGCCCTACCCTACTATTCCTTTCCTTGCCCTACTTTATCTGCCCTCCCCTCGCCCTCAAGCCCGCTTAGCAAGAGGAATACCCGTTCCATCCCCGCTTAGCAAGAGGAATACCCGTTCCATGATGCCGCTGTGCGACTATCCCTACCCGGCAGCGTGTCGAAGAAGGACGGCCACCCAGTGCCCGACTCGTACTTTGTGCTGGCGTTGAACAGAGCAGCGCCGCAGCCGGCGCACGAGAAGGTCCCCGCCCGCTTCTCGCCGTTCAGGGGGCTGTGGGTGGGCGGGTGGTGGCGCGCATGATGGGGACGCGTGGAGAGGAGGTCACAGCAGGGAGCAGATGGTCAGTGCCCCTGACCATCTGCTCCCTGAGGCCCTATCAGGGACAGACCAGGTTGCGAGGGCAGCGACTCATGGCCTGCGTTGTGTAGGCGTACGGCACGCTGTCTATACGGTACGGTGTCTAGGACGTTCTGTCCGCAGCGCTGGGCCACATGCCAGCCGCTTGAGCTGTGCGTCTCACCCGGCGCCACCCACACCCACCACCCCACCAGCCCACGCATGCATCCCCTGCCAAGGCCACCCCCACCTGGTCCACCTCCGCTCCGTGGCCTCCCTCCGCAGCACCAGGTACGCCTCGGGGCTCAGCCGCTTCTGCCACTCCTCATCGCTGTACCGCACCTGCACGCACACGGTCGTCAGGGGGAGGGTGCACGCGGCAGGGTGTGGCGGGGCAGGGCGCGGCGGCGCTTTGTTTCGCAAGCTGCAGCAAGCTTGGGCTCGGGTGCGGCACCAGAATCTCCATATTTTACAGCACCGTGGACGACACAGAAACATATGCGCAGGATCCCAACATGGGGCCCGGACAGCGTTCCTTCCTTTGCAAACGTGGCGGCGTCGTAGGCATCGGCACCATACTTGTGCGCTCCGTACAAATTGCGCTTGTACACGTACCTCTCCCTGCCGGCGCTCAATGTCCACGGCAGTCCCGCTGGACGCGTTGGCCCCCGCCGTGGCCACCATGGGCACCGCCACCAGGGTGGTGGCCAGGCCCGCACCCAGCAGCACACGGCGGGTCACGGGACTGTGGGAAGCGGGGAGGTACACAACGGTTCTTGTGGAACGGGGCGTGGAGGACAGGGAGGGAAATCATGAGGGTGAGGGCGTGGAAAAGTAGGGAGCCGGGAGGAGGGTTGGGTGGAGGAGGGCAGGCGGGCAGGGGGTGAATGGTCGATGGGAGGCCTCATTTGTGACATGGGTTTGGGCATGTGGTAATCGTGTGACTTACACGGCAAGCACGGCGATAGCAAGCAGGACAAGCAGGACCAGCAGGCGCTGCAGCCAGCTTCGTGGGCGATCGGGGGCCCTACATTCATCGTGCATGGCAAGCATGTAAGCTTGTTGGCAGTAGGCCATGTCCCGGCATAGTGTGTCGCAGACAACGTCAATAAGGCGTGACTTTGACTCCGCCAAGTGCGGCGGGAAGGGAGGAGGTCCTATGCGCCGTGCCGCTGGGGCACGCAGGCGTGGATGGGCCCACAGGCTCTAAGGCACCCACCGGTAATCCGACCCGCCAGCGTGCGCAGACGCCGCGACATTCCTTGTGACGTTGCGTTGCCCGCCGATGATAGGCCTCATCGTGACGGAGCTGCGCCCCTGCGGCAAGAGGTTGCGCGATGGCACCAGTTGAGTGTGTGGTTGGTGTGCTGTCCAGCACGACTGAGCTTCTCCTCCACTGAAACAAGCTAGTAGAGATGCTTACAAGTGTCTGCATTAGAGCTCTTCCAGTTCTCGGATGCCGGAGGTTGGTCAGTGGTGCTCCGGTGACACGCGTGTCTACAGGTATTCAGCCTTCGCCTGCTCCTTTGCTGATACAGTTTGTTCTCCATAAAGAATCTGTCAGCAGAGAAAGGCCATGACATGCGTGCTGTCCGTGCGTCCGAAACGGCGTTCATGCGACTGTCACAGCCTTGCATTGAGGGTGGCCGCAACAACGTATGGACTGCAGGAGAGAGGAAAAATGCCAATTGACTATTGATTGTTACAATATGATGTGATCAGAAGCTGTCACAGGCTCGTTTGCACAATGGAAGAGGAGAACGCAAGGTCACCGGGCCCTACAGTTGCTCGTGCATAGTCGCGGCCCGACGACATGCGTACTTACATTATCTACTACTTTTAATATCAGGCTTGATTGACGCACGCTCAACCGGCTCAGTCGGCTACTGCCGTTTTGCTCGGACAGCCATGGACAACCAAACCTTGCCCTTGGTGACGCTGCCGCAGTGGGGATAGCCAACACCAGAGCAGATTTAAATACCAGACATGAAGGCCGCCAAGGCTCGCAGCGGCAAAGGCGCTTCAGATGCCCGGCGCAAAGTGGCCCCGGGCTACACGGTGGACCTGGACCTGGCGCACTTCCAGCCAGCCGTCTTTCCAGAGGTGAGCCCTTGAGCCTCGGATGTAGCCATTAAGCTGTGTTGCAGTGCAACCAAGCAGTAGTTGTATCTTGTGGTGCTTTGCCTGTACTCCGTCTCTGTGCTCTCCTCGTCTGCCCCTCCCCACCCCGCCCCACCCACCCCGATACCCACCACGGACCACCGTGCACCTGTCCCCACAGACAGATGAGGACTGGATCGAGGTGCTCCGCCGTCCTCCCCAGACGTGGACACCCGCCCAGGTGGCGCACTGGGCGCAACGGCCCGCGGCCCACGGCGGCGGCGAGCTGGGGGAGGTGGTGTCGCGGCGGCTGTGGGACAACGCCATTGACGGCTTCCTGCTGCTGTGCGGCCCGGGCGGGCCCCGCGCGCTGTGCGGGAGGCTGGGTATCGTGACCGCCCCGGAGCGCGAGGCCTTTGAGCAGGTGGGTACTTGTGCTGAGAAGTAAGGGCCGCAGGCGCGGTCAATGCCGTCGGACTGTGGCTGGCAGGGTGGATTCCTCTCCGGCCAGGTGCTGATGCCGACCCACATCGCTGTATGACCACACCGCCACCAGGTCGTCGCTATGCTGGACTCCCTGCCGGACCGCATCGCCTACAGGGAGGTGGTGCTGCCCCCGCCGCCCGGCCTCCTGCCGCCACAACTTCACCCCTCGCAAATGTCCGATAGGGCTCGGCAGGGCCTGGCCACCCCTGGCAGGGTGGGCGTGCACAGGCAGCGCCCAGCAGGGGCGCAGCCGCAGCCCCACGAGCGCTGGACGGGTCTGTGGGCCCCGGAATCTGGCAGACACGGGTCCTCGGGGCCCAGCGGCGGTGGTACGCCGTCTCGCAGCGGCGGAGCTGGCGGCGGCCGTGCGGTGGGGCTGACGGAGCGGGAGAGGATGCTCCAGGATGCTAGGACTAGGGCGGCAGCCGCCGCCGCCGCAGCAGCAGCTGGCGAGGAACAGGGGCTGCCGCCGGGACGGAGAACAGGGCCCAGAGTGCGGTTCCGCGATGACGGTCGGGATGCCTCCCCGCAATCGGACCAGGGGCTTCGGACGCGCGAGCGTGACGGTGGTGGGGAACGGGTTGAGGCGGAAAAGGGCCAGGGGTCTGGCGGGGAGGCTGATGACGTGTGGGTTCCCGACGCCGGCGGCCCCGAGGGTGCCGCGCTGCGGCACCTGCACCAGATGGGGGAGCTGGCGGCGGCACACCAGGATGCGGCGATGTGGGTTGGGGCGGCCTGGTTTGCGGTTGGCAGGGAAAGTGTAGCACGGCCAGGGCGATCGGTGACTGGCTGTACTGTAGCCATACTTTGTGCGCACGGTTGTTTGCACCGTATTACCTGCACCCTTTGCTCACTGGGAGCGCACGTCTCCGCAAAACTGTGCCCTTTCCGCCACGCCCGCCAGGCGCCTCAAGCTGCTGCGTAACGGGGGGTTAGGCGCCCTGAGACGCCTGGACCGGGACCGCGAGGAGCTGCGGCTGTGGGAGGAGCGGCAGGCGGTGGAGGCCCGGCGAGCGGCGGAGGCGGCGGCTGGGCCCCCGCCGCCCCCTCCACCCCTGGAGGAGCAGCTGGAGGCGGTCAGTGCCGTAGGAGCGGAGATGCGGAGGGAGGTGCAGGAGAGCAACAAGGTGGTGGATGACTTGGCACGTGTGCCCCTGAGGCGGGCGATGAGGCAGGCAGCGGAGGCGGCGGAGGCGGAGGCGGAAGCCAGGGGCGGCAGCGGGAGTGGGACTGGGTCAGCAGGAAAGGAGGGCAGCGGGAAGGTGTGGGATGCTGAGGGGAACACTCGGGTGCGACGGGACGGATGGAGGGAGGTAGGAGAGGAGGGGAAGGAGTCGGGGAGGGGCGCGGTACGTGGCAGCTTGAGTGCCACGGGCCGGGCGGTGTTGGCGGAGGCGGATGCGAAGGAGGCGTCGTACGAGGAGGACCCGTACGTGTACGACGACGAGGACTTTGAGCAGGACAGCGAGGAGGAGTACGGCAGGCGGGGGCGGGCGGCAGGGGGCAAACGGCGGGCTGGGAAGAAGGAGGGCGATGCAGACGAGGCGAGGCGGAGGGTGCTGCGAGAGGTGCGGGAGACGCCCTGGGCGGTGCCGGGGCTGCGAGAGGAGGGGCCGCCAAGTCGGGGTGCGTCCGCACGGGGCTTGGCCGGGAGGCAGCAGCAGGGTGGGGGACGTGGAAGAGGGGTGGCAGATGGCCGCATGCAGCTGCCGACTGGCGCGGGTGCAGGTGCAAGGGCGCACAGTGCTGCTAGCGCCGTGGAGGGTGGTGCAGGCGGGCCACTGGGCAGCAACCGGCCTGGGTCGGTGGATCGCCGACGACCCTCGTCCACCGCTGATGCGTCCGCTGCGCATCTTGGTGGCACACTGGAGCGCGAGGGAAGCACGGGAGCGGCGGGGAGGTCTCGCAGCCGCAGCGCTGTACGAAACCCCACACGGGGGCGGATAGCAGGTGGCGCCAGCAGCGTGGAGGGAGACGGGGGACAGGTGGGACAGGTTGGCGCGCTGGGAGCGAGCCGCGGAGGCGGGCGGCCGGGTCCGCTGCATGTGCTGCCAGGGCTGCTGCCAGGCCGCGGGCGGCAGCCTGGCTCGCACGAGTCGCATCCACCGCGTAACCCGGACCTGCTGCGGACTGCGGACATGGCTGCAGTGCGGCAGGTGGGCACGTGGAGAGGGGTCAGGTCCTGTACAACCAGCAGGGCCGTGCGTGTGCGTTTGATCTGATTCGACAGCAGCCGCCACGTCACGGCATGTAAGCGTGGAAGCCGCAAGCCGCAGCGGACGATACCCGTAGTCCAGGCAGAATGCACAAAGTGAGCTGACCGTCCCGCCTCCACCCGCCTCAACCCTCCTGCTCCTATGCTGGGCTGCAGGTGCTGGCCCGCGGAAAATCCGCCCCGGTGCACCACACGCTAAAGAGCAAACTGATGGAAGACGCCACGCGGCACAGGCACGCCATCGCGCCGCACCGCTCCACGTCGGCAGCGCCCGCCGAGCTGGCAGCTGGGGCGGGGAAGGCGGCCGAGGCCGCCATGGGCGACGCCGCGGCGTTGCCTTTCTTTCCACCGCAGGCGCTGCTCGCCAACGAGCGGGCAGCTGCACACGAGGTGGGCTGACAATGTGGCAGCGAGAGCGGTACGGGTGGACGTGGCGCCGTTGTACCGGTATGAGGATGGAGCGGAGGCGGCCGTGTGACCGAAAGCTAGACACTGGAGCGCCACCGGGTCAGGCAAAGCCCTGAAGGCTTCCTAGGCTTTTCACGCACATTGCAACCCAGCCCAATTTGTGTTGCAATACCGCTTGTCTTCACTGCACTGTATGCTGGGTTGCTATCAGCATAGTGCGACCGGCTGTGGTGTGCGCCCCACGCGCCTGGCTGCACGTGTGCTTCCTCCCAGGTGGCGCTGCGCCAGCGCCTGGGGCTGCCCGTCACGCCGGACCTGGTGGCGGCGAGGGAGCTGGCGGCGCCGCGGCAGCCGCGCAGGGTGGTGGCGGAGCGGAAGCGCCCGCAGCCGGATGCAGAGGTCACCAAGCCCGACGGTGCGTGCCGTACCGTACCTTAACTCTATGTGCGCTGACGTTGTGCAAGCGCGGAAGGATGCTCCAGTGGCCATCTTGATGTGTCCCTATGTGAGGTCCAAGTCCCTTGCTTGTGGAGCGTGCAGCAGCAGCAGCAGCAGCAGCCGTCCCTGGGCGCAATGCGCTTGCATGGAGTACAAGGGTTCACAAGAGGATTTGAACTCACCAGGTCATCACAATTCACATGTCATGGTCCGTACTGTCTTTTGGTTCTCCTCAGAGGACGGGGCCTTCACCTCCCGCTACGGCCTGCAAGTGGTGCCCTCGCCAAACGACCCCGCACCCGCCGGCCCACGTCGCATGGACCTCTTCGCCAACGAAGCCACGTGGATCCCCGCCAGCCGTACGGCACGCGAGCAGCCGTACGCCGTACTCACCCTCAAGCCGCAAACCATCCACGGCGCTTTCCCCATACCTGAGCCGGGGTCGCTTGAGACCCATGGGCCAACCGACCCCAATGCGGGTGCGTCAGCGACCCGTGGGTCAGTGCTGGGCACGCAGCTGCCTGCGGGAGGGCGGCTGGCGGCGCCTGAAGCCCACGTCAGGGGTGTTGGTGGCGATGTGGACATAAGGCGGGCCATGGCAGCGAGGGCGGCGGAGGCTGGGGAGGCGGCGGCGCGGGGTGTGCATGTGCCGGGGGTCAGTGTGGGCCTGGGCGGCGGCGCGGTGCCGCAGGCGCAGCGGTCCACAAGCGCATGGAGGGCGAGGGGTGGCGCGCCGCTGCAGCTGCTGGTGCGGGGCGAGTGGGGCGACCCGGCACTGGAGCGGAGGTGCGTGGGCGGCGGGCGTGTGGGGTGGGGCGGGCTTTGGGCTGATGAGTAGGGGTGGAGTGGGAGCAGACGGGGGAAAGCGACGGAGTCAGTCACGTTTTTGCTCAGATTGGCAGGGAGCAGCGCCGAAGGCCGCGTGACTTCGGCGAGGACGCCAATGCTGACCTTGTGCAGCGCCACCGCTTTTTGTCTACCTTCCCTCTGCAACACCCTGATTCACTACGTGGTGTCCCTTGCCTGCAGTCTGCGCGACACCATCCGCTACCTCAACGGTGGGCCAGCACCTGCCCCCGTGCCGCCTTCCGCCACCGCCATGTCGCCACCCACGCAAGCACACCGACATCCTGTCAGCGCCAGGCCGAGCAGCGCAGCCTGCGCAGGGGTTGCCACGTCACAACATCGCTCCCGGCTACCCCACCACAATCAGCACGATCAGCACCATGCCCCAGGCGAAATTGTAGCAACACCTGGGGTGTCGACGCCACGTTTACGCCAAGGCAGTCCGGGAAGCCGTAGCCCGGGGGGGCGGCCGCTGTCGTCTCCCGGCCGCCTGGGGTCGCCGTCCCGCCGGTCCCAGGGCCACCAGGGCCGGGGAGGGGCGGGGGGCTGGGCGGCGGAGGGCGACCCCCTGTACTGCTTCAGGGACGGAAAGCTGGTGTACACAGGTGGGAGCGCTGGGCGTTGGCTTGCCTGGTAAGCCGCATGTCGCTGTTTGCAGCACTTGGTCGACACGGAGTGCACTACCCTGTGTTGCGGCCGTCTGTCGTTCTGTACGCTGCAGTCTCTAGCGTGATATCTTGTCCCTTTGGACGGCTGCAGGGTCTCGGCCCCCATTCGACGCCTCCTACTCACCGCCCTACCGCCTGCACGGCCGCCCGCCCGGCCCCATGGGCCAGCCCCCCTGGACCAAGGCGGACGCAGAGCGCCTGGCGGGCGCGGTGGCGGGCGCCGTTGGGTCGGGGCCGGGGGGCGGCGGCAACACGGAGCTGCACTGGGCGGCCGGCAGGGGGGACACGCAGCGCGTGGGGGAGCTGCTGCGGGCGGAAGGTTCGTGGGTGTTTGTGCGATCACGTAGCCCGCATGCCCCACGGTCCACTTGTGTGCTTCAACCCAGCCGCGACAAGACTTGCATATAGAGCTCCTTCGTGAGACAACTACCAGTAGACGCACGACAACTACCAGTAGACGCACGGGCCTTGTGCGCACAGTCGGGATCTTTTTTGCCCTGCACGCACTATACAACCCCGCCCTCCCGCTGTCGCGCAACACTCCCTCTGCAGCCGATCCTACTGCACGAGCCGCCCTGGCCAACACACGCAACGCCTCTGGGGAGACTCCCCTGCACCGTGCAGCCGCCTGCCGTACGGCGCTCGCCTGTGGTTCCATGTCGTACCTGCTGGCGGCGGGCGCGGACCCAGATGCTCGGGACATCCGTGGGGCAACGCCGCTCCTCCACATCATCACGGAGGGTAGGTTAAGGGGGCTCAGCCCCTGCCATAGCCTAACAACAGCCCTAGTATTTCCTGCTTCTGCAGATGTGCAGGTCACATTTCAAGAGCCCACTACACCTTCAAGCCGCCGTAATTGTTTTCCTACCCCGCTTCTTTCCCGGCCACAGACTGCTGGCAGCCCGAGGGCTACGCCCGCGTGCGGCTGCTGCTGGGGGCGGGCGCGAGGGCGGACCTGTGCGACGTGGCGGGGGAGACCCTGCTGCACAAGGTGCGGGCGTAGCGATCAAGCCTTGCACAAGCCAGACGAGCTGTTGCGAACGGTGCACTGCTTCCGCCACACACGTGACCACGGGTGTGCGCAGGCCATGCTGCGCATATGGGCGGTCTTGTGACGGCTTACGTTCCCACCACCTGCACCATGCGCACTCATCCCCACCAGCGAGGCCAGAACCACTGACCACTCTCCCTTTCAACCTTCAGGCCCTCATCTGGGGCGTGTGCAGCGGTCCCGGCGACGTGGCCACCAAGGGCAGCGTGGCGGCGGGCCTAAACGAGCTGCTGGCGCTGCTGCTGCCCCTGGCACGGGAGCCGCTGCCGCCGCCCCACCTCACCGCCCACGGCCCGCCCGACGCCCCCGACATCGCCCACATGCCGCACGTGTACGGTTACGAGCCCGAATCCGCACCCCGCGCTACCGCTACACCTCTCAAAGCCAAAGGCGACGAGTCCGCACCTGGCGAAAAGCCCCAGCGACGCGTGACCTTTGACGTGGCGCACCCTCTCGCCGCCGCCGCAGCGGCAGGCACCTCCGGCGCGCTGGTTGCCACCGTGGTGGCCGCCACAGCACGCGACAGCGCCACGCCGCCTCCGCCGTCCGTACCCGTTGTGCCGTACGCGCTGGACGTGAACGCGCGCGACGCCCGCGGCCGCACCCCGCTGCACGTGGCGTGCTGCAAGCCGCACTCCCACGCGCCAGGCATGGAGCGCTGCTGCGTGTCGGTGCTGCTGGCGGCGGGCGCACACCCCAACGCGCCGGACGACGGCGGCCGCACGCCGCTGCACGTGCTCCTGCTGGACGCGGTGGCGGCGGCGAGGCTGCGGGCTGCTAACACCATCAACCACGCCAAGCTGGCTACCGCGCGCCCCAAGCAGTCACCGAAGTAAGGCTGCATCTGCGGATACTAAGCGTATGGTTCATTTTGACGACGCCAGAAGGTTGTGCGTAATAGCAACACTGCCTCTTTTCCTTCCCTTGTCTGTATGTGCAGGTGTCTGGTGTGGCTCGCTGAAGAGCTGCTGCGTGCAGGCGCTGACCCACGGGTCGCAATGGAAACCGCTGGGAACGACCCGCGGGTCAGCTCCAAGCCTTCTGGCGGACCCGACAGACGGGTCGCTGAGGGGTCCAGCCACGCGGGCGGCCACACGCCGCTGCACCTGGCGGCCCTGGCGCGCTCGCGGCCGCTCCTGCGGCTGCTGCTGCGGTTCGGGGCGGACCCTGGCGGCAAGGACGGCCGCGGGCGCACGGTGGCGGACGTGCTGCAGGGGCAGCTGCGGGACGCACAGGCGCGGGAGGACAGGCAGGACGTAAGCATGCGTGGCATGCTGGGGTGCTCAGGTCATGGGCTTTAGTAGGGGAGCACCCTAGGAAAGGCGTTGCCCGCCTCTGTAGTAGGGCCTTTGCGAGGCACCACTGAGGCTTGCTGGTACACTTGGCCTGTTTTCTTGCATGTTATGGTGTAAACGCTGCACGCCAGTGATTGATGTATGTACATCGTTGGCCTGCTAACGGTGTACGCACGGCAGGCGTCGCTGCTCAGCAGCATGCTGGAGCTGCTCCAGGGCTACTCCGACGCGGCGGCACGGCGGCAGGAGAGGCGCAAGCGGGCCGCTGTGGACGGGGGCAGGGGTGTAGGCAAGGGGCGGCGTGGCGGCGGCTCCGGCACCCCGGCCGAAGTCCGGCCCGGTCTGGGCGGCGGGCGCGGCCCCAAGAGCCTGCGGCAGCTCTACATGGAGCGCTTCGGGGACAGCTCCGGGGACGACATGGTGAGCCCAGGGTGAAGTGCAGATGGGGTTGTACGGCAGCATCGCCAAACAACGTAACATTACCAGCAAGAGTGACGGACGCGAGCCCTTTGGGAAGCTGCAGCACTTGCGCGCCAACTCGGGTATGCCTCCGCGCTCGCCCCTCTGCAGCCTTTTTCGCCGCTTCACATCCCGTACTTGCCCCACCCTACCCTGACCCGACCCTCTCCCTGCAGGACGGGGGCCAGGTGGACGAGTTGGACCCCACCCGCGGCCCCCTCACGCAGCAGGATCTGGTGGCTGCATACATGGCTGCCATGCGGGCAGGCAGGGCAGTGGGCGTGGCGGTGGGGGCGGGGGCGGGGACCAGTCCTACAGCGCACCTGCACCGTCCAGGCTCGCCCGAGGCCGCCGCCCCGCACCCGCACGACACCAGCTTGACAGCTGTTGCAGCCGTCGCAGCTGCGTCTACTTCCGAAGGGGAGGAGGGCGGTGGCAGCCATGGGCGTGGGGGCAGGGGTGGTCGGGTGCGGGGGACGGGCAGTGTTGGGCCGCAGGAGGCGGCGGTGAAAATACAGGCAGCGTTCAGGGGCCATCGGACCAGGAGCGAATTGAGGAAAGCTGGAGTAATGGTGGAGTCTCCTGTGGACGGGCGGAAGTTGGCCGCAGGGACACCAAGGGCTGGGGCAGGAAGGGCCGAGGGAAGGGGAGGCGGAAGAGGAGCGGGTGCGGGAGGAGGAGGCAAGCGGCTGCGTCCGGAGGTGCCGTTTGTGCCGCCGGCTGAGTACGGCCCGGAGCACGAGCGTGCGGCCACCAAGATCCAGGCGGCGGCGAGGGGCCGGGCCGCAAGGAAGCGGGTCTACGAGCAACGGCGGGCTGCGCTGGCGGCGGCAAGGGAGGCGGAGGCAGCGGTGGCAGCAGCAGCTGCAGCAAGCACGGTGGCCACAGAAGCAGCACAGGGAGGCAGGCCGGCCGGCAGTGCAGCGGGGCCGGCTGCAGCCATAGTGCAGCAGCAGCAGCGGCATGGGGGTGGCCCGCCGGCAGCGGCTGCGAAGCCGTCGGTGCTAAATCCAGCGGGCGTGCCGTACGGTGCGCAGCATGACGTGGCGGCGGCGCGAATCCAGGCGTCGTGGAAAGGCCGAAAGGTGGGGCTGGAGGCGGGTTGGCATGGGCTGAAGCTGGAGTGATTTGCTGTTGCGTGGGCTAGCACGGTGTACAGGCGCGGGCTGAGTGATGGGATGTTGGCCGCACGTGCTGGCTCAGACTAGCCATGGCCCCAAGGTTCCATTTTGAGAGTAAACCACTGAATAGGCGCATTGGTTCCAACCGGTTGCATTCGGGGAGTGGGATGTGGCCAGTTCCGGCATGCGCCATAAAGTACAGCTCTGTAACCCGCCGTGCGCCGTCCCTAAATACGGCTGCACCTCTGGCCACCCCGTCCCAGTCCCTGCCCATGCACCCTCCTCACTCCACTCTCAGGAACTTCCCCTCCCTGCCCGTTCCCTCCGCCGCCCCCAGGCCCGCACCTCCTTCAAGCGCATCCTAGCCGCCGCCTCCGACCCCTCCGACGCCCTCCACCTGGACCTGGAGCTGGACGAGGAGCAGCTGGCGGCCATGGAGGCGGCGGTGCGGCCCCCGCCTCGGAGGGGCCTCAGCAGGGGGGCCAGCAGGGGCAGGAACAGTGGGCCAGGGGGCGTGGGGCACAGCGGGGGAGAGGAGCAACAGGGGGCGGGGGCGGGAGGGCAGTTGGGTGTGGTGCAGGAGGGGGCTGGGGAGGAGGGCGGAGGGGTGAGGGTGGGGGCCGGACGGGAGGGGGGCAGGGGCGCGGGAGGAAGGTATACGCCGTCGGAGGGCGGCGGCTCGGACAAGGTGGCGCCTAGCGTGGGTGAGTGGGGTGCGGGAAGCGGTACCGTGGTGGGGCTTGACTTGCCCGAGCTGAGGTGTTGCGGAGAAGTGATGATAGGTGTACATGACAGTGAGGAGAGTTGCTGCCTCGCGGCCGTGACGCTCGTACAGTGCCGGCCGCCAGCAACACATTCTAACGGTGGACCTCGCTTACCGAACACCGCTTGCGGCCAGGAGCCCCTCATGAACCTGCAAACACTGATAGCTGCTTGCAAGGAGTACCTGCGTCCCCACACACTGTGCGCTTGCCTAGTATCGCTCGCCATGGCCCATCTGCGCCCAACCTGCAGCTCCACCACCCCTCCCGTGTCCCCTGTGCCCTGCCTCCACACCCCTACTCCAGGCTGGTCCGAGGCCTCCTCCGCCGTCAGCCTGGGCTTCGACACCCTGCCCCCGCCAGAGGCGCCGGCCCTGCCCCCGCCACGACGCAGCGCAACGGGCACCCCCCTAGCCCACCCCAGGGCCCCTGCTGCTGGTGCCGCCCCCTATGTCCCTGCCGGAACGCAGGCGCACACTGCTCCTAGCCATGGCGGCGCCGCGCCAGGCCGTGCCCTGCAGCGGTCTGCGTCCTCACGCCAGGGCCCCCGGGTTGTGCCCCAAGTGGTGGTCACGGATGACGGGCGCATCGCCGGGGATGTGGATGACCTGGACCTGCTGGACCTGGATAGCGGGGACGACGATGAGGATGCAGGGCAGGGCCTGGGGGAGGACGGCTCGGTGCCGTCGGGTGTGGGGCTGGTGGGGGACCAGGGCGGCGGGTCGTTCCGGGTGGTGCAGCATGGGGACGACGATGGCGACGGGGACAGCGTGTTTTAACGCGGAGAGCATGGGTAGAGCGAGAGCACGTGCAAGGTGTTGTGGCCGCATGTCATTATGCTAACTGTGCAGGCGAAAGTACCCCATACAAGGGGCAATGCATGCACGTCGGGAGTACACTCCAGTAACCCACCGCTTGTGTCAAGGGTGTGGCTACGATGGGCGCCGTGTGTGTGCAGGTGTGTACTGACAAGGATGACGTTCCGCGAAGGCGCGCTTATGCGTTACACTATCAGGCCTTATAAAGTTGTGGTCCGAAACGTGCACAGCGCTCGCTCTGTGTATAGCGAGGGGCACACCGAGCCTGCCCAAGAAATAGCCTTGTACTGCCTCATAGCCCCACTGCCCCTCATGAGGCACCACAAGACCCTAGGTATACTATACCACCCTTCTCCCAGAATGTAGCTGCTACCTGCTTTCGCCGTAGACAACGACGGCATAACGTGCCGATAGGCAACGCAGACCAAACAAGAGCCTGTACGACTGCAGGCGGCGCGAAAATTGCCCATACACCTGCAGCGTGAAGATGCCACTGTGCATGTGATAGGAGCCACATGTACTCAATGCCTTGCAACACGTGCCCCTCTGCCTACGACAATTACAATAAGCGGAACTCTCTGGTAGCAGACCAGCCTCCTACCTACGGACATTCGATCTGAGTTAGCCACGTGTTGCTGCTGACAGTCGAACTTGAAGTGCGTTCCCACTCCGTTGCCCCTGGCATAGTTGCGTGCATGGCTCTCCGCGTCTCCGGTCGCCACCCGCTTGCAACCTGGAAGTGTAGCCGTTCAGTCAGGCCAGGTGGGGCTTACCCGCACACGCGCACAGCTGCAAGCCTGCACACGCATCAGCATACAGCACGACTTTGAGTACTTTGGTGGCTGATCGTTGACTAGGTTGACTCGTGGGGAGGCTTAGGTGGTACACAACAACACTATTCCTTTGGCGGTTAGTTGGC
>VFQN01006083.1_pt1 | contig 14144 bp, 7 predicted proteins | sample 3512371 | NCBI WGS metagenome assembly VFQN01 (sample SAMN10412370, study PRJNA504923) | tailings metagenome | isolation source: Replicate 2 from Balatoc abandoned mine | place: Philippines: Itogon, Benguet | collected 2017-08-28
TGCCTTCGCTGGGCGCCGACATGGACGAGGGCACGCTGCTCGAGTGGCACGTCGCGCCCGGGCAGGCGGTGAAGAAGGGCGACGTGATCGCCGTGGTCGACACCAGCAAGGCGGCGATCGACATCGAGGTCTGGCAGCCGGGCACGGTGGCCGAACTGCTGGCCGAGGTCGGGCAGAAGATTCCCGTCGGCACGGTGATCGCCCGGCTGCTCGCCCCGGGCGAAGTGGCGGGTGCGCCGGCGCTGGTGGCCGCGCCCGAGCTCGCGCCGCCGGCCGGGATGCGCCGGCCAGTCACGCCGGCCGCGCGACGCCGCGCTGCCGAACTCGGCGTGGATGCCGCCGCGCTCGCCGGCAGCGGCCCCGACGGCGCGGTCACCCTGGCCGACGTCGAACGCGCCGCCCCGGGCCGGATGCCCGCGGCCGCGCCGGCCCCCGCCGACCGGGCGGCCGAGATGCGCAAGGTGATCGCCGCGGCGATGGCGCGTTCCAAGCGCGAGATTCCGCACTACCACCTGGCCGAGCCGGTGCCGATGCGCGCCGCGCTGGCCTGGCTGCGCGAGCACAACGCGGCGGCGCCGGTCACCGAACGGCTGCTGAGCGCCGTGCTGCTGATCAAGGCGGTGGCGCTGGCGCTGCGCGAGGTGCCGGAGCTGAACGGCACCTTCGTCGACGGGGCCTTCCGCCCCGCGCCGGCGGCGCATGTCGGCGTGGCCATCTCGCTGCGCGGCGGCGGGCTCGTCGCACCTGCGCTGCACGACGTGGCAGACCAGCCGCTGCCGCAGCTGATGACCGCGCTCGCCGACCTGGTGGCGCGCGCGCGCGCCTTCCGGCTGCGCAGCTCGGAGCTCGCCGACGCCACCGTCACCGTCACCAACCTCGGCGACACCGGTGTGGAACTCGTGCACGGCGTGATCTACCCGCCGCAGGTGGCGCTGGTCGGCTTCGGCCGCATCGCCGAACGGCCGGCGGTGGAGGCCGGCCAGGTGGTGGCGATGCCGATGCTCACCGCCTCGCTGGCCGCCGACCACCGCGTGAGCGACGGCCACCGCGGCGCGATCTTCCTCGCGCGGCTGCGCGACCTGCTGCAGCATCCCGAGGCGCTGTGAAGGAACGACGATGACCGACGACGACATCCGCAGCGGCGTGATCGACTGCATCCGCCGCATCGCGCCCGAAGTGGAGCCGGGCGATCTGGCGCGCGATCGGCCGCTGCGCGACCAGGTGGACCTCGACTCGATGGACTGGCTCAACGTGATCGTCGGCTTCCACCAGCGCTTCGGCGTGGACATCCCGGAGTCGGACTACGCGAAGCTGGTGTCGCTCGACGCCATCGTGGCCTACCTGGCCGGCCGCCTGGGCCAGCCCTCCGGTTGATGGATCTGTTCGCGGCGCTCGCGCCGCTGGACGAAGCGGTGCGGCGCTGGGTGGTGCAGGCATCCGGCCCGGCGTGGGTCGATGCGGCGAGGTTGCTGTCCACGGCGCACACGGCGCGCGGCATCGCCGTGATCGTGGCCGGTGCCGTGGCGCTGCTGCTGGCGCTGCGCGACCGCGCCGGCGCGCTGTGGCTGGTGCTGGCGTTCTACAGCGGGGCCGTGCTCAACCATGTGCTCAAGCAGCTGTTACAGCGCCCGCGGCCCGGGCAGGCGGAGCTCGCCGTCACCGACTTCGCCTTCCCCAGCGGCCATGCGGCCCAATCCACGCTGCTCTACGGCGCGATGCTGGTGCTGCTGTGGCGGCACACGCCGTCACGGGCGTGGCGCGCGGCAGCGGCGGGTGCCGCAGTGCTGCTGGTGATGGCCGTGTCCGCGAGCCGCCTGGTGCTGCAGGCGCACTGGTTCAGCGACGTGGTCGGAGGCGTGCTGGTGGGCGGCATCTGGCTGGCGGTGGCGATCGTCGTGCGGCCCGTGCCAGTGGCAACTGCGGGCTGACGTCAGACGTCGATTGCGATCGCTGGCTGACCGGAACCGACCCGAAGCTGTCGCTCCCAGCCATGCGGAGCAGCCATTGATTACTGCCCAGCATGTGGCTTGACCGAGGTCAAGCACGGAATTCGAGCCAAGTGAGCCGTACACAAATCCCGTTCCCAAGCGCGAGACTTCACTCGATTGCGATACGCACTCGCGCTGGTACGCAAAGACACTTGTCCCGCGCCGGCGCCGCGCGGCAGATGGCCATCGAGACGCCGCGCCGTCCCCCTGCCGGTCTCCCTCAGACTCTGAAGAATGCCACCGCCTCGGTCAGCCGTTGCGCGTTGTCCTTCAGCGACGCGGCCGCTGCGGCGGTCTGCTCGACCAGTGCGGCGTTCTGCTGCGTCATGCCGTCCAGCCGCTCGACGGACTGTCCGACCTCCGACAGACCTGCGGTCTGCTCGCGCGTGCCATCGCTGATCTCGTTGATGAGTTGCTTGACACGGTTCGCGTTGTCGACGATCTGCCGGATGGTCTGACCGGCCTGCTCGACCACGCGTGACCCGCTGTCGACCTTCTCGGCGCTGTCGCCGATCAGGCCCTTAATCTCCTTGGCCGCGCCGGCGGAGCGTTGCGCCAGCGCGCGAACTTCGCTGGCCACGACCGCGAAGCCGCGGCCCTGCTCGCCCGCACGGGCCGCCTCGACGGCGGCATTCAGCGCCAGGATGTTGGTCTGGAACGCGATGCTGTCGATGGTCCCGATGATCTCCTCGATGCGCGACGAGGAGGACTTGATGCCGCCCATCGTCGTCACCACCTCGCCGACCTCGGAGCCGCCTTGCTCGGCCACCTCGGCATTGCGCACGACGAGTTCGGTGGCGCCGGCGGCCGTCTGGGCCGTTTGCTGGACCGTGGTGCCGATCTGCGTCATCGCCGCCGACGTGCGCTGCAGCTGTGCCGCCGTCTCTTCCGTGCGCCGCGACAGGTCCATCGACGCCGAGGCCACTTCGGAACTGGCCGTCTGGATCTCGCCGGCTCCCGATCGGACCTGCCCGACCACGCGCCGCAGCGACTCCAGCGTGGCCGCCAGCGTGTTCATCAGCTTGGCGACTTCGTCCTTCCCCCAGGGGCGCGGGTTCAGCGTCAGGTTGCCTCGCGAGATCTCCTCCAGCTGCCGGGCCACTTCGGCGATGCCGCCCTGTGTGACGCGGTAGAAGGCAACCAGCATGTAGATGGCCAGCCCGATGCCGAACGCGGCGATGGCCAGCTGGCCCCACAGCACAAGCCTCAGGCCATCGACGCGCGCCGCCAGACGGGTGTCCAGCGCATCGAGAACACGATTCAGGCTCTGGTAATGCAGCTTGATCGCCGCATTGGCGGCAGCCACGAAGGCTGCGGGGTCGCCCTGCGGCTTATCGCCCAGCGCCTGCTCTCGCACCATCTTCAGAAACGCCTCGCTGGCAGCCAGGGCTTCTTCCAGCTTGAGTTCGCCGGACAGCGTCGGATCGGCATCGATCGCACGCTTCAACGCCTTGTGTGCGCCCGCCTCGTGGGCCTTCGCAAAGGCCAGTGCATTCCCGATCACTTCCCGTTGCTCGAGGCTGATGGTGCCGGCGCGAATGACGGCGTTGCCCATGCCACGCATCTGGCCGAGCTGCTCAATCAGCAAAGGCTGCTTGAAGACGGCCGCGTCCATCAGGTAGAAGCTGTCGACGTCGGGATCCAGCGTCAGGTTCGAGTGGTCGGCCACGTCGTTGAGCAATGCCAGCACAGCGGTGATGAAGTCGGTGTGGGCCGCGAACGTCGCACTCGGGTTCTCGCGTACGGCCTTGGCTGTCAGCGCCTGCTGGAGCTCGCGGACCTTGTTCCACGGCGCTTCGGTGCGCAGTGTGGCACCCAGCCGGGCCTGGACCTCGTTCGTGGCCTGCAGCGCCTTGCTCACGCGCTGCTGGGCCTCGTCCAGATCCGCTGCACTGGCGACTGCCGCGCGGCGGCGGTTCTGCGCTGCATCCAGCAGCGGCATCAGCGTGCGCACGTACTCGACGCCCAGCCGCTCCTGCGCCGAGAAGTTGACGTTGGTCGATGCCGCGGACCACAGTGCCCAGGCCAGCAGCACGATGGGCATCAGGAAGGCCGCCGACACCCAGGCCGACTTGGCCGGAAAGCCGATGCGCCGAAAGGCACGCACGCCGGGGGCCAGCAGGCCGTGGTGGCGGAAGAAGGCTGGGACGTACATCGCCCCGGTGGCTTCGCTACTCGCTGTCTGATCCATCCGAAATGCCTCGCTACTGCTCACAAACCTTCTCCCCCACTGATCTCACAGGTTCGACTTCGGAGAGATCCGGTGGAACTTGAGGACTTTGATCGAGGGGCTGGTCGCTGTGACTGCCGACGGTCCACCCTGGGGCGCTGCGGTTCGGAGGAACGCACCCGGCAGGTGCGGCGTGCAATCTGGGAGCTCTGACCGGTCGATCACTTGGCCTCAGCCGTCACGACAGCCCAATCGTCCAGCTGTGCCCGGCAGTCTCGCAGGGCGGTGTCGAAGTCCATCGTGTCGATGCGCCGGCAGAGATCCGTGAGCCAGGCAGGCACGCGGCCTGCGAACAGCTGATTCAACCGGTGAGCCTCTTCGATGACGGCGAGATCACTGTCGGCCAGCAACTCGACCATGCGCTCCAGCGCCTGGCGCACCACGTCGAGGTCGACGGGAGCCGCCAGGGCTGGCACGGGAACGGCGGCACCCTCGCTGGCGCGGGCCAGCGACTGCAACGCGGCCACCCCGCGTTCGATCTCGGCGTTGACTCTTGCGAGAAAGTCCGCCGCGACCACAGGCTTCGCATCGGTGTCGAGCTCACGCGCAGCACTCTCGGCCTCCTTCAAGGCCGCCGCCAGGGGCGTCATCCCCAGCGTCGCGGCGACACCCTTGGCCGTGTGCAAGGTGCGCACGAGCTCGTCGCGGTGGGCCGCGGCCACATGCCGGGCCAGCGTCGCCGGCAAGCGCGCGAGATCGTCCAGAAAGCCTGCGGCCAGCCGCATGTAGACCGGCCGACGTCCGCCCAGCCGCTGCAGCGCGGCCGTCATTTCGATGCCCGCCTCGCGCGCGGCCGCGACAACCGGGTCGTGGTGATCTTCCGCGGCGATTTCCACAGCGCTGTGCGGCGTGACGGCGCTGCCAGCGTCTTCGCGGCCCAGGTGGCGAAGGATGATCCGCACCAGCTGCGCCACGTCGAACGGTTTGCCGACATGGTCGTTCATCCCGGCCTCCAGACACGCCGCCCGATCCGAGGTCATCGCATTCGCGGTCATCGCGACAATCGGCAGGTCGTGCCGGCCGAGCCGGTGGCGGATGTTGCGGGTCGCCTCGAGCCCGTCCATGACCGGCATCTGCAGGTCCATCAGCACGAGGTCGAAGCGCTTCGGCGACGCGGCGATGGCCTGCACCGCCTCGCCGCCGTGGCCCACCAGTTCCACCGTGGCGCCCTCGTCCTCGAGCAGCTCGCGGGCCACCTGCTGGTTGTTGAGGTTGTCTTCGGCGACGAGCAGGTGGAGGCCCGCCAGGGGGCGCTGCCGGGCTCCTTGGGAAGGCGCCAGCGGACCGACGGAAGCCCGTGCGGGGCGGAGCGCGTCGGCCAGCATGCCGGCCGTGACGGGCTTGACCAGGAAGCCGTCGATGAGCGACTGCTCTTCGGGCGTACGGCTGTGCAGTTCCTCGCGGCCGTGCGCCGTGACCATGACGATGCCCAGCAGCGGACGGCCGTCCTTCTCCTCGCGTGAGCGCAGGGTCTTCACCAGCCCCCAACCGTCGATCCCCGGCATCATCCAGTCGACGAATACGGCGTCATAGGGTCTGCCGTCGCGGGCTGCCGCATCGAACGCATCGAGAGCAGCCAGCGCGTCGCTGGCCGTGTCCACCTGCCAGCCGAGCGAACGGGCGCTGTTGCGCGTCAGCTCCCGCGCCAGGGGGTGATCGTCGACCACCAGCACGCGTCTTGCGGCGACGGCCGGGCTGTCGGCGCCTGGCGCACGCTGGCCGGACGCCACGGGCAACGCGATCTCGAAGCCGAACACCGAACCCTGGCCCAGTTCGCTGCGGACTGTCAGATCGCCGTCCATGAGCGCCACGATGCGCTGGCTGATGGCCACACCCAAGCCCGTCCCGCCGAAGCGGCGGGTCGTCGAGGCCTCGGCCTGGGTGAAGCCGCTGAAGATGCGCGCCAGGTTCTCCTGGGCAATGCCGATCCCCGTGTCGCGAACCGCGAAGGCCAGCCGTGCGGTGCCGCCCTCCAGCCCTTGCAGCCGCACGCTGAGGACGACGTCGCCCTGGCTCGTGAACTTGATCGCGTTGCCGCCCAGATTGATCAGCACCTGCTGCAGCCGCATCACGTCGCCGACGAGGGCGTCGGGCACGGCCGCGTCGACGTCGAACAGCACCTCGACCGGCTTCTCGCCCACGCTCGCGGCCAAGATCACCGAGAGGTCGGCCAGCAGGGCCTCCAGCGAGAACGGCTGCGGGTCCAGCGTCATCTTGCCGGCCTCGACCTTGGAGAAGTCGAGCACGTCGTTGAGCAGGCCGAGCAGGGAGCGCGCCGCACCCTCGGTCTTGGCGGCGTAGTCCCGCTGGCGCGGATCGAGGCTCGTCTTGCGCAGCAGCTGCAGCATGCCGAGGATGGCATTCATCGGCGTGCGGATCTCGTGGCTCATGTTGGCCAGGAACTGGCTCTTGGCCAGGCTGGCCTGCTCGGCCGAGAGCTTGGCCTGCTGCAGCGCCGCCTGTTGGGCGCGCTGCTCGCTGATGTCGACGTAGCCGATCACGACACCCAGGTCCGGGTGATCGGCCGGCATGGCGCTGACCGACAGCCACACGGTTCGCCGAGGCGTCACCACCTGCATGACGGCATCGTGCACGGCCTGGCGCCGGCTGAGCGCCCGCACGCCGGCAAACTCTTCGGCGGGCATCGGGCTGCCATCCTCGCGCAGAATGGTCCACTCACGGCTGTCGTAGCGGCGCGCCAGATGGTCTGCCTTCGTGAGGCCGAGCAGTCGCTCGGACGCCGGGTTGCAGTCGATGATGTGGCCTTGCGGATCGGTGATCGCGATGCCCACCGGCAGCATGTCGTAGATCGCCTGAAGCCGCGCCAGCGCCTCGCTAGCCGCTTGCCTGGCCGCCTCGGCCTCCTGGCGGGCTCGCTCCAGCTCAGTGACGTCGACGCGGAACCCGACGATGTGGCCATCCGCCAGGCGACGCTCGACGATGCGCAGCGTCCGGCCATCCTGAAGCCGCTGGATGCGCGCGGTCGCCCCCGATAAGTGGGTCGCCATGCGCTCGGCCACCCATTGATCGATGCGGCCGATGGCCTCGGCATACTGCCCGCGCTCGGCGCCGCGCCGGATGATGTCCTCGAAGCGGGCGCCGGGCACGATCAGGTCGGCCGAATGGGCGTACACCTGTCGGTAGCGTTCGTTGCACATCACGAGCCGGTCGTCGGCGTCGTACAGCACGAAGGCTTCGTCGATCGCCTCGATGGCATTGCGCAGCAGTTCACCTGATCGCTGCGCCTCGGCCTCCGCTTGCCGCCTCGCCGTGATGTCGCTCTGGATCTCCACGAACCCGTCGACATGGCCTTGCGCATCGACGCGCGGCTGCACCTCCGTGTCGATCCAGACCTCGCGGCCGTCGACCGTTCGGTTGATGACCTCGACGCGGCAGCCGGTGCCTGCGACCGCGGCGTCACGAAGCAAGGCCAGCGTCGCAGCGGGTGTGCGCGGACTTCCGAGCAACTCCCCCGGGGTGCGGCCGATGGCCTGGTCGATGCCGTAGCCGTACAGGCGCGTGAAGGCCTCGTTGACCCACTCGATGCGCAGGTGCCGGTCGGTGATGACCACCGCGTTCGACGTGCGCCGAACCACCACGGCCAGCCTCTGAGCCTGCGCCTCGGCCTCCTGCAGGCGCTGCAGCGTGGCCTTGCGCTCGGTGATGTCGACCTCCACGGCCATGAAGCCCGTGAGCGATCCGTCGTCCGCCCTCAGCGGCTGGATTTCCAGGGAGATCCAGTACACGCGGCCCGCCTTGCCGCGGTTCAGCAGTTCGCCGCGAAATCCTTTGCCGGCATCGAGTGCGGCCCGCAGGCGTGCCACTTCGGCGGGTTCGGTGCGCTCGAACTGGAGCACGTGGCCCGGCACCCGACCCTGCACATCGGCGAGGCTGTAGCCGGTGATGTGCGTGAAGGCCTCGTTCACCCAGGTGATCCGGCGCTGTGCGTCGGTGATGACCACGGCGTCGCTGGTGCGGCGCGCCACCAGGGCTAGCCGCTCCAGGTCGGCAGTCATCGACGCGGCATAGGCTTCGGCACGGGCCTGCTGGGTGGACTTCTGCATCACCAACCGTGCCAGGAGACCGGTCACCAGCAGTCCGGCGAGCAGCACCATCCAGGCTTGCCAGCCGTTGTTCGCCTTGTCGAACCCCGCGCTCGCCTTCAACTCGAGGGCGAAGGGGCTGCCGAGGATCTCCACGGCGCGCACGAGGCGATGCCGGCGCTGCTCGGCCTGCTCGCCGCCGGCTTCCCGGCTCGAGTCACTGTCGAACACCAGCCTGTCGGACTGGCCGACGTTCTGCGCGGAGCCCGCAAATAGCTCCACGTCGACCTGGTGATCGCTGACACCGGTGATGTCGGCCAGCAGTTCACGGGCCACGACAGGTGCGTAGATGACGCCGGCGATCGAGGAGCGGCGCAGCTCCGGCACCGCCATCGCCGTGGGCGTGCGGTAGAAGGGAACGTAGATCAGGAAGCCCGGGGTCTTCTTGCCGTCCTGCACGAGTGGGATCGGCTCGGTGATGGTCACGCTCGCCGTGTCGATGGCCCGCTCGATGGCAGCGCGCCGGTGCGGTTCGCTGCCCACATCCAGACCCACCGCGGCCGCGTTGCGCTCGACAGGCTCGATGAACTTGATCACGTACAGCGTCTCGTGGCCGAGCTCGACGAGTTGCTTGACGTCGAAGCTCGGCGCCTCGTCGGCCCGCTCGGCGGCGACGAAGCGCTGCAGGTTGCCGCGGTCCACCGGCTGGATCAGGCCGAACCCGCGCACGCCGGGAAAATCCCGGTCGATCTGGCGTGCTTTCACCCAGGTCCGGAACTGGCCACGGCTGACTCCGAGCCCCATGTGCTGGTTGGCCACGAAGAAGGCTTGTGCGCCCTTCAGTCCATGGGTGTTGCGCTCGAAGCGTCCGACGACCTCGCGCTCCACGCGGGCGGCCAGACGCTCGAATTGCGTGGCTTCGGCGGCGTCCAGCGTGCGCTGCACCCACAGGCTGAGCGTCACGCTGAACAAGCCGCCGACCACGATGATCGCGGCCACGGGCCAGCTCAGTCGTTCAAGGCGCCCGCGCCACCCGCTCGCTTGCATCGGGCAACCCCTCAGCCGACCGCGGCATTCATCGACTCGGCGGCGCAGACACGGCCCCGGCCTGATGCCTTGGCCCGGTAGAGCTGCGCGTCGGCCGTCCGCACCAGTTCAAGCGCGGCGATCGGCGTGCGCCCGTCGGTGTGGCCCACGCCGATGCTCACCGTCACCACCGAGTCGGTCGGCGAGGACTCGTGTGGCCGGGCCAGATCGCGGACACGCTGCTGCAGCATCTGGGCCACAGCCACGGCCCCCGAAGCCTCGGTCTCCGGCAGCAGGCAGACGAACTCTTCGCCGCCGAAGCGCGCCACCACGTCGCCCGGGCGGGTGAGGGTGCATTTCAGCGCCTGGGCGATGTGCTGCAGGCACTCGTCGCCCGCGGCATGGCCGTAGTGGTCGTTGTAGCGTTTGAAGTGGTCCACGTCGACCATCAGCAGTGAGAGGGGCCGCGCGTTGCGGAAGGCTCGCCGCCACTCCATCTCGAGCCGCTCGTCGAAGCAGCGCCGGTTGGCGATGCCGGTGAGGCCATCGAGCAGGCTCAGGGTGCGCAGGTGGTCGGACTGGCGTTTCAAGGTGATGTGCGTGCGCGCTCGGGCACGGACGACCCTCGGGTTGATCGGCTTGGTGATGAAGTCCACCGCACCGGCATCCAGACCACGCGTCTCGGCGTCCTCGTCGGTCTCGCCGGTCACGAAGATGATCGGGATGTCGCAGGTGTCCTTGTCGGCCTTCAGCGCGGCGCACACCTCGTAGCCGTCCATGTCGGGCATCACGATGTCGAGCAGCACCAGGTCGGGCTGCTTCTCGCGGCACAGCTTGATCGCCTGCTCGCCATGGGTGGCGACGAAGACCTGGTGGTCCTCGGCAAACACGTGGTACAGCGCCTGGATGTTGACGGCCTGATCGTCCACCACCAGCAACCGGGGCCGGCTGAAGGGAAAGCGGTTCGCAACGGGTGGGGTCGGCGAGATGGAGCCGATCGGCTCGTTCGATTGGACCACGGACTGCATCGCTGAACACTCCCTACGCGACAACCGGCGGCACAAAGGGCGCACAGCCTATCGGAGAGTCTGGCCTGACCCGCACTGTTCGATCGCCGGAATAGCCGGGATCTTGAAGGTCACTTCGACCGGCAGCCTCTTGAAACCGATCGCGAGGTCGTCAGGACCCTGGGGTTGTAGCCACTGCGTCGAATCTGGGTGACCGTCGCTGGGCGGGAGTTCGCAGGTCCGCTCATGGCCGCGAGCGGACAGCCCTGATTCAAGCCCGAGTGGCAGCAACCGTCGCAACGCTGAGACCCCACCCGCGCAAGCACGCCAGCGCGTCGCGCTCAGCCTCACGACCCCACCAGCAGCAGCGGCGGGTGTGCCGCCCCCGCCGGCAGCGCCGCCAGCGCCTGTGCCGGCATCACCAGCAGGTCGGCATTGCTGGCCCCGACGGCGGCGGGCGGCTGGGTGGCGAGCTTGCGCGTCTCCAGGCGCGCGCCGATCGCCTGGGCGAGCTGCGATGCCACCTGCAGGGCCGCGCGACCCGACTCCTGGCCATCGTCGAGGGCGACGATGTGCGGTCGACGCGCCCGGCGCACCGCGGCGAAGGGTGCCGGCGCCGCGGCCACCAGCAGCAGATCGGTCTCGGTGCGCAACGCCATCGCGGCTTCGTCCAGCGCGCCGCGCACCACGCGCAGCGACCAGCCCACGGCATGGCGCGCGCCGGCGCGGCCGGCCAGGGTGCGCAGCCGCGCGGCCTCGGCCTGCCAGCCGCGCTCGACGTCGGCCGGCGCCAGCGGCGCCCAGGCCGCGGCCGAGCGCGCCAGCACCTGGGTGCTCGGCAGCGCCGCGGCGGCCAGCGCGGCGCGGCTTTCCACATACACCAGCTGCAGCTCGCGGCGCATCAGCTGCGCCAGCGCGCACGAGGCATCGAGCAGCGCGGCGGCCACCGCTGCGTCGTCGAGCACCATGGTGACCTGCTCGCGTGTCGCCATCGTCAGCTCTCGCCCTCGCCGCCGCTGGCGCGCACCACCTGCCGCAGCACCTGCGGCCGCTTCAGCGCGCGCGGCTCGCCGCGGCGCACCCGCGTGAAGGCGCGCAGCCGGCGTGCCACGCGGCCGTTGACGGTGTCGTCCGTCGCGGCGTCGGCGCTGCCCGCGCTCAGCCCGGTGAGGCAGGCCATCACGTCGTCGATGTCCTCGACGCTGCGCACCGCGAAGCGGCCGGCCGCCACGGCCTCGACCATGTCGTCGCGCAGCATCAGGTGCTGCGCGTTCGCCGCCGGGATCAGCACGCCCTGCGTGCCGTCGAGCCCGCGCGCGGCGCACAGGTCGAAGAAGCCCTCGATCTTCTCGTTGACGCCGCCAATGGCCTGCGCCTGGCCGGCCTGGTTGACCGAGCCGGTCAGCGCCCAGCCCTGGCGGATCGGCACGTCGGCCAGGGCCGACAGCAGCGCGGCCAGCTCGGCCAGCGAGGCGCTGTCGCCTTCGACCGGGCCGTAGGTCTGCTCGAACACCAGGCTGGCCAGCAGCGAATGCGGCTGCGTGCGCGAGTAGCGTGCGGCGAGGAAGCTGGCCAGGATCATCACGCCCTTGGCGTGGATCGGCCCGCCCAGGTGCGTCTCGCGCTGGATGTCGATCACCTCGCCGTGGCCCAGCCGCGCGGTGGCGCTGATGCGGATCACCGCGCCGAAGCGCTCACCGCCGACCTCGTAGACCGACAGCCCGTTGACGTGGCCGACGCGTTCGCCCGCGGTGTCGATCAGCAGCACGCCGCGCCGCGCCGCGTCGGCCAGGCGCTCGTCGATGCGGCCGGCGCGTTCGCGCCGCGCGGCGATGGCGCCGTGCACTTCGGTCGCCGTGATCGCGCCGGCCCCGGCGCGCCGCGCCAGGTGGTCGGCCTCGTGCAGCACGTCGAGCAGCCGGCGCACCTGGGCGCTCAGGCGCTGGCTGTCTTCCGCCAGCCGCGCGGCATGGTCCACGCACGCAGCCAGCGCCGCAGCGTCGGGCGGCAGCAGCCCGGCCTCGCGCGCGCGGCCGGCCAGCGCGGTGGCCAGCGCGCCCACCGTGCCGGCGTCGCGCGGCATGTCGTCGCCGAGGTCGGCGACCACGCGGAACAGATCGTCGAACTCCTCGTCGTAGGCCTGCAGCAGCGCGCACACCTCGCGCGTGCCCACCAGCACCACCTTGACCTTCAGGGGAATCGGCTCCGGCTCGAGCTGCACGGTGGAGCTCATGCCGAGCTGCTCGGCCACCGCCTCGATGCGGATCTCGGCGCGCAGCAGCGCGCGCTTCAGCGTCTGCCAGGCGAAGGGCTGGGTCAGCAGCTTCACCGCGTCGATCAGCAGGTGGCCGCCGTTGGCGCGGTGCAGCAGCCCGCCCTTGATCAGGCGGAAGTCGGTCAGAAGCATGCCGAATCGGGCGATGTGGTCGACGCGGCCGACCAGGTTGGGCACCGTCGGCAGGTCGGCCTCGACCAGCGCCTCGCCGTCGCTCGCCGTGGCGTCGAACAGCAGGTTGACCTCGTAGCGCGACAGATCGCCGTGCTCCTGGGTCGACTCGGCGCCTTCCTCCTCCTCGGCCGGGGCGCGGAAGTCCTCCGCATGCTCGACCATGTCGGCCGTCACCGATTCCAGCCACGCCGCCACCTTGGGCAGGTCGGCATGGCGAGCGCGGATGTCTTCCAGCGCATGGTCCGCGGCCACGCGCGTCATCGAGCGGTTGAGCTCGCGCACGCGGTCGGCGTGGTCCTTGCGCAGCCGCATCGACGCGCGCAGCGCGCGCACCAGCTGCTCCTGCACCTCGGCCATCGCCTTCTGCAGTTCGGCGCGCTGCTCGGGCGGCAGGCTCTCGAACACCTGCGGCGGCATCACCTCGCCGTCCTTCTGCGGCGCCACGGTGAAGCCCACCGGCGTGCGCACCATGGCCAGGCCGCGGCGCTGCGCCTCGCGGCCCACCTCGATGAACGACTGCTCGGCGCGCTGCTTGAACTCGCCGTCGATGCGCTCGACCTCGGTGGCGTATTCCTCCGACTCGAACATCGTGCGGATCATGGTGCGCAGGTCGCGCACCAGCGTCTTCATGTCCTCGCGCAGCGCGGTGCCGCGGCCGGCCGGCAGCTCCAGCGCCAGCGGCTTGTGCGGCAGCGCGAAGTGGTTGACGTAGACCCAGTCGCTGCGCGTGACGCCGTCGTGGCGCAGCCGCTCCTGCACCGCCTGCCGCACCAGCGCACGCCGGCCGCTGCCCGGCGGGCCGGCGACGAACAGGTGGTGGCCGGCATGCGGCGTGGACAGGGCGAAGTCGACCGCCGCGGCGGCGCGCGGCTGGCCGACGATGGCCGAGGCCGGCGCGCCGGTGAGCGCCAGTGATGCGGGATCGCAGCGGGTGAGCAGCAGCTCGGGGGTCAGGGTGCGCAAGGCCATCGGTGCATGCTAGGCAGCGAGCGGTCCGTCGGCTTGATCCCAGTCATGTCCGGTAACAGGGGCCTCGACCGGCGCACGACAATGCGCGGCCATGCCGATGCACCGCCTGTTCCGATGGCTGCGCTGGCCCGCGCTCGTGCTGGCGGGCGCCGTGCTCGCGCTGGCCGCCTATGCGCTTGCGCTGGTGCCGCTCACGCCGCCGGTCGACAGGCTGCTGGCCGCGCGCGACGACAAGCCCAGCGTGCTGCTGGCCGCCGACGGTTCGCTGCTGGCCACCTTCCGCCGCACGCCGCGCGAATGGCTGCCGCTGGAGCGCATTCCGCCGCACGTGGTCGATGCGCTGATCGCCACCGAGGACCACCGCTTCTGGGATCACTCCGGCATCGACTGGCGGCGCAGCCTGTCGTCGGTGCTGCAGACGCTGGCCGGCGA
>VFQN01006085.1_pt1 | contig 14142 bp, 14 predicted proteins | sample 3512371 | NCBI WGS metagenome assembly VFQN01 (sample SAMN10412370, study PRJNA504923) | tailings metagenome | isolation source: Replicate 2 from Balatoc abandoned mine | place: Philippines: Itogon, Benguet | collected 2017-08-28
CGATGATGCCGACGAGGCCGACACCGTCCACCCGAAGCTGACGGGCGAAGATGCCAAAGCGGAGGAGGACGCCCGATGAAAACCGCCTCATCTGCCTCAAACTGGGCCGACTTGCACGCCCGCTCCGCCAGGGAATTGTTGGCCAGTGTGCCGGCATTCGCCGAATGCGGCACGCACCCCGCCATCGCGGCGCTGACGGTAGTATCGGCCTTCGCAAAAACCGCGATCACGGCCAGCCGATCGGACAACAGCGTCGCTGCCCGTGTCGTCATCAGCCCGAAGCCCGATGCCGATTCCGCCGTCCTGCGTCTTGCCAGGCATATGGAAGCATCGATCACCGGGAGTGCATGCCATGCCCGCAACACCGCGTCCTTCGATCCTGGCACCTTGCTCGAACAATCCGGGTACATCGACCTGCTCGCCAAGGCTATCAAAGCCGGGGCGAACGAGTCCGAACTCACGACCATGGCCGGCATGATCTCGAAAGCGATCGAGAAACTGTCATCGCAGGTCAGCCATCTGACCAACAGGCATCTCGATCGTCTCTTGCGCCGGGACTTGCCGCAGCTTGACGAACGTCCGACGGGTTCTTCGGCGACGCTTGAGTGGCTGCTGGCGGTGGATCGCTCCGGCGGCGTCGAGCGGCCGAATTTCTTGATGCGTCGCTGGCAGGCCCTCGGGATCTATGCAGCGCTCTCGACGGTCCTGCGCGAAAAGCCCATTACGCTCGCCATAGATGAGGGGCGGCCGCTCAATCCGATCCTGATGAACCGGCTCGGGATCTCGGCGGCTGAACTGAGAGCCCTTCGTGGCGCGCGAACCTTCTCGACGGCGCTCCGTTCGGGAATCGATCTGGAACACGCCGTCATCGAGCTCAAGGCCCATAGTGTTCCGCTCGCTGAATGGCCGGGCCGGGGTGAACCCGATCAGGCCCAGGCATGGCTTCAATCGCCCTGGGCCAGTGTTCATCGCAACACGAACATCAGGGTAGACTATGTCGGCAGCCAGCATTCACGCGATGCCATCGGCGCGCTCGCCGAGGATGTTCTGAGGCCGCTTGCCGTCCATCGCGCAACGATCGCAAAACGCGGCGATCTTGCTTACAGCTTCCTTCAATCGTTCGAATTCCCGGCTGGGTTGAGGAATAGCGAGGACCGACAGACGTTCCTTGCCGTCCTCAACAGCGCAATCATCGGCCCACGCGGCATCAAGGCCTTCGAGGAGGCGGTCGAAACCTGGCATCGCCGCGTCGCGACAATCTCGGCGGTTCGCCACGAGCGCAGGACCGATCGGCCCGGCTGGCCGTCGATCTGTCCACCATGGCGCTGCCAGAGAGGCGTCCACGAGATCGTACCTATCACTTCGGCGGCAGGGCTGGTCGAGGAGGGCAACAGGCTCGACCATTGCGTCGGCGGCTACTATCAGCAATGCCGCTCCGGAACTGTGCAGATCCTGTCGTTGAAGCGCGACGGGACGCACGTCGCGACGATCGAACTAAACCTCTCCGGAACGACAGCCGACACGCTCTCCTTCAGGGTCGGTCAGTTCAAGGCGCACCGCAACAATCGGCCGGACGACGGGTTGCATGGCGTCCTTCGTGCCTTCGTTGCTGCCCTGAACAGCGGCGCCCATCCGATTTTCCGGACGCAGATCGCGGCCCATCGCAAACGCATGGAGCGGGAGGGCGATTATCTCTGGAGTGCCCGCGCACTCCCGATCGCACGTGCTCGGGAGGTGTTCCCACTGTATCTGCCGCTGTTACCGCGCGGCACACCCACTGACCTCGATACCTGGAGCGAACAGACCGGCCTCACGGCCGCCCTCGATCGCGCCGTGACGCTGCTTTCACGCTCGGCCTGATCCGGGCATTTCCATCCCATTCCCACAAGGAGGACCGTACGATGCATCCGTACGACCATGCCCGCTCGTCCGCAAAAATCCACGGCGGCTGCTGGAGCGACTATTTTTCCTTCCATGCCTGGTTCGACGCCAGCAAAGCCGTGCAATGCCGATTCACGCACAGGGCGCTTCGACATCATGTCGAGGGCGTCGGAGAGGCCGTTTCGATTTTCGGGCCCTCCGTCGTCAATAGTGATGGCGTGAAGGTCGCGACCGAGCAACTCGGCATGCAGCACCTTGAAGAAGACTGCACGTATCCGCCTGAAGCGACGGTCTGGCTTATCGATTTCGATCCGCCGGACTGGCTGCCGACCTCCGAACCGGACAGCGCCGAACTAGCCAATGCCAGCGCTGCCCGATTCGGCGGTAACCCGGGCGCCTATCTCGCATTGCACGCTTGGTTCCTGGAGACCCGGAACTGGTCGGACGGGCCGGAACACCTTGCATTCAGGCACCATGCCTTCGGCATCTTCGAAGCCGAAGCGCGATTCAGCCCGGTGATCGCTTTGGATGGCGGCAAGGCCGTGCCGACGCGCGTGGTGGCCGAGCGCCACGTACAGCAAGTTCTCGGCCGCGTTCCGCCCGCCAACGACTTCCTCAGGCGCATCAAGGGCGAGCGCTGGATGCTGCAAGCGACATCGCCTCGCAAGCTCGGGCTCGACTGATCCCCTGACCCACCGCGGGCCGGTCAGCTCGGTCGGCTTTCACGACACCCCAGGCAGTTGCGACGACGCGGTTCACACGGCGCGGCGCCGACCTGCGCTCAGGAGAAGCCTCATGACCACGCATCCACCCTTCAGGAAAGTGCTCGACGGCGTCGCCACGCGCGAAGAGATGTTCCAGCTGTTCAACCACCACCGAGATAACCCCGATTTCGATCCCCTTTCCGGCAAACCGTACGCCGGCGAGTGGTTCGAGATCGAGGCGACCCAATATCACTTCATGCTCGGGCTGCTGCCACCGCTCTTCCAGAGAACCGGCATGTTCGGCATGTCCGAATACAAGGCCGGCAACGTCACGAGTGTGTTCTTCGCGATCAGGATCCGTGGGCGCGAACACTGGTTCCACGGCTTCTGCGACCTTACCGACAGACAATCCCCGGACAAGATGCGCGCCGCAATCATCGCACACGAAACGGGCGCGACCGACAGCATGACCCGCGAGGAAAAGCTCGAGGCGATCTGGAACGCGACGCACCCTGACTTCAAGGGCATCGCCGGCGAGACCAATCCCGAAGCCTGGCCGCCGGAGCATCACGGCAAGCGGACCATTCTTGCTTACGCCGTCGGGCAGGGCACGATCCGCAAGCTTCTGGAGGATCTGTCCGACGAAGAGATCGACATCCGAATGCCTGCAATCCGAGCACGATCCAGGAAAGGAGGGAAAAACGATGCGGACCCATCGTAAGCAACCGCCACAGGCGCCCAAGCACACCCATGAAGCCCACTCGACCTATACGGCCGGCCTTGGTGTGCCGGATCGTCGCCAATACCGACGCACGCCGCCAGGAGCGCCAACCGCTGCCGATCTCGTATGGCCCGGCGACACGGTCGCCACCTCCTACAACACCGGCGGGATCGTGATCGAGGTGGAGGAATATTTCTACGCCGCACCGACGGGCGAGACGCTGTCCCACTTCACCATCATCTATGTGCCGCGCGACCGCGCTGCAAAATACCGCGATATCGACCGACACTGGATCAACGAATGCGTCGCGGTCGGAGACCGCATCCTGATGTTGTTCGAGGCCAACACGGATGAGGTCTTCGTTGTCGACCGTGCCCAATCGGTCGAACCGCGGCGCTCCAGGACCATCCTGATCACAAAGGGCACGCCGATGAGGACGTCGTGACCCAATCGACGGGATATCGGGATCATCCCAATTGAAAGGAAAACTCATGATAACTCCAGGTCGCATACGCGCAGTCCGGCAGAATATCGAGTCCTTCGGGCAACACCTGTTCCAGGTGTTCGGCGACGGACCCGACCCGGGCTTCACCTATACGATCGGCAACACCGACCGTGGTCTGCCCGAGCTTCTTCTGATTGGCGACTTCCCATCCCACATCGCCGCAGGACTGCTCAACGAGCTTGGCGCCAAGATGCGGGAAGACGGCAAGCCGCTTGCCACCGGCCTTGTCGATATCGGTTGGTCGATTCAGGTCAAGGTCCGCCAGGCCGGTCCGCTTGCGCGCTCGCGCTACACCATCCAGGTCGGTGAATATCTTGGCCATGACCGCTACAGCGTTCTGCAGGTCATGGTCTGCGACGAGAATGGCCGCTATCCCGGCGACGCCGGCTGCGCGCCACGCTACGACGTAGATCGGCCGTAACCCACCGCCGCTGCCGGTTTGCCGGCGCATTCCCCACACCCATCCGCGACGTCAAACCGATCGCCGGTGATTCGGCGGGCTGCGCGCGATCTATTCCGGAAAGGAAACATCCATGGCCAGAAAAGCGTTCTTCGCCGCCTTCATCATCGATGAAGACAGCTATACACCCGAGCCCGGCCCGGTTGACCACCATTTCGTTGCCGCGGACCTCGCCCAGTCGAGTTTTGGCGAGCAGTCCGGCGTTTCGAACATTATCGTCTGGAATTCCGCCGCCGACCTGATCGCTGATCATCGTCAGCGCGGTCCCATAACGGCCGACTACCTCATTGGCGATCAACCCGGACACAGCGCGCGGTTCCTACACACGCCGGAGGCCTGCCCCTCGAACCATTGGAACCGCGGCGACGACATCTGCGCTGACTGTGGCGCCGATCTTAGGACGACGGACAATGACCGCGCGACACCGCCTGCCGATGTCGCGCCATCGTTCCGCGACCAGCTTTCGTCACCGATGCGCGACACGCTGGCCTTCGAATATTACGAGGTAAGGCCCTGCATCGAGTGCGATCGTCAGGTGACCTCCTACCGTAACGAGGACGAGTTCGGCGCCGAATTTGCCAGATCCCAGAAAGCGCGCCGGGAGTTCCGTGCGTTCTGGTCGCTCTATGGGGTGGATCGGAACGCCACCACCGCGATCGGCGACTTCGTCTCGAAAGATGCCGCGCATGAGGTGATGAACGCGATCCTTGCGGTCCCTGCTGCGGTCCGCAACGCTCTTCAGGGTGCACGACCCGCAAGAAACGAGGACCGGGACGGCATCGAGCAGACTGCACGATCTGCCGCCGACTGGCTCGATGACATGATCAACCAGTCCTCGAACGATCAGCGGATCTGATCTCGCCAGGTTCCGCACTTTCCCTGAACAGCTCGTCGAAGCTCGGCATCGCCGGGCTTTCGCATTTCCAGGGCCTGCGCGAGCGGTCCTTCAACCAAGGAGAACCCCTATGTCACGCCTCAACGATCCGGAGAACTTCCGCGGCCGCGTCAACTATGCGGCCCAAGTCATTGCCTATGGGCGACGTCCGACGCGGGCCTTCGATAATTGTTTTGAGAACTATGATGGTGACGAAGTTGCGACCGCGATCCTGCGCCGCTCGAAAAAGAACGTCCGTCTGGCCGCCAATCTCCAGCGTTATCTCAGCCTCGCTTCCATCGAGGCAGCCGCAGAACGGCTTGCCGATGTTCCCACCCGAAAGCTGCCCGAAGTGGCCCGGCAGACCCGCGCCCGCCAGAAGGCCGAATTCGACGTCCGGTTAGAACAGCAACGGAAGACCGATGCCGTCGAGGCCACAGACGAGACCACCGCCGACGCAAGGAGCCCGTCATGACCAACCATCCTGCCGTCACATTTCATCGGACACAGGAAGGCCGTCTCGCAGCGCAGCTCGACGGTTATGCCATGATCGCCTTTCCCGCCAGGGACGGTCGGATTTCGGTCTGGTCCGCTTTCAAGATCGACCGGCCACCGGAGCAGTGGGTGCACGACGACTTCTTCATCTGCGGAACCAGCGTCGCCGACGAGGAAGAATTCCGAGCCCATGCTGTCGAATTCGCCGCACATATCGCCGAAAAGGCAACGCTCCCGCGCATGAGCATTCGTTCAGGCCTCAGCACTCCATGGGGCATGGCAGATGCCTCGCATCGGTACGGCGAAGGCGTCATCTTCCATTCGTCGCCATCACATGGCGGGTTCGAGCTCAGCGCGGAATCCAACGCGCGTGTGCATGAGGCGTGGCGCAGTCCCGACCGGTTCTATGAGGAAGATATCGACTGGGCAAAGGTCGCCCATGCCTTCCCGCAGCTCTTTATAGCGTATGAGCGGAGGGAGGCCGACATCACGCTTCGGAACTGGGAGCCGGATGCCTATGAACAGATCCACGGTGTCACGCTTGAACCAGGCCAGTTTATGTTGCGGTGAGGCGAAGCAAACATCGGTAGGCGCCGAACGACGCGACAAACTATCTCTCTACAACCTGCACATCGAACGGGCACGCGCCTGCGGACGCGCGGCATCGCAGGCCACTGCGCGGGAGGCAGAGGGGGGCCGGGAGGAGGCCTTTGGGGTCGGGGCGCGGAAAGGCGTCCGACACAGTCGACCCTGAAGATCAACGACGGAGCTTCCCGGAACTAACTGGAGCAAGACCGATGTGTAGAGTGCTCAACAAGCACGTGAGCGGGATTCCTGCCGGAGCCCGCTATATCGGACGCGGATCGAAATGGGGCAATCGCTTCATCATCGGCCGCGACGGCGATCGCGCGACAGTGATCGCCAAGCACGAGCGATGGCTCGCGGACCAGCATGACCTGTTGCGTGCGCTGGACGAACTGCGCGCTTGCGATCTGGTTTGCTTTTGCGCACCGCAGCCCTGCCATGGCGACCTGCTTTGCCGACTGGCGAATGCAACGCGCGACGAACGCATCGCCTGGTGGCGCATGATCAAGGCCGCCGCGTAACCGATCGTCGATCGACGAACCGCGGTCCGCTCGATCCGCGGCAACCACCGTCGATGACACCACTGACTTCCTTTCCCTGCCCGGCGCTCGCGTCTGGCATCGCTTTGTCACGACAGGAGCAAGACCATGCCGAAATTCACCATCGAAACCACCTACCGCATGCCTCACTACCGGCATACAACGTATGAAGCTCCGACTGCGGAGGAAGCATGTCGCCTCGCCATCGAGGAGGACAATTGGTCGGGCGAGCTACGCGACTTTGAGTGCTGCGGGCCTACCTACGTCACGGGTATCTGGAAAGGCGACAGCTCCGCCTACGAGGGTGAAGACATCGCGGTGCCCTCGCATTTCGACGAGGCGATTCAACGCAAGGCCGATCATTTCCCTGAACTGCTCGACCAGCTCGCCTTCGTCGCCCAGCCGATGGGTGTCTCGAAGGTGGACTACCAACGCTGGCTGGCGAAGGCGATGGCAGCGGTAGCGAAGGCGAGGGCGATCATCGAGGAACGCCGTGATCCCGATGAGCAGAGTTGACCATCGCGCTAGCGGCGCAGGGCCTTTGGTAGCCGTCGCTTCCAACGCTGCCCACGTGGCAACGTCGGTTCATCGCGACGCCTGGCGCGTTTGCGGAATCGCCGCGAAGGCTCTTCGGCAAGTTCCTCTGTCTCGACCGGTGCATGATGCTGGTCGATCTGCGGTCCAACACCGACAGAATCTCGCGCTTTGCTATTGGAGGTCGTTTCTGGCCCAGCCTCCAAGGCGTCCACGCGATCAACCGAGAGCACGGGATCGACTTTGTGTCGCCGCGCGGCCTGTTCGGAGTCACCCGCAGGATCGCATAACGGATCGCCGGCAACCGCGGCAAGGTCCAGGTCGCCCCAGATCGAATGCCGTTTTGCCAGATTGCCGCGCCTCTTCTTCACTTCCACGACGAAAGGTCGGGCAGGCCGCCCCATAGACTGGGTCCTTGATGAGAATCGATCCGGTCAACGAATCCATGTCACGTTTACTTCGACCATGGCCAACGGTCCATCACCTCTGCGCCCGGATCGGCACGGAGGGAACCCTGCACATCGGTGTCGGATGCAGGACCTTCCCGCTCATCGGCCACAGTAGTGGGTTCGACCGGCAATCCTTCCGGCGTCTCGACTAGCAAGGCTCGTCACGGACCCGATGCTAGCCGGACTTTCCGTTTCCAACCTGATCTCAGGAGATTCCCATGCCGATCTATCGTCTCGGATCGAGACCGCTCGTCCAAGCTCCGGGTGTCATCGCCTGGGCAATCAACGCCTTTGCATTCCCGCGCGACCGCGCCGTCGTCACGGAAACATGGCCCGGACTGGAGGAGGCGCACGCCAGGCTCCTTCTGTCTCGTGACCTTCCCTACAGGCTCGAGGGCGACACCATCGTCCTCGACGTTCCGGAAACCAACGATCCAGCCGCTAAAACAAAGGCCGCCGCAGTCGGGACTGCGTGCAGAACGCGGGAGGCAGGACGATGACCGAATATGTCGTCAAACTTCGGTTCTGGCTTCGCTGCTGGGACAGCATGACAATCGACGCCGGCAGCGATGCCGATGCGATCGCCATGGCGCCGCAGGTCGCACGCGAGCTGATGCTTGCGACGGGCTTTCCGGAATCGGTCGAAGCCGATGAGCGCCGCGAGGGGCTCATTTCCTACATCGACCGCGTCGATGCGGAGGGGCGGAACGAGATTGCGGAGGCGATAGAGTTCGACGGCGCCCATCGGCTGTTCCCAGAGGCCGCCGCCCTGATTTCGCGTCTTGCGCAACTTCAGGTCGACGATCTGCGAACCGCGGGTGAGCTGCAGCGGATTCTGACCAGTCTCATCCTCGAAGCCCGCGACATTGCACCGGACGTCCCGCCGCGATCCGGATCGCCAGAGGCCAGCGAGAGGTAGCGGCCTGCTCGAGATCCCTTCGCAAGCTCTTCGCCCATGTCTCCGGAGGGAGAGTGGGGCCGGGAGGAGTGCGGCCCGGCCGGCGCGGAGAGAGTGCCGGCGGGGCGGACACTCTCTTCCGCGAAGGACATCTCCATGAACATCGTCACGACCACATCGGCCGTCGCCCGGACGGCCGCTCCCCCTGTCGACACCATCGACACCGCCCAGGCGATCCTGCAGGCGGCCACCCAGCTTCTACCCTTCCTCGAACAGGGCAAGCCCATCACCGCCGGCGCACTGCGCGTTGCCATGACCGACAGCTTCGGCGGCACCGACGCTCAGGGCTTCTGGGTCTGGAAGGACGCCTATGAGGCGCTCGAAGCCGCCCAGGTTCTGTTTCTGCGCCGCTTCGGGCCGGCGATCCTGTCCCGCTCGGCCTCGCCGCAGGCGACGCTGGCGATGATGAAACGCATCGCCGGCCTCGTTCCGACGCACACGCGCCGCTCGGACGAGAGCCGGGCCCTGCAGCAGCTGTCGACGCCGCTGCCACTCGCCTTCGTCACCGCTCGCGCCGCGGCGACCGCGTCGTCGGATCTCGTTCTCGAACCTTCGGCCGGCACCGGCCTCCTCTCAGTTCATGCGGAGATCGCCCGCGCCTCGCTCGTGCTCAACGAACTGGCCGCGACGCGCGCCGATCTGCTCGGCCTGCTGTTTCCGCGCGTTCCCGTCTCCCGGCACGACGCAGCCCATATCGACGATCATCTCGATCCGGCCGTCGAGCCTTCGGTCGTGCTGATGAACCCGCCCTTCACCGTTGGAGCCTATGTGGACGGCCATGTCGCCGATGCGGTATGGCGGCATCTCGCCTCCGCATTCGCGCGGCTGCGCGCGGGTGGCCGCCTCGTCGCCATTACCGGCAGTGGCCTTTCTCCCGAAAACCCCAAATGGCGTCCCGCCTTCGAGCGTCTCCAGCAGCAGGGCAGGGTCGTCTTCACCGCGGCGATCGACCGCCGCGTCTATGCCCGCCATGGCACGACCGCCGAAACCCGCCTGACGATCATCGACAAAATTCCGGCGGCCGATCCGTCCGGCTTCGTCACGTCGCCGGGCAAGGCCGGAGATGTCGAGACGCTGCTCTCCTGGGTTTCCGATCTGCCGCCCCGGACACCGGGCGGCTTTCCAGATTCAATTGGTGCCCTGTCGAACGGCATCCTGCGCAATGCCGCGATGCAGATGGCAGCTCGATCCGTGGGGCGAGCCGCACCCGCGCCCGCAGTGACGTCCGCTGCGAAACTCACCCGGCCGGCCCGTCCGGTTGCCCGGGCGAAGCCCGCCCGTCCGGCCATGCCAAGCGGCACGCCTGCCGTTGCGCTTGCCTATGAGCTGCGCGACTGGATGCTGGAGGAGGGCGGCCGCCTCACCGACACGATCTACGAGCCCTATGCGCTCCAGTCGATCCACATCCCGCGCGCCAAGCCGCATCCGACGCCGCTGGTCCAGTCCGCGGCGATGGCCGCGGTGGCCCCGCCGAAGCCGTCTTACCGACCGCTCCTGCCCGACGTGATTGTCGATGAAGGCCTGCTGTCGGACGCCCAGCTCGAAAGCGTTATCTATGCGGGCGAGGCCCATTCCGGTCATCTCGCCGGCGCCTGGACGGTGGACGAGACCTGTGACGTCGTCTCCGCCGCGCCCGAAGGCGCCGAGAATGCGGTCCGTTTCCGCCGTGGATGGTTTTTGGGCGACGGTACCGGCTGCGGCAAAGGCAGGCAGGTCGCCGGCATCATCCTCGACAATTGGCTGCAAGGCTGCCGCCGCGCCATCTGGATTTCCAAGTCGGATAAGCTGCTCGAGGACGCCCAGCGCGACTGGGCCGCACTCGGTCAGGAGAGGCTTCTAGTTCAGCCTCTCTCACGCTATCGGCAGGGCACGCCGATCCGTCTTGCCGAAGGCATCCTCTTCACCACATACGCCACCCTGCGCTCGCAGGAGCGCGAGGGCAAGAAATCCCGGATCGCCCAGATCATCGACTGGGTGGGGAAGGACTTTGACGGCGTCATCGTCTTCGACGAGGCGCACGCCATGGCGAACGCCGCCGGCGGCAAAGGCGAACGCGGCGACGTCGCTCCATCGCAGCAGGGTAGGGCGGGCCTGCGACTTCAGCATGCGCTTCCCGACGCCCGCATCGTCTATGTTTCGGCGACCGGCGCCACCGCGGTCGAGAATCTCGCCTATGCGCAACGCCTCGGTATCTGGGGCAGCGAGGATTTTCCGTTCGCCAACCGCGCCGAGTTCGTCGCAGCGATCGAAGATGGTGGTGTCTCGGCGATGGAAGTGCTCGCGCGCGATCTCAAGTCGCTCGGGCTCTACACGTCGCGCTCGCTCTCCTATGACGGCGTCGAATACGATCTGCTCGAGCATGAGCTGACCGATGAGCAGATCCGCATCTACAATGCCTATGCCGACGCCTTCCAGGTCATTCACAACAATCTAAACGCGGCGCTCGAGGCGGCCAACATCACCAGCGGCTCCGCCACGCTGAACCGGAATGCCAAGTCGGCCGCTCGGTCGGCATTCGAAAGCACCAAGCAGCGCTTCTTCAGCCATCTGATCACCTCGATGATGACGCCGACGCTGATCGGCGCGATAGAGCAGGACCGCGCTGAGGGTCATTCCGCCGTCGTGCAGATCGTCTCGACCGGCGAAGCGCTGATGGAGCGCCGGCTGGCCGACATCCCGACCGAGGAATGGTCCGACCTCCACGTTGATGTGACGCCGCGCGAGTATGTCGGCGGGTACCTGATGCACTCCTTCCCGACGCAGCTGTTCGAGGAATATTCGGACGCGGAAGGGAACGTCTATTCGCGTCCCGTGCATAACGTTGACGGCAATCCCGTGCAATGCCGCGAAGCCGTGCGCCGGCGCGACGAGATGATCGAAAAGCTGGCCTCTCTGCCGCCGGTCGGCAGCGCGCTCGACCAGATCCTCCACCATTTCGGGGCGGACATGGTGGCCGAGGTCACCGGGCGCTCCCGCCGCATCGTCAAGAAGACGGGCCGCGACGGCATCGACCGGCTCGCTGTCGAGAACCGATCCGGTTCGGCCAATCTCGCCGAGACGCAAAGCTTCATGGATGACGACAAGAACGTGCTGATCTTCTCCGACGCCGGCGGCACCGGCAGGTCGTATCACGCCGATCTCGGTGTGCGAAATCAGAGACTGCGGAAGCACTATCTGCTCGAGGCGGGCTGGCGCGCCGATAATGCCATCCAGGGCCTCGGCCGAACCCACCGCACAAATCAAAAACAACCGCCCTTATTCCGGCCGATGGCCGCCAATGTCAAAGCCGGCAAGCGCTTCCTGTCGACCATTGCGCGGCGGCTCGACACGCTGGGTGCGATCACGCGCGGCCAGCGTCAGACCGGCGGGGCAGGACTGTTCCGGTCCGAGGACAATCTCGAAAGCCCCTACGCCCGCGCCGCTCTGCGCCAGTTCTACTGGCTGCTGCACCAGGGCAAGATCGAGGGTTGCTCGCTCACGAATTTCGAGGCGGTCACCGGCCTGTCGCTCACCACTGACGAAGGCGGCCTGCGCGACGAGTTGCCGCCGATCACGACCTGGCTGAACCGGCTGCTGGCGCTGCGCATCGAAACCCAGAATCTGCTGTTTGAGGTGTTCGAGCAGCTGATGACGGCGAAGGTCGAGGGCGCCATCGCCGCCGGCAACTTCGACAAGGGCCTTGAGACGATCACGGCGGAGAGCATCGTCGTGACCGATCGGCAAACCGTCTATACGCATCCGGTGTCCGGCGCGCAGTCGCATGTGCTGACCGTCGCGCGAAAGGATCGCATCCGGCCTCTCGGCCTGGCCGACGCGCTGGCCATCGCCCGCGCCGAGCCGCAGTCGATCCTGCTGGTCAACACGCGTTCGAACCGTGCGGCAATCCAGCTGCCGACGGCGAGCCTCATGCTCGACGATGGAACTGTCGAGCGCCGCGTGCGCCTGCTGCGGCCCACCGACGAACTGCGCTTTGGTCTCGACGCCCTTGCTGAAACCCACTGGCAGCCGGCCGACCGGAAGCTGTTCTGCGAGCTCTGGCAGGCCGAAGTTGCCGCGGTTCCTGAGTTCACCACCAGCACCTTCCACATCGTCACCGGCCTGCTCTTGCCGATCTGGCGGCGGCTCCCGGATCACGACTGCCAGGTCTACCGGATCCAGACCGACGCCGGCGAACGCATCATCGGCCGCCATATCGCGCCGACGCTGGTCGCGACCATGTTGCGCAATCTCGGGATCGACAATGTGCCGACGCTCGCGCCGGAGGAGGCATGGTCGGGCCTGATCGAAGGTAGGATCGGCTTGCAGCTTGCCGGCGGCCTGGTCCTGCGCCGCAGCCGCGTCATGAACGACTATCGCGTCGAACTGATCGGCTTCACCGATGCGATGGTGCCGCGGCTGAAGGCCCTCGGCCTCATCGCCGAGATCATCTCCTGGAAGCTGAGGCTGTTCATCCCGACGGGTGCGCAAGGTTCGGCCATCCTCGCCTCCGTCCTTGAGCGCCACACGCTGGTCGGGGTCACCGACCGCATGGCCGCAGCTTGAACGGAGGGTGCCATGACCGGCTCGGCCTCCGATCTGGCGCGCCGTCTGGGCGACCATGCCGAAGCGGTGTGCCGCGAATATCTGTCCAACGGCCATCGCTCCGGCAATCACTGGATCGTCGGCGATGTCCGCAACACGCGGGGCCGCTCCATGCATGTGCGGCTGAGGGCCAATGCCAAGGGCCCTGCGGGGAAATGGGTCGATGAGCAAAGCGGGGAACATGGCGATCTGCTCGATGTCATCGAAGCGAGCTGCGGCCTCACGGAGTTCCGCGAGGTCGCGGACGAGGCACGTCGCTTTCTTGCCATGCCGCGAACACAGTGGCCGACCACCGACGCGCAGCGTGACCCGGCCGCGGTACGCGGCTCTGCCGACGCGGCGCGTCGCCTCTTCGGCATGTCGCAGCCGATCGCCGGCACGCTGGCCGAACGCTATCTCGCCCGCCGCGGCATCCTGTTGACCGCGCGTGAGCGCGCCCTGCGCTTCCATCCCGGTTGTTACTACCGGGATCTCGTGACCGGCGAGACGCAGACGCTGCCCGCGCTGATCGCTGCGGTCACCGGCGTCGACGGACGGATCACGGGGCTGCAACGCACCTGGCTGGACCCGACAGGCAACAGCAAGGCACAGCTCGTCGATCCGCGCCGGTCACTCGGTCACCTGCTTGGCAACGCGATCTGGCTTGGCCTCGATCCCGATGCGCCCGTTTCCACCATGGCCGCCGGCGAAGGCTTCGAGACGATGGCCTCGCTCCGGACGGTGATGCCGGCGCTGCCGGTGGCCGCCGCCACTTCGGCCAATCATCTCGCCGGCCTGACATTCCCACCTGGCTGTCGTCGTCTCTACATCGCGGCCGATGCCGACGCTGCCGGCCGGCACGGCATCGAGCGGCTCG
>VFQN01006086.1_pt1 | contig 14141 bp, 28 predicted proteins | sample 3512371 | NCBI WGS metagenome assembly VFQN01 (sample SAMN10412370, study PRJNA504923) | tailings metagenome | isolation source: Replicate 2 from Balatoc abandoned mine | place: Philippines: Itogon, Benguet | collected 2017-08-28
ACGGCAGCTAGGATGTCCAGCGGCCCCCTCGGCGCTGCAGCAGGGATGCCAAACGTGACCCCGCAACCCGCAGCCCGGGATGCCAGACCTGACCCCACGTGTGGCAGCCCGGGATTCGGAACCTGACCCCACGCCCGGCAGCCGGGATGCAGGACCAGACCCCACAACCCATAGCCCAGGATACCAAACATGACCCCATAGTCGGTAGCCGGGATACCAATCCTGGCCCCACAGCCGGAAGCCTGTTTTTGGGATTCGCGTCCGACCCCCCCGCGCAGGATTCCGGGATTCCGGGCAACTTGGCACCCTCTCGCCAGAGCACGCTGCACCCTTGCCCATGCGCCCCTCCTCCCTTCTGCCTGACCCCCGCCTGCTCCACCATATGGCAGCATGGTTCTGCAGTAGCATACGTGTGCGAGATACTATGAGTACATTGCTCTGCCGTGAGGATGGTATGCCACCGCCAGTGGCCGCACATGCCACGGCGTGGCCCACGGCACGTGTCTCCGTCCGACAGCGTAGCAGGCAGGCCGTCTCGCGTGGGCCCCATGCTTTCTGCGAGTGTCCGGCCGTTGTGTGTGTCAACACAGGCCTAATGGAGAGGCCTCTGGGAGCGACAGCTCTGGCCCCGACAGCGTGCCGACAGTGAAGTACAAGAACTCACATGCTGCCGGGGCCTGAACACCAATCCTACTAATGGTTCATAATTATGTAACATGTAACTATGCTTCATAAAGTGCAGCCGCCTACTTGCTCCAACCGCATCGGCAAAAAACTACCTGCGCGGCCGCCCTACCAAGCTAGCCGCCGTTGGCCAAAGCAAAGGGCTGAAACCTTTCCTTATTACACACACACACAAAGTACCTACAGTAAGCCTTGGACGTTCGGACCACAAAAAAACGACCCTCCCTAGCGCCCTAGACCCTCCCTGCCAGCGACCTGCTTTAGTAGCGCGCAACGCGCAACTTTCCAGCGGGCCCCAGGCCCAGGGGTCCTGCTTTTGGTTGGTGGACTCCATCGCCAAATAGCAGTCGCGCGCAAAGTCGGGGGCAGTGTCCTTCGCCTGGGCGGAGGGCAGCTTCTCGGGGAGCCCTGATATAATAAGAAGTGTACTGGAAGGCGTAGGCGGTGGACTGTGGCTGCTTTTGCGGGCTGTTGCCTCAGCGGACCTGGGGGTTGGGTCTTGCGACGGTCTCGGGTCAGGGCGGGATCAGTTTGAAGGCACTATACGACAGAGCTTGACTGTATACGTTGGGGGGCGTAAGGCTTCTGCCCTGTCGTCGGGCAAACAGCGACAAGCATGGATGCTGGTGCAGACGTTTTGCACCACCACCATGACCATCACGTCCTCTATGGACATGCTGGGGTCGATAGCGATAAGGCGGAGGAGCAGCACCGGATGATGGAGGCCGTCGCGCTGGAGCATGCCCAGGCAATGGAGCACCACAAGGCCATGGAGCACGCCCAAGTGGCCATGGACCCTGCACGCGTCCTAGAGCATGCCCAGGCTGTCATTGAGCATGCACAGGCGGCCATGGACCACGCTCAGGCCATGGAGCAGGCAGCAATCGAGCGCGCACAAGCAGCGCTCGACCACGCGCATGCCCACGCCGCGCTGGAACACCACGGCCTGCCGCTGGCCAGCTCCGCGGGACTCCTGCACCACGGCGCTGACACGCAGCTGCTGGGCGCCACGGAAGCCGAGCAGCAGAAGCTGGAGGAGCTGGCTGCCGCTCAGGCGCAGCTGCACCACCTGCTCCCCCCCGAGTTCCACACGGCCGACCCTACGGCGCAGCTGCACCTCACCAACCTCATGCAGCAGGCGCTGCAGGCAGCTGTGGACCAGCAGCAGCAGCACCACCAGCAGGTGCTGCAGCAGCAGGGCATGCACATGGCGCACACGGACCTGGACCCTGCGCTGCTGCAGCAGGCCATCGCGCTGGCAGCCCTGGGGCCCCTCTCCGGGGCACTGCCGACGCTGGATGCGAACGGTCAGCCCACCTACAACACGGACGCGGCGGCGGCGGCAGCTGCAGCTGCGGCCGTCGCCGCTGCAGCAGCTGCTGCAGCGGTTCCGCAGTCGGCCATGGGGACGGCGGGCCTGGCGCTGCTGCACCAGGGGCACAAGGCGCAGCTGGACCGGCGGAAGAAGCTAGCAGACGATGGGATGGATGCGCTGCGGGGCGAGAGGAAGATACGGAAGCGGAGCGAGAAAAAGCGCAAGCGGGCTGAGCGGGAGCTGCAGGTGGGAGTGGACCAAAGGCTGGTGCACCTTGGGGGTCCCACGAGGTGTAGTACAGCTGTTGCCATAACAGAGGACTGTATCTAGCTGACCAGGTCCTCCAATGTACTGCCAGTCGTGCCGCCTCGTCACACAGGGCCAAAGGGCCGTGCCCGTCCCAACACGCTTGACCCAAATGAACGAAAGGCAGTTCCCACGTTGCCCGCAACAGGATAACTTAATTTGGCCGTTGCAGCCGCCACATTACTGGCCGTACCGCCCTGACCCAGATCCATCAAACATCGACCCTTGTACCCATACCACCTTGTCCCAATGTCACGGCCTGCAGGAGGCGGCCCTCCACGACGACGAGGATGACGACGAGTACGGCACCGCATTGGGCGCCGCCACCGCCGCCGCCAAAATGGCACGTGTCCAGGCGGCGCAAGTGATGCAGGCCATGGCGCCGCAGGCAGCCGCGGACGCCGCCAACGGCGCCGCCGGGGTTGACGGCGGCGGCGGACTGGGCGGGGCTCTGGCCACTGCGGGCTCAGCGGACGACGGGACGGTTGGGCTGGACGGGGCGGACGCATATGGCCCCCAGGTCAGTTGGGGCTTGCGTGTAACGTGAGAACACATTGGAAGGCGTCAGGGAGTCGGAAACGCGGTTGCCTGGTCCGTGGGTCCGTGGGGGCAGTATCCGTCTGTTCCATGCCGCGCACCATCATTACGCACCGCCGCTTGCACTATAGTATCAAGCTACAGATGAAGCTACACATGGCGGGTGGCCGTCACAGCTTGATGCACCAGGGCCACCTCCACCTCTCTCGCCCGCTGCCTCTCCGCACAAACCTCGCCCCTCAGCCTACAGCTTTCCGTTGCACCCCTGACGTACGTGTGCACCTCCCCCAGGCCCAGTCCTTAGTGGCGGCGCTCCTAGCGGCAGCCGTCCCCGGCGGCAACACCGGCGCCTTCCCTGGGCTGCCGCAGGCCTTCAGCGCCCTGCAGCCGCTGCAGGCGCTGCAGCCGCTACAGCCTGTGCCGGTGCCGGGGCTGCCCGCGGGCGCGGGCGGGGCGCTGGACCCGCAGCTCATGAACGCGGTGGTGCAGCAGGCGTCGGCCGCCGCGGCACGTGTCATGGCCATGCCGCCGGAGCTGTTCGCCAATGGCGGTAACCCGCTGTTGGGGAGCGGCAACACGGGGGCGTACGGCGGGGTGGCACCCGCGCCGCCCATGCAGGTGGGGAAGCGGGCGGGGACGGGTTCGCAAGGGGTATCAGCAGGCCGGCTATTTCGTGACAAGCGTTGTCGTCTGGCCGGCAGACTACGTGAGGAAGCTGGCAGTGGGTCGTCGGCTGCATCGGTGTACGGCGTTGCGCTAGCTGCGTCAATGCGGGCCCAGTCTGTGTCGACGTGGTCAGCAGCCGGGTAGCACCTGGCCATGGCCGTGAGCGGACGTGTAGGCTGCAACAGGACCTCCAGCACGCTTCTGTCGGGTTTGTTGACACATGCAATACACCGGGTGCCGTACAGTGTCTGCCGCAAGGCCACGCCGACGCACAGGCTCCGGTCGCCGCCGGGGGCCCTGGAGGCGGCACTGCCGTTGGCGGCGGCGATGGCGGCGGCGGGCTGGCGCTGGCGCCCCGGGGCAGCCCCGACGTGGACCTGGACGCGCTGGGCAGCGAGCTGGGGAAGCCGCAGCGGGGAGGGCCCAAGCGGTGAGGGTGTGGGGAGGGCGGCTGGGGCGATGCGGGGTGGACGGGGGTAGCTGCGCAGCAGGCGATGTGCATGGCAACGGCATTCTCAAAGGGGAAGGGTAACGGAGCACTGGCCGTGATTTTGCGTAGCACCACAGTGCTCCGAAACAGTTTACCGTACACGCTCTAATGCAACCGGCACCCTAACCCGCGCTTCTGCACACTGCCTGCTGCTGCAGCATGGCCACCATGTCCTGGAACGAGGACCTGCAGCGCACAGACGTCAAGTCGGGCCCGTTCAGCCAGGCGGAGAGCGAGGCGGCCAAGAGCGCGGCCAAGGCGTACGCTGAGGTGGGGTAGGGGAGGGGCTGCACAACGCTGAGCTAGGAGTGCAGAGGTGTGTTGTGTGTTAGGCACGGAAATGGGTGTGCATGTGCAGGATGACAAGGGACGCAGGGAAGGGCGCGGAGTACCGGGGGACACCGGGGCGCGGGACCTATGACATGGTCTTCCTAAACGTAAGACCAGCGACGGTGCGCGCGGGAGGCAGCTGGCCGCAGCGAAGTTCGATTACTTGGGAGGCGTTGTATTTTGGAAGGGCGCTCATTACCGTGAGCTCATCGCGTTGGGGGCATCGTCTACCGCACGCCAACGACATTGGCCCCGTTTGTCCGCAGGCGCACGGCAAGAGCTGCACGGACTGGTCCTGGATGTTCAGCCTGCAGCGCGAGGGCATGCACGGCATGATCACGCTCATCAGTGCAGCGGTGCCGCACCGCACGCGCAAGTCGCTGTGGGCGCACCTCACGCGCGTGCTGCACTCGGGCAACTACAAGGTACGAGCAGTCCGGGGGCGTGTGGGGTGCGGTACGGCTGGTGGCTTATGTCGGAGGTTGATGAGAGATCGGAGACCCATGGCATTCCAGTTAGCACCGTAATGTCGTTACACGGTGCAACCGCCCAGCAACCGCGACTTGCCCTCGCGGGCCACTTGTAGTACCCTACCCATGTCAACTTCTTAACCGCAATATCCAACCTGACTCGCCCACCTACTCAAGGGCCACTTCACGGACGAGGAGGACCGGCGGCTGCTGCAGCTGGTGGAGGAGCACGGGCGCAAGTGGAAGGTCATCGGCCAGGAGCTGGGCCGCCTGCCGGAGCAGTGCAGGGACAGGTGGAGGCACATCGGCATCAACCAGCAGCGCACCACGGGTGCGTGCCCGGGACGGGGGAGGGGCGGACGCCGTAAGCTGCGCTGTGCGGCACGGTTGGGAGGGCTCTTGGGCGCAAAGAGCTGACTGTCTTGCAGGCTCACAGTCGAGGTTTGGGAAGGGCTTGCATGAACATCTTGACTGTTGCAGCAAGTAAACGTTATGTGCAACGTAGTCCAAGCGCGATGCCTCATACGTACGTCCCTCACCGTGCCCGGCTACCCCGCCCCGCTCTCTCTGTCCCCTCGCCCGCAGGTCCGTGAAGCCAGGGGGAGATAGCCCGTCTGCCAGTTACCCCCGTGCGTGCCCCTCACCATGCCCCTGTTCCCCTGCCTTCTCACTCCGCCCGCAGGCCCGTGGAGCCAGGAGGAGATGACGCGGCTGCAGGCCATCGTGAAGGAGCACCTGGACGCCAAGCAGCGCGCGGAGCAGCAGGTGGAGGGGGCGCTCATGGCGGCGGAGGCGGGTGAGTGGGGAGCAGACAGGGCGGCTCGGACGATGGAGTGACAGGTGGAGCGTGCCATGGGGAACCAGGTCGATGGAGGTTCTAGGATGGCGGGCATGGGCGAAGGGACAGCGCGGCTGGGGAAAGCGGGGACGGGGCCCGAAAGAAGGATGGCGGAAGAGCAGGGGAAGGGTACGCTCATGGCAGCAGAGACGGGTGGATGAAAACAGACCAAGGAGCGCAGGAGGCCTATCAAGTCAGCCTGTGCAAGAGGGGACAGGGCAACCAGGGGAACCAGATTTAGGTTTGATGGTGGGATGACAGGTGGGGGGTGCAGCGACGGCGGCGGGGGTTAAGACGCAGGGCGGGCGGCAACTGTTGTTGGGGGCAACAGATTGGGGATGAGGAGGCTTGGTGGGAGCAGGTCGGGGAGATGCTTACAGCGGCAGCGGCCTTTAAGCGGGATTACCCCCATACGACCCTGCGGCAGGGTCTCGTCTGTGATGGCCAGGCAAACTGGGTTGCGAAGCCGCAGTGCACGACGCACACGGTAGGGGGTACGCCAGGCCAGCCGTACCGCCGCACCCTGTGAAGGCCCACCGCTTCCTTAAACTTCCATGAGCGCTCTGCCGCCTGTGTTCCGCTGCCGGCCTCAAAATCCTCCGGCTCAATGCTCGCGATAGCACGCTGCAGCTGATTTTGCTGCCATGCCGCCACCTACTATGCCGCTGCCTTTTCTGCCCCCCGCAGGCGCGGCCGGGCTGCCCTCCGGCCTCAAGTCCGCCCGGTCGCAGCCCGCGTCTCGGCGCATCGTGCTTGACGGCATCAACTGGGAGGCGGTGGCCGGCCGCATGGGCACACGCAACCCGCAGCAGTGCAAGGAGAAGTGGTGCGTGGGGTGAGGGCCGGGGTGGGACGGTGTGCTGGTCAGTTGCCAGACGGGGGCGCATCCCGCGACAGTGCAAGGAGAGGTGGTGCGTGGGGCGGGAGGGAGGGAGGGAGGGAGGGAGGGAGGAGGCGGGAAAGCCGGTCGGTTGCCAGACGGGGGCGCAACCCGCAGCAGTGCAAGGAGAAGTGGTGCGTGGCCGCTTCGTGGTGGGCGGGAAGGAGGCGGGGCCCGTCTGCGGACGGGTGCCGGCACCGGCGCATGCCCCGCTGCCATGAGGCTGACACAAAGCCAATGCAACCTTTGAGTGCGCCCTTCCTGATACTCAAGCGCTTGCTTTCCCACGAGGTTTCGGTCCCACTTTTGTTGTCGGTATCACGGTCGAGTGGGTTCCCCTAGTGGGCGTAGGAACCGTTTGGATGGCCGCGGGGCTGCACGACTGAGCTACTTACAAAGGTGTTGCGTACCCATCCCCCTGACCCTTTGCTGCCGCGTTCGCTGCCCCAGGTACGACGCGCTGTGCCCCAGCATGGTGTCCCGCGGCGAGTGGGGCCCCGGCGACGACAAGCGCATGCTGCGCGCCATGCTGGTGCAGGGGGCGGCGAGGGAGTGGGAGGTCAACTGGGAGCAGCTGGTGGAGGGACGCACCGCGCTGCAGGTGGGGAGAGGGATCATAGCCTAGGGCGGGAAGTAGGAACACGAGGACAGGTCGTGGAGGGCAGGAGGGGCGGGCAGTGAGAAAGGTGGTGCAGCTGAGGGCCACTATGTTGCAGGCCGCGCCGCGCTGCAGGCGGGGTTCGGGCAGCCTAGGACAGGGTTTTGGGGACATTACGAGGGCTGGGGCACGAGGTGGCGAGCGGTATGGCCGCACTGCGCTGCCGCTGCCCAAACGAACTCGTACCGCGAGGGTTATGGGTGAAGGGCTCTCAACCCCATGCAACCAACACGCTTCCTGTCTGCCACCGGGCTGCCCCTGGACATGCCGTCAACGCATGTACCCCCCCTGCTCCTGCGCCTCGGCCCCGCAGTGCAAGCGGCGCTGGCGGCTGATGCTCAAGTGCGTCCCCGACCACCGCAACATGGAGTTCGACGCCGTGCTCATGTACCTGGTGGACAAGTACGCACCCAAGCTGCGCCAGCTGCACGCAAACGGGGCAGCAGGCGGGGCCGGCGGCGGCGGCGGCGGGCAGGGGCAGGACCCGCATGGGCTCCTAGCGGGCGCGCAGCAGCAGCAGCAGGGTGGGGGACACGCGGACGCGGACCCGCAGGCAGCTGCCGCTGCCATGCAGCAGATGCAGATGCACCTGCAGGGCCTGGTGGCGGGGGCGGTGCATGGGGGGCATGGAGAGCTAAGCGCGCTGATGGGCGTCGGCGTCGGCGCGGATCACCACCAGCATGCGGCGGCGGCGGCAGCGGCGGCGGCGGCGGCGCTGGCGGGGCAGCAGGCGGGGCACGGCGGCGGCGGCGTGGGGGCGGGGCAGCAGCATGGGATGCTGGGGGCGGGGGCGCTGGGGCAGGTGGGGGTGAACGGGATGATGGACCAGAGCGTGCTGGCTGCTGCCGCGGCTGCTGCTGCGGCGGCGGCGGAGGCGGCGCTGAGGGGGCTGGACGACGGGACGGGGGTCATGGAGTTGCCCGCACACTAGGTGACTGGGTGCATGGTGGCGGCGGTGCAGTGACTTCCGCACTTTGAGATTTAGTTACAAGCCCGGTAGGTAGGCAGTGGAAAAGAGTTACAGGTACAGGCGGTGTAGGGCACGTCCGGAGAGCCAGGGGACAACCCCACACTAGTGCAATCGGCATACTACTTGGAGCATATGTCTGAAGGCGTGTGTAGGGGAGGGGAGGGCCAGGAGCGGCGTGCGACTCAGCATGGGGTCATTTTAGGTGTCAGCACATCAAAGGGCGCTCACCGCTCAGGAGGGGCGTGGGCGTGGGGTAGGGGTTGCCGCGGTGGGGCAGTGGTGTAGAGGTAGATCCTCACATAATGTGGACAGTTCAGGGGCAGGGCAGGAGTGGCAGCAGAGCGAAGGGAGGCAGGGGTACTAGTAGGGACCTGTAGGGACGTAGGCGTTGGCTTACCTGTTCTTGTGTGTTTGTCGTCAGTGCAGGGGTTACCAGGAGGCTCGGCTGCGGCTAGAGGCTATAAAAACGGGTTGATGCGGCATGTGTGAACGCGGATTGGGGTGACCTCTTCGGCCGGTACAACATTGCAACGAGACTGAACGGGCGTGTGCGTCTTATCACAAACGCCCGGCCCGGTGCGAAAGGTTTCCTGCTATGCTGTTGCTCCGTTGCTGTGTGGGCCCGCGGGCACTGTTCTGTGAGCATGGGCATTGAAGTCGTGTGCATGCGCCCGCCTAACTCACGGCTGTGGGCCCTTGGTGGACCCAACAAAGCTTGGCGCAGCGCGTGGTTTCTGTGAGGGGCCTGCCACCCGCGGGTACTTGTGTGCATGGTGCATAGATAGTGTCAGCGAAGTGACCGGCCAAGCGCTTGGGCGAAATGTGTGGCGATGCATGCCCCCCTCCCCACGGTCTATGTGCCTCTGTGTGCATGCATGTGCACCCGTAGGCATTCGAATTGTATGATTGGGAACGTGCGATTGGCGATTAGCTGGTGGAAGGTGATGCAACAAGCCTGGATAAGTGGGCGAGGTACACCACCTCGTGACGGGCTAGGTACCAGATCCCTTCGGAGCACTCCTGTAACCGCTGGATACTGACCGCTGCAGTCTCGAACCAAAAGTGCATGCGTGCACCTGCTCAACGGGTATGCCACTGTACGGTATCGCTGGCATGCGCTGCCGTAACCAGCTGCACCTGGTTACAGCGTTACACGTCGTATGACGTCAAGGGTGTTGCCTTGCCACGTTTGCACTTTGCCGATGTTGGGCTCCCCTGCTCACAGACGGTGCTGGCGCTAGGGCCACACACGTGTGCTGACATGCTCGTCATTCCGCTGGCAGCTGCCTGATAAAGCCGTGCACGAAAGACGTCAGGCCCTCCAGGTGTCCAGGATACTGGAGACACCCAGGGGAGAATCCAGAGGTTGGCTCGTTAGGCGACTTTTGAGTGACCTTGACTGACCTGTACTGCTGCATCCAGCCTGAGTACGTTCAGTACACCTATGCAGTTGCCGTTTACTTGTATCTGGCTCAATAGCGGCCCCTCGAGCGCTGCACGGGCAGTGTAGACGGCTGGTAACGCATGACAGCCGCTGTACCAAACGAGTGATCGCAGCAGCAAGTTCAATTGCTAGCTATGTCGGGGGCTGAGTTATGATTTTATCTCTAATGCTATTTGCGTGACATCTACCTCGAGTGCATTTGCATCACCGCGATCGAGCACCTCACCCGTGGCTCGCAATTTGCGCGACCGCAGTATCCCTTCAGCTGCCAACAGAATTCTGTCCACGGCATAGATTTATACAATTTGTGGTCATGCCTAATACAGCCCGTACGCCAGAGGCAGCGGCAGGTAGGTGTGAGAACTCCAAGCGGCTCAACTTGAAGTGCCAAGCTGCGACCCGATACCCATCGCCTCCTGCCCACCCAAATGCCGCTCCTCAATTGCCAGCAACTCGAGGTTCCGCACGCCTAATCCCACAAAGCCTTCTGGAGTTCTGGTACCTGCCCACAGATGCACGGAATCCATAGCACCCTAGGCACCCTTGCACATGGCAGCCTGTGCCGTGCTGCCCTGGAGGACAGGCCCTACCGTACGCGTGGCCGTGCCCATTACCACTCCCGCCTTACACAACAAACCCATAGCACGTGTGCTCCCGTCCTAACGCAGATGCGTGCGATGTCACGCACGTCGCTGCTGCTGGGCCTGCTGCTGCTGCTGCCACGGCGGCGGCGGCCGCCGCACAGGGGCCAGCCCCAAGGCCGTGTGCGCCCGAAGACGACGCCGACGGGGCGTATGGCGGCCTGATCAAGACCGTGCACCTGTCTGAGCACCTGCCGCTGGTGCGCTGTGTGGATCCCACGGAGGCACAGTTCGTGCACCAGCACGTGTTCCTGGGTGAGCAACACGCACGCACACGCACGGCATCCCGCACCGCATCCGCTGCACGCACGTGCCTGCAACCCTGTGCTGTACGCAGTTGCCCCGGGACTGCCCGGCCTTCACTGCAGAGTGGGGTTGGAGGCTGGACCCACACGTGCATGGGAGACACGCGGCCTCCCCATGGGATTGGTGGACAATAGTGCAACACATGGCGCCGTTCACCACCTGCAAATGGAGCGCCAATCAGACAGCGGGCAACTGATTGCACACCAGTTCCATGTCATGCTGCACCCGGCTCCCGTGTACCGGATTGTGGTCTCAACGTCGTGCTGCAACGCGGCCATAGGCATTTGATGAGGGGGACTTGCCATTATACACTGTGGTGTGCAGGGCCGCAGTGGCGGCTACGGCCTGTCTCCCATGGGCTCCCATCCGGGTCGAACCCGGCATAAGCTTGCACATGCGTGGCACTACAGCGTTGCGCTGCAGCGCGAGGAAGTCTGTTTGTCATTGCATGCTGTGTCCTGCAGGCCGCATCGGGGGCTACGGCTTGTCCCTGTACGGCATCGAGCTGCGGCCAGGCGCAACCATCGTGGACGTGGGGTCCAACATTGGCAACTTCGCGATGTGGGCGCTCGTAACGCTCAAGGTGGGCTGCCGTACGGTTCGCCGTACACCAGTGGTGGGGTGCTGTACACTTGAGGCAGCGACAGGACACGTATGCAATCCGTACATCATGTAGCTACATGTAACTACTGTCGTACCACTTCTACCCTCTCCCAGGGCAACGTGCGGCTGGTGGTTGTGGAGCCCATTCCGGTGCTGGCCGCCTGCCTGGAGGCCAACGTGCAGCACTACTCGGTGCCCGGCCTCACGCGAGCCACGGTGGGTTGGGCGCGGGGTGTCAGCGGCTGGAGAGCAGGGGGGTCAGCAAGTGCATGTGGTCGTGCACGGCGCGCTGCGCTGTGCCCCGCCTCACGCGAGCCACGGTGGGTTGCGGTTATCGTGGCAGCGGTTGGAGGCCGGGGTGCTTGGGCGTGTGGTGGTATACACGGAGCGCGCACTGCCGCTCCGCTGTGGGCCTCACGCGGGCTCAATCCATGGGTCGGGGACGGCAATGAGGGTTGGAGAGCAGTGCACTGGGTGGCAAACAACCGACCTGTGGTTTGCACGGCGCGAGCAGCACCACCGCTAGGTGCATGCGGGGCCTGCCTCGCTCAGCTCATGCGGACTACGGTACGTACCGTACATCGAGAGCGTCGTGAGTAGCGGGCCCGCAGGCATGCACGTGTCGGGCTGTTGACTGTTGCACGTGTTACGGCTTAGATTCGCGGCAGGGGTGGTCCGGGCATTGAGTGTTCGACACGTTGCCGTGTAGCTGCAGGGCAAACCCATCTAGCCCAACGCTGGATGCCGGCCATTACAAGTGCCCGTGCAGCACGCATGGGCGGGGGCAGCAGCCCGGCCTCGTGTCTGTCATGCGCTGACACACAGGCAGCCGCACCACGTGCTACCCAGGCACTCGGGTAGTGTGCGCGGGCCGCGGGAGCAGCATATGCAGCACGCATCCGTGCAACACATGAAGGTCAACCTGCGTGGTCAACGTCCGCAGGTGGTCAACGCGGGCGCCACCTCCCCAGCCAAGGCGCAGGCAGGTGTGGCGTCCATGGCCTTCTCCCCCTCCTACACGCTGCTGTCCACCATGCAGCCCTTTGGGGGAGAGGAGATGGAGGTGATGGCCAAGGGCTTGGAGCGCCTCACAGCAGGGTGAGGGAGGGGTGCAGGGAGGGTCCGAGGGAGGGATTGAAGGAGTTCTGTGTCGTGCACAACTGCCATGGCTGCCGTACGCTTCGTTCCCGATCCGGGGCGCCGCTGTAAAACGCAGTTCGCTGCCGCTGAAGACCAATACGTCAGGCTCCAACCTCACTTGCAGTTGGTGCTGCAGCGGGTGGTGGAGTCGGTGCCATCTCACATGCAACGCCACGTGCCGAGTGCCATCATGTATGCAGTGAACCGGCATTGCCCTTCCCCCGGGGTCGCACGAGCGGGGGCCCTGCGACCCCAGAGCGACTCCCGTGCCGGCTGGTGTGCCACGCCGCCTGCCGCGTACCACGCTACATTACTCCAGGTCACGATGTGCCTCAACAGCATTGTGTTTGGCAGCAAGCTCCACGATCTGGCGGGAGGAGCTGGGGTCGCATGCTGTCTATGTGCTGATGCTCTTATGGTAGCACTTACGGTCACCCCCTGCGTCCTGCCCAGGTCGCACGAGCGCGAGGAGCTGCGGCGGGTGGTTGGGGGCAACCTGCGGGGCCCGGGCTCGGGCGAGGTGGCGGTGCGGCTGACCACGGTGTCCGACGTGCTGGCCAAGGAGGAGGGGCTGGGCCAGGTGGGCGGTGCGGGGTGGCTGTGGTGGGGAGGGATGCGGGACTGGGGCACACGCGGAGGTGTAGGCGTTCTGGCGTAGGAGGATGGGCTGGGCCAGGTGGGCCGTGCGGGGAGCAGTGACCCGTGGGACGGCGTGGTACCGGCTGCCCCTGTGATGTTGGCCCTGCGCACCGTCGCTGGGAAAGCACGCGTTTGAACTTGTCTTGGCCCACTTCTGCCCCTTGTATGGCACGGCCTACAGATCGACCTGCTCAAGATTGACGCTGTCAAAGCCGAGCTGGACATCCTGGAGGGCATCACGGACGACGACTGGGCCAAGGTAGCAGTTGTAGTAGTGTTGGGGGGCGTTACCTGGTGGGCACCGGAAAGTCGCATTCTTGGGCATTCTTACGCCACTTTGCTGAAGCATCGTTGGGCATAGTGCTTGAGCTGCCTCAATGCCAAAGGGACGGCTCCGGCCTTCCTCCCTGTTACACCGCCAGCACGTTCTCCTGCAAATGTGCTCTCCTCGGCTCTCCTGACCGACGACACCACTTCACCTTACCCATCATACCGTAATTACATACCTCCGTCTCCACCGGTGCTGCACGTACGGCGCTGTACACGCAACCCTGCAGGTACGGCAGGTGGTGATTGACGTACACCTGGGCTCCGACGTGGGGCGGCTGGACGCCGTCATGGACCTCCTGCGATCAAAGGGCTTCGCCAACGTCCGTACGGGCTGGCCCGGCACGCCCACCTTCCTCGCCTACAAGGAGTACGGCATCCTCCGCTCGCACCTCGCCCCTGCCGCCGCGGCGCTCGCTGCAGCTGCTGGTGGCGCCGCTGCGGCGTCCACCGTCATCAGCGGGTTGGTGCCGTCGGCACGTGGCAGCGAGGCGGCGCAGCAGGCAGGGCAGCAGTCAGGGCAACAAGGGGGTCAGGAGGGCGCAGCGAGGGCGCTGCAACAGCCGCCGAAACCTTCCCCCGGGGAGCACCTGCTGTGTACCGTATACGCGACTCGGTGAGGAAGCGCGAGCAGGAGGCGTGCAGTACCGCAGGGGCACATGTCAAACTCGGCAGAGCATACTGGTACACTATAGGTACCTATCAACGCCATTAGGGAGCCCTGATACGATTTTGGTTGCATGTATCAGGCGCCAGCGCTACGTCTGTCTTGTTGGCATTTTTTGGCATTTTATGTTACAATCCAGGTGGTGTGGCCACACGATCCTTACTGGTCCCGACCACACCTATCAGGAAAGGCGAATGAACGGAGTCGTATAATGTGAGTAGCACATCTGA